>OBMK010001152.1_pt1 | contig 23218 bp, 19 predicted proteins | sample 1539081 | NCBI WGS metagenome assembly OBMK01 (sample SAMEA3355528, study PRJEB22509) | marine metagenome | biome: marine; feature: river plume; material: water | place: USA | collected 2010-08-07 | depth 0.5 m | reverse complement strand
TCAAAGGCAATCGGAACAACACCGTTTGTTGCTACAACCATGGCACCATCAAATGATGCGGCTTCCGCTAGGCGTTCCAACCAACCCTCAAAGTCAAGACCGTTTAAGAACAACACATCAGACTCTGCCACCGAGCGCGCCGCCTTTGGTGTTGGTTGATAGACATGCGCATCGCCATCTGGTCCAACCAGCGTTGTTAATGCGATATGTTCGCCTCCAATACGTTCGACCATGTCTCCAAGAATCGAAAAGGTTGCGACAACGGGAATGGGCTCTTCGGCCCAAGAGGCCATTGGGAAAGAAAGTGTAAAAGCGGCAAGAGCCGTGGCAGATTTCAAAGTAGAACGTAGAGACGTCATAGTAGTCCTTTCAGGTTTTAAAATTTCGGCGTGGTAAGTTTTGCGCAATTGCGCCTCCGACTGGTCCAAAGATAAGCGACAGCCCATAGCCGATACCGGCAGCTAGAATGATTGCTGGCCCCGATGGCAGACTGTAATGAAATGACAAGAGTAGCCCGATCACGCTAGAGAGCATCGCAATCAACGCAGCAACGGCGATCAACCCAGCGATCGTTTCAGCCCAAAACTTGGCCGCAGCACCTGGTAAGATCATGATGCCTACCGCCATCAAGGTTCCAAGCGCATGGAACCCGGCTACCAAGTTCATCACCACAAGCGCCAAAAAAACAAAATGGGTGATCGCACTTAACTTGCTGACAGAGCGCAAAAACTGAGGATCAGCGCATTCTAGCACTAAAGGTCGAAACAATATAGCCAATACCAGAAGCGAAACGCTCGCAAAGGAACAAAGCAAAGTGAGCGCCGTATCGTCTAAAGCAAGTACCGTTCCAAACAATACATGCATCAAATCGACGTTATTACCATACGTTGAGACGATTAAAACGCCGATGGCCAATGAAATTAGGTAAAAGGCAGCTAGGCTTGCATCTTCACGCAGCGAAGTCACCCGCGCCACGAAACCAGAGGCCAGTGCAACGACCATTCCTGCTACTAAACCTCCAATCGTCATTGCACCAAGCGAAAGACCAGAGACCAGATAACCCACCGCGGCGCCCGGTAAAATAGCATGCGCCATTGCGTCACCGGTTAAGCTCATATGCCGAAGTATCAGAAACACCCCAACAGGCGTGGCGCCGACTGATACGGCGATACAACCCAATAGGGCGCGGCGCATGAAGCCAAAATCCGCAAAAGGCGCCAAGAACAAATCCCAGATCACGCTGCACTCTTTCCACAGACATGTGGTGTGCCTGCGCAGGCTTCGCACATTTGCCGCGCACGAAACTGATTTTCTGCAGTTAAAACCTGCGCGGTTGGCCCATGGGCTACAAGCTCACGCGCCAACATCATGGTGAGAGGAAAATGTGTTCCAACCGTAGCGTAATCATGCAGAACTGCAAGAATGGTGCGTCCTTCGGAATGCCAGCGTTTGATCAGATCAATCAAATCTGCCATCGTTTTTGCATCGATTGCGGCGAAGGGCTCATCCAACAAGACAAGACGCGCATCTTGCAAAAGCAGTCTTGCAAACAATGCCCGCTGCATTTGCCCACCCGATAACGATCCAATGGTCCGTTTTTCCAATCCCGTCAAACCCACTGCTGCGATAGCGGCATCCACGCGCGCACGGAACTTACGGCTCAACCGTCCAAAAGCACCTATTTCATGCCAAAGCCCCATAGCAACAAGATCAATCACTGATATCGGAAAGCTTCCATCAATCTGGGATTGTTGCGGCAAATATGCAATTTCATCTCGACGAAACCCATCAATCAAAATACCGCCGTCCAGAGGAGAAAGTGCCCCAGTGACACCTTTTAATAAGGTTGATTTTCCAGCCCCATTCGGACCAACAACAGCCGTAAGACTACCCTCTTGAACCTCTGCATCTAATTCTTGCACCGCGGGCAACCGATCATATCCCAAGGTCAGATTCTGAAATTTAATCACAGCTGTCATAGAAAACTCGAAGTGTTGGTTGCCCAGAAAAATCCAAGCCAAAGCGCAGCTATAAGCAGACTGGCTACGGCCAGCCTGGGCCACATGCCAACAAGTAGAAGGCGAAAGGGAACCAGGTTTTGTCTCATGATATCGCCTGCGAGGGTCCACAACTTGCGCAGATGCCATTCACCTCAATCATGTGACGCTGAGCTGAAAATCCAGTTTTTTCTAAAGCCCAGCTTAAATGCGAAAAAATATCAGGCTCAAAATTTTCTGCTACAAGGCCACAATCTCCGCATATTGAAATCACTGATTTTTGCTGATGCTCTTGGCTTTGGCAAGAAATGAATGCATTCAATGATTCAAGCCGACGTATCTGGCCACGCTGGGTCAAGGCAGCAAGTGCCCGATACACAGTGGGAGGTGCGATTTTTGGGTAAATATCCTTCAGGCTCTCGAGCAGTTCGTAAGCAGAATATGGGCGATCACTAGCACGCAAAATTGCAAGCACTGCCGTTTGCATTTCCTTTCCCCGCTTGCCCATACTTTGCTCCAATTCGACTCACTCTGTGAGAGTTACATTATAACATTACAGGTTGTAAATAGCGGAAAGTGATGTTGGTAAAGTAAGCCGTTAAAGCTTATTTGGTGACTCAAAAATATCAAATCAAAGGACAATCTTATTTTGTCGCTAAGCCTGTAAAGGGCTAAAAGAGGCTCTATGTTTTACTCATCGAAATTGAGAAATAAATTGTTCTTAAAAGATTTTTATTTTTCTTATCAATTAGACTCACGCATCTACACACTTACTTTTTCCGCAAAATTGTTTTTGAAAAAAGGTTCTTTTTTAAAGCAAGTCTAGATCGTAACGGCAATCTGCTCCGCATGAATTATTTATTTCACAATACCAAAAAAAATTTCTACTTACCCCAAGGACAAAGGGCTTCTAACTGATCGCGGCCTAGTTTATTTAATGTTTTTATGTTTTCTATGTAAATTTTTTCAGGCTCTGCAACATGGGCCAAAGCTCTACTCAGCTGAGCTTGCCGCAGAAGATGTATGGTTGGATAAGGTGCGCGATTGGTAAATTGACTAAGATCATCCGCAGGTACCCCCTCAAATTGATATCGAGGATGAAAAGACGCCAATTGCACATGCTCTAAGAGGTCTGCCTGCTCTAATAATTGTTGGAACCAATTGAGTAAATCTAGGTAATCATCAAATATCCCAAGGCCTTGTGAAAACATAAGGAGGCTCGTGGCAATGTCATTTTCGTCAGCCTCAAGCAAGCGCTTTAATTCATTCACATAGAACTTTTTTAAATCCGCGTCGCTCGTCGCATCGCAAATGGCATAATGCACTTGATTTTGGGCTATGACGCCAGAAGAAAACGGACACAAATTTAAACCTACCACCATTTGATCAAGCCATCGGCGGGTGTTTTTGATTATGTCTTGATGCGCTGTAGAGGCGGTCTTCGGGTCAAAATTATTGATACCAAGGCTCCTTAATGTTATTAAACTACCGAACGTATTATACCTATGTCTCTAGGTCATTTTGCTGCTGAAATGATAGATTAATTTGCGGAATGATTTTCTGTCGGCCGTGCATATTTGGCTTCATTCTGAGTCAACCTTAACATTACGTCTACTCCGGACAAAAATAATAAGGTCATCGTAGCGTAAATATTCAATACTGGATGCGTTAACATGAGACAAAACTACCGCAACCTCTATTAAGTGCTAACACCTGACATTTATTATATGGGACACGTAAATCTTTTAGACAGGTTTATCACCTTTTATGGTTACCCGCCTGCCTTTGCGTTCTTCGGGCCAATAGTCCCAGATTGCGCGGTGCATGCAGCAACGGTTGTCCCAGAATGCCATGTCATTCAAATTCCAACGGAAACGGATTTGATAATTAATATGCTCTGCATGTTCGAAAAGCATATCAAGGACTGCGTCACTTTCGCAGTCAGACAGTCCGAGGATTTTGGTCGTAAATGTGCGGTTTACAAAAAGCGATTTACGACCCGTGTCGGGGTGAGTTCGTACAATTGGATGCACTGCTTCAGGACAATCAATATCTACGTCTCTCTTTCCACGATCACTATAGCGACCTTTATAAATATGTTCTGAGCTGTGCAGCGCCGTTAGCCCGCCAAGCATTTTTTTCATTGGATCGGACAAGTCATCGTAAGCTACCTCCATATTGCTAAACATTGTGTCCCCACCGTATGGCGGCGCTATGTGGATTTGCAGCATTGTCCCAAGTGGTGGCGTGTCATCACACGATACATCAGAGTGCCAAAACTCACCGTTTGCAACCTTAGAATCTTTTGTAGCATGTATTTCAAAGATTTCTGGATGACCCTCCATCGTTGGTGCCGCAGGGTGGGCATGCAAAGGTCCAAAGCGCTTACCAAAAATAACATGCTGTTCTGGAGGGATCTCTTTTTGATTTTTAAAAAATAAGACTTGATATTTCAAAAATGCGTCAAGAATTTCCGCGAACTGAGCATCCGAGATAGTTTCGCTCAGATCAACACCATAAACTTCTGCACCTAAATGAGGCGAAAAGGGTTTTGCTTCGATCAATGAATATGCGTTTGTTTTTGGAGCGACCATTCTGTTTCCATTCTTTCACTTTTCATTTCTCCCACTAACTTAAAGACAAATTAAAATTGATAAAAACGAAAAATTTTTATTTATAGCGCAAAATAAATTTAATTTGTAAAGTTTAAAGGTCAGGCATGTCAACAAGAGAGCCCCTAAAATGAGCATACGCGCACTCCGAACTCTAATTTCCGTTCACAGGCATGGTAGCTTTCGTTTGTCGGCTGAGGCTGAACACCTCACGCCCGCAGCTGTAAGCCAGCAAATGCGCAATCTTGAGACATCATTGAAATTGCAGATATTTGAAAGAAGTCAGAGAACACCAAAACTAACAGAAGTAGGATTGTCATTGGTTAGCGAGGCGTCAATGGTTATTGCAGCTTATGACGGTCTTGCAGATAAAGTGAGGTCGGATAATGACATTTCCGGTAATCTAATTCTTGGTGCTGTTCCGACAACTTTGACAGGTTTGCTCCCACTTGCCCTGTCTCGACTCAAGGTCCAATACCCTGCTCTCCAAATTCGCGTTGTTCCAGGCTTGTCCAACCAGCTACTGTTACAACTAGATCGTGGCCAAATACATGCAGCTGTAATTTCTCAACCAGAAGTTCTTTCTCATTCTCTCTCATTTTCGAAAATTGCAACTGAAGCTCTTGTCCTTCTTGTGTCCGCTTCGACTAAGCAAATACCCCCAGAAGAACTATTGAGATCACAACCGTTCATCCGCTTCAATCGAGACGCCATTGTAGGCAGACAAATTGAAGCTTGGCTGCAGGGCCAAGGTATCTCAGTAAAAGATACAATGGAACTTGAAGGGCTCGAGGCAATTTCAAGTATGGTCGCAGCAAACCTTGGTATTTCAATAGTTCCCGAAAGGTGTATCACAAAAAGTGACCAGCTCCCTGTCAAGACTGTTTCTCTCGGCAAGAACGCGCCAACACGCACATTGGGACTAGTAAGACGAAGTAACACTCCAAAGGTAAGAATTATTGGGGCTACTGAAACTGCCCTTTCGAAAGCAGTAGAGCTGGGCAGTCTGCAATACATTTCATAATAATCTGCCTATCATAGGTTCAGCTTACTCTTACGCATCTTTGGATTATATTAGGTCAATGGCTTGAATTTAAGGGAAAGATTTAAAGAAAACACAATAAAAAATATGAAGCCTACCGAATGAATACCGTTTCTCTAATAAATACATTAAGTTTTCATAACATGTGTTCGGCAGAGAATTTGAATTGTGTGCATGAAAACTTTTTACTCTGCAAACCTTTGAAAAATATAGATGATAGAAAATTAACTATTAGAGTCTGTAGAGGTAAAATGAGCGATCCGTCAAAAACAGCACCAACGCGCACTATTCGCGGGGTTGACCTGTGGGAAACATGGCTTTCTACAGAACACCAAATACAAATGTTGGCGGATATAAGACGTATTGTGTCACAAGCGCCTCTCTTTGAGCCCATCACTCCATCCGGGAAAAAAATGAGCGTCCGTATGACATCTACTGGCCGCTATGGCTGGGTCACGGATAAAAGGGGCTACCGCTATCAACCAAATCATCCAGCCGGTACGAAATGGCCCCCAATTCCTCAATCTGTTTTAAACGTCTGGCATAATCTGTCAGGCGCAAGCCGCAGCCCAGATTGTTGCTTGGTTAATTTCTACCAAACTGGCGCCCGCATGGGGTTGCATCAAGACCGCGATGAAGCAGATTTTAACCAACCCGTTCTATCAATTTCTCTTGGAGACGAGGCCCTTTTTCGTATTGGCAATGAAACGAAGGGCGGCAAAACCGAAAGCCTTTGGCTGCGCTCGGGCGACGTTATTCGCCTGGGTGGCGCGGCCCGTCTTATTCATCATGGGATCGATCGTATCAAAAGCGGCAGCTCAACACTTTTAAAAAACGGTGGTAGGATCAATCTCACTTTACGGGTAGTATCTTAAAGCGGCCATTTACCTCGCGGGCCTTAAAAATTCTTTTTGGGCTTCAACACAGAAAATTTTTTTAATATAGCACTCATAACCTCTGGAAATCAGTTATAGGCATCGCTTAGAAGGCGCATTCAGAAAAGAGAGCCTTCTCAAAAATGGTTCCAAACCAGCAGTAACACACCCCGCTCGCCATCAACGCTCCGTTCAAAAACAGCATCAAAACCACCAGCTATCAAGACAGCGCCCAGAAGTAGCAATCCCTTATTCGGAACAACCAAAATTGGTGGAACTGAAAAATTGGTACCGTCTTTAGAAGGCCCAAAAGACGATCGTGCCATCAAACAAGCCTCTGTGATTGGTTGGATACCTGCCTTCGTGAATAGAATTCTAAGTCTGAGCAAGATAATAAACTGGCCTCTCAAATAGACTGGCCGATTGCCTGTAAATTAATCGAAATTTGTAACGCGCGGTAAAACTATTTATCTATGTCTTCTTTATGCTAGATTCTGAGCGTGGTTCCATCACACTGCTACTTCGATCTAAGGAGATATTCTATGGGCGATGTTAAAAGAAAGTTTGCAACTATTCTTGCAACAGATTGCGTGGGCTTCAGCAAACATATGCTGGAAGATGAACAGGCAACCTTTGAAAGCTTAAACGCCTGCCGCGAAATCATTGACTCGCTTATCGAACAACATGGTGGCCGAATTTTTCATACTGCGGGAGATTCCGTGCTTGCCGATTTTGAAAGCCCAATTGAAACCGTGAACTGCGCCATCAAATTCCAAGAAGCCATCCAAGAGCGCAATGAAACAATTTCAGATGAGGATCCGCGGCGAAAGTTACTTTGGAGAATTGGAATCCACTCAGACGACGTAATCTTCGAGAAGGACAATGTATATGGCAATGGTGTCAATATCGCGGCGCGCCTCGAAGCCCAATGCGCGCCAGGTCAAATTCTTGTTTCCAGAGTGATAAATGAACAGGTCGCCTCTAGAATTGAAGCGATTTCGAGAGCAGCGGGAACAAAAAAACTGAAAAATATCTCAAGCGAATTTGAGGTTTTTACCATCTCCACCGATAAAACAAATAATCTTGAAGGCGCAGACATCTCTGAAGAACAAGAAGAAACAGACCGAACACAAAAGCCAACGCTGTCTATCCTGCCCTTTAAGAACCTGAATGAAAACGAAGATAGCTCTTTTTTGATCGATGGCGTCTATGAAGACATCCTGACCGAGCTTTCTATGGTAAGGCAGCTTTCCATTGTTTCGCGCCAATCAAGCGTGAACTTTGCCGATAGCGATAAGGAATTAGATGATTTCATCGCTCAGTTTAAAGTCAATTACCTCATCCAAGGCTCGATTAGATCATCCGGCTCAAAGGTACGCGTTACGGTTTCACTATTAGAGGCTGATACCAAAGAAATCGTTTGGAGCAAGCGGTTTGACCGGAAGTTGGACGATATATTCGAAGTTCAGGATGAGATCGTTCGCAGCGTAACGCAGGCGATTTTAGGCGAAATTGAGCTGGCCAGCTTAAACCGAGCAAAACGTAAACCCACCCAAAATATGAGCTCTTATGAATTCCTTCTGAGGGGGAAAGAGGGGCATCATGCGATCGACAAGGATGCCAATGCGCACGCGCTTGAAATGTTCGATAAAGCCATCGAAGCAGACTCTGCTAATGCGCAAGCTTATGCATGGAAGGCCTGCACTATGGGGCAAGCATTGGGCCGTGGATGGATAGAGAAATCGCTTGAAGAGGTTATGCCTGAATTTAATAAATTGATGGATCACGCCGTCAAAGCAGATCCCAATGATTTCGAGCTTCACAGGCTTTTATGCGGCATAAGCACCATGACAGGAAAATTTAAAGCGGCCGTTGAACACGGGAAAAAAGCCTATGATATGGTGCCGAATGATCCAAGAATTTTGCAACAATACGGCGAAATTCTATTGAAAACGGGCAAAACCAAACAGGGCTGTGATTTAACATTGCTCGCGTTGGAATATGATCCGGTGGCGCAGGGTCAAACCAATAGTGATAAACGCAAAAGCGATGCTGTTTTTGGGTGCTTGATGGATGATCGGGTTGAACTGGGGTTGGAACTGGCGGAAGAAATTGAGGCTTGTTCGGAAAATATACTTCTGTTTGCCGCAGCGCTCTCAGTGGCAAAACATGGCTCTTTAGAGCAATGCCCTTGGCTGATCAAGGATCTGAAAACCTGCGATTTTGAAGGGCTGGAAGCAGCGATTGAAGAAATGGGGAGATACGACGTGGTGGTTCAAAGCACCTTACGAGAGGTGTTTCTGGATCACGTTGCAAAGCTGCAACCCAAATTGCAATTGGTAAGCTGATATCAGACCGTCTGGCGCTTAATTTGCGCCCGGTGATTTTGGGTTATGCTCACAAAGTTCCAAGCCTGATGGTTTGTTTTTAGCGCATGGTGCCCGTAGATTTAAAGATCGCGTGACACGTGCGCGCAGGCTCAGCTTACAGCCATGCAATTATCGGTGCCGCATGGATACAGCGCCCGGAAGCGCTTTGTGAGGCCAGTTTTAAGGAGCCGTTCTACCTGAACTGGCCCACAACTAGCCGTTCTAATATCCAAGAGGCTGCCGTTTCGTCAGACCCATGTCAGAGGGTTTTATTTAAGGGGTGTGGCACCTGTTTCGGTGCGCCAAAACAACCCATCTTTTTTCAGCGTCACCAACATAACGGCTTCTTTATCGCCATTTTCAAAGTCATTGAATTGGTGGATCACGCAGATATCATCATTCTCATATAGACAGCGCCTGTTTGTAACGCTCTCATTTGTCATGGCCGCAGTCATCATCTCAAGCGTCATATCAGATTTTTTCATAACCTTCCCGTTGGAATGAAATTTGAATTGATAATCCTCATGAAGCAATGCGATCCAGGCTGCAGCGTCATTCTTATTCCAAGCCTCTTCCCATTGTTCAAAAACTGCCATTTTCATTTCCTTTTCAAATTTCAAAACCACTCTAGGCATACCCGCCTGTATTTCAATCTCTGATATTCAATTGAGTAGTCTATAATTGTTAAAAAGCGCTTACTTTAAACACCATAACTGCGCGCGGCGCATTATGCGGTGGCGAGTATTTTGACACATTACAGCATAATATTAAGCGATGGGACCATAGCGTTAAGTCGCGTTTTCCATCTAAAACAACACCCACAAACCACGGGTTTTTGGGCGTGGACCAGCACGGCTCTAGCCTTCGTTTAATAACGTAAGTTCAACACGCGCGTTCCAAAGTTGCACGCAATCTTCGCAGGATATGCTGACTTTGCGCCGGGCACGATATGCGGGATGTTTGCGACATCCCTCTGATAAAATCTCTAGTAATTCAATCTTGCGCTTATCTCGCTCATTCAACATGTTCTTGACCTCGCGGTAAAAATTTTGCTTCAGCTTGGGGGTTGGGGATTATTGGCTGGGTTTGAATCTATTACGTTAATTTCTATAAGATGCAGCGTCTCGCCAAGGTTTTGTAAAGATTTTTCCACGACGCCGGCATGGGCTTTCGAATATACTTGCTCATTCCCAAGATAAAACGCGAAAGATTTGAGATGTTTGGCTTTCTTCTCAGGGTTTTCAATCGTGGCTTTGGTCCAATCATAAAGGTGATATTGCGCGATATCATTGCATTCCGCTTCTTCGCAATATTCCCGAAACGCATCAAAAGTGCAGACCAACTGCATTCCGTTCTGCTGGGCAATTTTCAGCACCGCTTGCGACAAAGCCATCGTCCGCGCACCGCGCAGATCGGCCGATAATACCTCAGAGGTTTTGATCCGGATTTGATATAACCATTCAGACATTTCGGTTCCTTTTATTTTGCGCTTAGACGCGCCGCGCTCACGCCGTATCATAAGAGGCGCGTATCAGCAGCACCAGACATTTGCGGGGCAAACGAGCGCACCCGCTTTAGATCCACAACGCGTCACCCATATTTAAATTCAACCCCAAATATATTTTATCAGACAGGGCGTTAAACGCCGACCCTGCGGTATTTTTTTGTATAAAATTTGGTAAGGCTGACTTTAATGAATAAAAATACACAGTCAAAAAAGAATAAATAAAGAACAAAAATAATTTTGTTCTTGTAATGTTCTTATATTTGATTTAAAAACGATGTGAGGCGGCTCGAGTTACGGCAGTGATGGTGTAAGACAATCAGCCAACTACGGCCGCCTTCAATATTTTTCGCACACAATCCAGCATACCCATCATCCAGCCTTGTGTTAGCGCAATGCAGGCCCAAAGAACTGATGCGTTGCGCAAACCATTTTGCAATTTCAACGCCAAACCAGCACGCCGCAAGACGGGTGGTTTTATTGCCTTACCCAATCATGGTGAACCACGCCTGACCGCGGATCTGTACGGCTGTCATCAAACCATTCTAGCAAGTGTTCAATCCCATCAAGCGCCTGCAAACGTAAAGGTTCTAAGGCAATCTTGGCTTCTATTGGATCTCTGGTAATGGCTATAAATTCGCGCTCACCTGTTTGAACAACGCTTCGTCGAATACGGTCTTCTCCCAAAGGAAAATTTTGAATGTTCTCTAAAAACGCCTCGGTACAGTTGGTTTTCACCTTAAAGCGCACAACCGACAAAACCTGCATTTCATCTTTCAGGCGGCGCGCATTCTCTTCGATATAAAGATCGAACACCACTGGCCCAGATCTTACCTCAAGCAAGCCACCATTTGGAAAACCCACCAATTTATCGCTGAAACTTTCTAAACCGCTGAAACGGACAGGCGCATTTTCGTGGTCATCATAAGCGGCGTCAAAAAATGCAATGGTCAAAATCTGATTATCGTGGGTGACCAGCATATGTTGCGAAAGCGCACCCGACAAAGGCGCATCGGTAAGGCTCTGCACAATGTCTTCCACAAACCCGTCTTTGGGAATATATCTTGAGATTACCGCAAATTTTGCAGCCGTATTATGTGAAGGTTCAATCCCTGCGCGCAACGGCACCGCTTTGCGTTGTTCCTGCATCGTTTCCGTGCGCGGCGCTTGTAGCTGCAGCTCTTGATGCACCTCAATAACGTTGCCCTCCGGGTCATGAAAAAAAATCTGGTGCCATTGCTGCGAGAACGTGGTTCCGTAATCCGCAAATGGGATCCCATGCGCATCAAGATGGGCCTTAAATGCCGTTATATCATCTGTCCGAAAAGCTATATGACCGTTTTCGACCGGGTTGATATGGCGTTTGTTTTTTGCGGCAACGTTTAAGTCTTTTTCGGCCAGATGCATTTGCATACTGCCTTCGGTGACAAATTTAATTTTGCCGTCATACCCGTCGACCTTCGTCGCCTCGGTTCTTACAAATTGCTGGGCGGGAATGGGCTGCATTTGCAAAATATCTCGATAGAAAAGATCAAGGCCTTCCACATCTTTGGAAACACAATTGATGTGATGAAACTCTATTTTCATAAAGGACCCCTCTTTTTTGGAGCACGCTCTGCGCGTGTTGCTGTGCCGTCTTACCCACTATTTGAGTTTATCCGCATAAGGATAGCGCAAGCCAACGCCCACATCCATAACCACTTGTAAAAACAGCATAACGAATGAACTTAAGGCATCATTGGCCGAGCAAGCAGCCACCGCGCGGGTGCAAATAATTGAGATCTAATCCCTTTGGGCCTGCCCATTCTTGCGCCCACAAGAAAGGCTGGCGGGCATAGAGGGCGGCTTAACGCACCCAAATATAAAGCCCAAAGCCCCACCCATCCTGGCGCCGCCCTACCACACTGTGGCTTGGCTTTAATCAGCGTGGTTTGGCGCGGAAGCGCCCGAAAATATAGTAATATTCGTCAATCACACCGCTGCGATTAGATTTGAAAGCCCATTAGAAAAAATGTGAAGCCGGGCCACTGGCTATGCCAAAACCCGACAATTGAAAGCCCTCTCTCAGCGCCCTTAAACCTGCGCCCTCAACCAAGCGCAGCGCCATCATCGCGGCGGATCGCAATAATGGAAGATCGCGGGGTTTTATCACCACCATCTGGCCAGTTCGACTCTCCCCGCTCGCCCGGATGTTGCACCCCAACAAACACGGTTCTGCGATCTGCAGCCCAAGCAACACCGGTAATTTCAGCCTGTTTTGGCCCCACCAAGAACCGACGAATTTCACCCGTTGCCGGATCGCCGATCAGCATTTGATTGTTGCCTTGACCGGCAAAATCTTTTTCGTTCGAATAATTCCCATCTGTCTGGATCCATAGCAACCCTTTCTCATCGAAAGACAGACCATCGGGTGAATTGAACATATTGCCCATATTAACATTCGCCGATCCTCCCCTTACATCGCTGTGAACGCTGGGATTTCCCGCCATAACAAAAAGATCCCAGGTAAATGTATCGGCCGTATGATCGGCCTCGCTGGGCCACCATCGAACGATCTGTCCATATTTATTGGCCTCGCGCGGATTGGGGCCGCCCACTGGGGTTTCATCCCCTCCAGCATTCGGTTTCACACCACGGTTTTTATTGTTGGTGAGGGCGCAATACACTTCCGCTTTTAATGGATTGGCCGTCACCCATTCGGGACGGTCCATGGTTGTTGCACCCAAAGAAGAGGCCGCCAAACGCGTATGGATACAGATCATCGCTTGCTCCATACCGGTGGTTTCCGGGGTCAAAGCAAGCCAGGTGCCCGTGCCATCGGCGTCAAATTTTGCGGCGTAAAGCGTGCCTATCTCCATCAATTCATCCGTATCGCCGCCTTCCGCGTAATAGCCATCCGACACATAGCGATACAAAAACTCACCACGCTCATCATCGCCCATATAGATCACGATCCGGCCATCGGCGTTCACAACCACTTCGGCATTCTCATGCTTAAAGCGGCCCAAAGCCGTGCGCTTTTTAGGCTTAGAGCTCGGATCATAAGGATCAACCTCGGTAATATAGCCGTGGCGGTTCGCTTCATTCTGCTCTTGAGAAACGTCAAAGCGTGGATCAACTTTCCACCATCCATAGCCACGATCTTTGCCACTGACACCATAGCGCTTTTGCGCCGCATCTTGCGTAAAACTGTCTGGATCTGCGGTGCCAAAATATCCGTTAAAGTTCTCTTCACAAGCCAGATAGGTGCCCCAAGGGGTGCGCCCATTGCCGCAATTATTAAAAGTTCCCAACACGGTGACACCTTGCGGGTCGGCATTTGTTTTCATCAAAGCATGCCCGCGAGCGGGGCCGGTAATCTCCATCGGCTCATCCGGCGTGAATCTGCGATTATAGCGCGAATCTTTGACAATTTGCCACCGGCCATCGATCTCTTTAAGCTCGACCGCCGTTAACCCATGCGCATTTTTACCCTTGTTAATATCATCATCGGTGGCATATTTGCCGTCAGGATTATTGCCCCACATGACCGATCGGTTTGTATATTCATTATTCGCAATCAATATTTGATGCCCATCTTGATCGGTGAAAATCGCCATCCCATCATTGTTATCGCCAAACGCACCGGCTTGGCTGGCCGCGGTGCCGCGGGTTGCATGGTCAAATTCTGGAATATCTGAAAACAGAGGATCCCCCCAACGCGTTGCAACATGCCAATTATACCCTTTGGGCACCACGACCGTGTCTTTCGTGCTGACGCTTACGGCTTCGAAACCAAACCGGCTTGTCGCCGCATGGGCGGAGACCGGTGTCAATGCAGTGGTGGCCGCGCTCAAGCCCGCAACGCTGCCCATTGCGATCACGCCCCCTAAAAAACCACGCCGCGAAATTGCGTCTTCAACGATCGCATCAAAATCATGCCATTTCGATCTAGGGTTGATCGCCTCATCAAATGCATCAAAAGACAGATTATGCAATTCATCCGTGGATAGATTAATTTGTGAACGTTGAGTCATGTGAAATCTCCCCTGAAAATAAAATAAGTATTAATTTATATCCAAAAGCATATATTCAAGCGGTCTAGCGCGTCAAGCGCGTTTACCCTAGGGCACCCTTACGCTGTAAAATACACAGCAAATATAAGGTGACGCAGGCGTAGCCCCTATTGAGAAACAAAACTGAAAAATGGCACGCTTCGTTTTTGTATGGGTTTTCTTCTGCGGCGCGCCTGTCAAAAAGCGCTCATCCAAAGTGATCAAAGCCTATGCGCGCACCCTCTGAAATCGCGCGCTTACTATTTCTGCCGCGTCAAAAAAAGAGGCGCTGATCTTCCAGCGCCTCGGCAAACATTATACGTTTAAAAAATCTTAAATCCAACGGATTGGATTATTGAACTTGATGCGCCACGTATAAAATATCAGACATGTTGAACAGTAATATCGTGTTCACAACCAAAAAGAAAATTGGGGCGATGTAACCCTCTGCCGTTGCTTTCACGCCTTCGACTTCGGCCCAGTCACTGTTCACCGTTGTATAGCCAAAATACGTTGCGAGCAACGCTTGCGTCCAAGCAAACGCCACAAAAGCCCATGCGCCTTGCGGACCAACGAATAATAAAACCAAAGCGATCAATGTAGATGCGCCAACGCACGTGCCTGCAAAGCGTGTCATGAAAACCGCACTATCGCCAAAGCCATATTGATCAACGAAACCCTTCGTGGCGAATAAACAGCGATAACTGTAATACCCACCCCCGACGATAATCAAAATCCACAACACCATATTCAATGAACCACCAAATGAATCTGCCATTTTTTTCTCCCATTATTGGCTTTTTTCACCATATCATAGATTTTTAAAATCTGAAAAAAACTTTGCTTTGGGCGCTGCCACAGGCGTTTGCGCTTTGCACGCACGGGTCATTGCCAGATGCAAAATTTGCCAGCGTGCCAAATAAGGCCCGCGATCGAGCACCCGTTTTCAACCGCATCTAGATAGATTGCTGCGCGCCATGAGGGTTTTTCTATGCCGCAATGCGCTTCTACCTCGCAGAGCTGGCATATCCTGGTTCGGGCTTGGCGAGCCTCTCAGGTGCCCCGCGCGTTATCATAAGGGGCCGTACCATGACCAAACGGGCAGGTCGTTTCGATCTAATCGGTTTTGCAGATTGCAGCCCCAACCGCGCAAAGGCTTACCTGCCATCAGAAAAAAAGCGCTACGGCGATAGGTTTTTATTAAAATATAAATTCATCTTGGCGCGGATCTTTTTTGGGCTTGCGGCGTGGTACAATCTGAATAATCCCTGATTTTCGGCTGCCATGCTTATCTACTATGCGTTGCGCAGCCAATGCATGCTGCCTTGGCTTTCTTAACGCATAAAGCTTCGCGCTTGCGGCCTGTCGAGCGGCTTTTTCGTCCACAATTGGCAGCGGGTATCCGTTCATTTTGTCCGGGAAATGCCAAGGTTGATGGATAAACCCAATCGGCACATCGCGCAGCTCTGGCACCCAGCGCTTGATAAAAACCCCATTTGGATCCTGATCAAGGCTTTGTTTGATCGGGTTGTAAATTCGGATCGTATTGATCCCCGTTGTGCCCGATTGCATCTGCGCTTGCGCGTAGTGAATACCCGGCTCATAATCGGTGAACTGGCGCGCCAGATGCAAGGCTGGCAAGCGCCAATGCAGCCACAGATGATAGCTGGCAAAGCTCATCAACATAGCGCGCATGCGAAAATTCAGCCAACCGGTGGCAATCAGGGATCGCATACACGCATCCACCATCGGATAGCCGGTCTGACCTTGCTGCCACGCGGTAAGATAGGCGTCATTCACCGGCTCTTGGCGCAGCTTATCATAGGCCGGATGCATGTTTTCAAATTCGATGCGGGGCTCGTCTTCAAGCTTTTGAATAAAATGGCAATGCCAATGCAAGCGGCTTGAAAAAGAACTGAACGCCTTTGGCCAATTGCCTGACATAGTTTTTGGAGAGGCGGCCAGTGCCTTGCGCCGGGCTTCCAAAGCGTGATGCACTTCGCGCATTGACAAAGTTCCAAAGGCCAAATGCGCGGAAAGGCGTGAACAGGCCTGCGCCGCGCTTAAGGGAGAGGACATCGCTTTTGAATAATCCTCTCCGCGCCTGTGTAAAAAGCTTTCCAATACCTGTAAACCCTGCCGCCGCCCCCCGCTTTGGCGCGCAGTGCACCCATCCTCCGCGAGATGAAAATCTTCCGGCCGCGGCATCGGCTCTGAGGTGAGATCGATCTTTTTTAAACCCGTTGGTGCCGGCAGGCAGGGCTGCGCCATATAGTGCTGCCAGCGCTGCGCCCAACCGGCGCGCTTATTCAAGCCTCGGGTCACGCCAATACGCCGTGGCTGATGCCACGTCACCCCGGTGGTTTGACACCAAGCCTGAACGCGCTGATCACGCGCGTAGGTCCAACCATTCCACGTTTCTTGATGCGAGCACAGCTGGGTGAAACTAAATTTTTGATGCAAATCGGTAAGGATCGAAACCGGGTCCCCGATGCGAAGAACTAAGCTCTGACCCAAGGCGCAAAGATCCTCTGACAGATCAGCCAGGCTGTCTTGTAAAAAACAAAAATGCCGATGGCTCATATCCGGTTGCTGCCAAAGCCCGGGCTCAAGAATATAAACAGGAAGCACCGAACCGGCCTGCGTCGCATGGATCAAAGCCGCGTTATCAAATACCGATAAATCGCGCTTGAACCACATCAGAACCGGCGCTGTGCTGGTCTGCTTTGCTTGTGTCACGTAACTCTCCCAGCGCGTTGCTTTGATCTATCGGCGGCCTCTGATGAATATCTATTCCAGCAGAGTGAAACCGCAAGTGGCCATGACAGAGGCGCTGCATTGTGTCGCGCAAGCTGTAAGCACGGCGCGCAAAGACGCACAGAGTCAAAGGATCAAACCAAAAAGATGACTTAGGCGTTTTGTAAAAGCTCTTCCCAGCGATGGCAGGCCACGTTATGCTCTGCTGCGCTGCTTTGCAAACGCGGCTCTTCTACTTTGCAGCGATCAATCACATGCGGGCATCTTGTGTGAAATTTACAGCCCGAAGGTTGCTTCATCGGCGAAGGAATTTCGCCTTCAAGCTTTTGCGCCCTGCCGCGATCATCCGGGTCAAGCGATGGAATGGCCGAAAACAGCGCCTTTGTATAGGGATGCCGGGGCGCGGCGAAAAGCTGGCGCGTAGGGGCGGTTTCCACAAGGCGGCCCAAATACATCACCGCAACGTGATCACATGTATGTGCAACCACGGACAGGTCGTGACTGATAAACATAAAAGTAATGCCAAGATCACGCTGAAGCTCTTTCAGAAGGTTCAAAACATCTGCCTGGATCGAAACGTCAAGCGCCGCCACGCTTTCATCGGCAACTACAAGTTTGGGGCCCGACACCAACGCCCGGGCAATTGAGATCCGCTGTCTCTGACCACCCGAAAACGCATGTGGAAAGCGCCTCAAATGTTCAAGGTTAAGCCTGCATTTGGCCGCGGTTTCACGCACGCGTTCATCGGTTTCCTGCCGATTGCGCGTCAGACCCATCACTTCCAGCGGTTCTGCGATGATATCGCGAACCGTCATTCGCGGAGATAACGCGGCATAAGGATCCTGAAAAATCAATTGGGCGCGCTTGCGATAATCCTTAAGATCGGCTTTGCCAATCGTTTCAAGATCATAGGCCACTTCGCCATCTGCATAATGCGCCGATCCACCCGTGATCGGCACCGCCTTTAAGAGCGCACGCCCAAGCGTGGTTTTCCCCGAGCCAGATTCACCCACCAATCCAAAAAAACTGCCCTTATCGATATGAAGCGTTACGTCATCAACTGCCTTCAAAACAAATTTATCAAACAACCCTTTGCCAATGGGAAACCCCACAGAAAGATTTTCGGCCCGAATCAATGGTCCGTTCATTCCGCGACCTCCTTATAGATATGACAGGCAACGGTGTGATCCGCGCCAAGATCAACCTCATTTGGACCGATTGTAGTACACGCTGCCCCCACAATCTGGCTGCAGCGCGTGTTGAAAACACACCCTGGCGGGCGTTCCAGCGGCGACGGAATATCGCCCGGCACAGCAGTGAGCGACTGGTCAAGATTATCAAGCTTTGGCAAAGCTGAAATCAACCCTTGCGTATAAGGATGCTTGGGATTGCGGATCACTTCGCGCACCGGACCTTCTTCAATCAACCGGCCAAGATACATCACATTCACCCGATCACAGGTTTGAGCAACGACGCCAAGATCATGGGTAATAAAAATGATTCCCATGTGAAATTCATCCACCAAATCTTTCATCAAATCGATGACCTGCGCCTGAATCGTCACATCCAGAGCTGTGGTTGGTTCATCTGCAATTAGCAAAGCAGGCTTGGTTGAAAGCGCCATCGCGATCATCGCACGCTGGCGCATGCCGCCCGAAAGTTCAAACGCGTATTGATCAAAGCGCTGGGAAGCATCCGAAATACCAACCCGATCGAGCATTTCGACCGAAATTTCTTTCGCCCCCGCCTTAGACATATCGCCATGCAATTGCAGCTGCTCGACCATTTGTTTGCCAATGGTAATCGCAGGCGCAAAAGAAGCCATTGGCTCTTGAAAGATCATTGAGATCGCACCGCCCCGCACCACCTTTAAATCGCGCGGCGTTCGAAGCGACAGAACATCAACTTCGCCTTGCTCTGTATGCAAGGTGATGCGCGAGTCGGGGCCGTAAACTGCATTGCGCGCATTGAGATGCATCAAGGCTTTCGCGGTTACCGATTTGCCCGATCCGCTTTCCCCGACCAGCCCCATCACTTCTCCTTTGTTCAACGAGAAGGAGACGTCTTCCACCGCCGTGATCAGCCCTTCATCGGTACGAAACTGAAGGGTCAGGTTTTTGACATCAAGCAGCGCGCTCATTTGTTCACCTCGGAATAGGGATCAGCAGCATCGCGCAACCCGTCTCCCACGAAAACGAACGCCATAACCAGAACGATAAAGAACGCCACTGGAATAAAATACCATTGATAATTTAACATAACATCGGCAGATGTCGCCTTTTGCAACATTACACCAAGCGAAGAAACTGGATCTTTCAGACCAAGCCCAATAAAGGAAAGAGCGGTTTCGCTGAGTACCATATAGGGAAAGGAAATTACCAAATCGACAATAATGTAACTGGTAAAAGACGGCAGTAAATGACGTCGAATTACATGCGACGAGGACGCGCCGCAAAGTTGCGCAGCCAACACATATTCTTGATTTCGCTCTGTCAGCAGATGCGTTCGGATACGCCGTGCCAATGTAGGCCACCCGATAAAGCCCAAAATAATCGAAATATAAAAAAACCGGGCTTCAGCCGAAATTTCGGGCGGCATAAAGGCTGCTACGGCCATGAATAGCGGAATTGCCGGCACCGTTCGAAAAGCATCGGTGATCATTTGTATCACGCTGTCGATCCAGCCACCGTAATAGCCGGACACCCCCCCAATAATCAAAGCCAGCACGAAGGCAATCAAAACGCCGATTGTACCCACCTGAAGCGAGGTCCAAATCGCGTGCAATGTTCGGCTAAAGATATCTTGTCCATCCTCATCCGTTCCAAAGACGTGTAGCTTTCCCTCTTCTAAACCAAAAAGATGACGATCACTTTTAATGACACCGAAAAGCTTATAAGCATCTCCTTTGGGCAGGAACGTCAAATAGGATCGTTTATCCTCATTGATTTTAGTAACCCACCGAAAATTTGTCGCCAATGATCTTTCTCGTTCAACAGGATGAATGAACGGGCGCAAAGAACAGCCGTTTTTATCACAGAATTGCGGAATCTGGGGGGCACCGTTTGTATAATCTTTATTGCGGCCCGCCACAGTGGGATCATAAGGCGATAGAAATGGCGCAAAAAGGCCTGAAAAAATCAAAAAGACTAGAAAAAAAGCTGCAATCATTGCAGCGCGCTGTTTCTTAAACCGAGCCCAAATTAATTGGCCCTGCGACGCTGTAAAATAGGCTTCTTTCGCGTGCTGATCATTGTCACCCTCAGCCCCAAACTGTGTTGGGTTTGGTATATTTATCCCAGCTAATTTTGGGTCGGTCGGATCTGGCATATTGCTCATGTCCTCACCTCACGATGCTTTTGCGGACACGCGGGTCGATGGTTGCCAGCAAGATATCCGTGAAAAAATTTAACGCCACTATGGACGCGGTTAATAGGAAAATAATCGCCCCAGCAAGCTGCTGGTCATTTGAGCGCGCAAGGGCATCGATCAAAAGCTTACCCGCATCGGTCATCACAAGAATCAAGGCAACAATGGGCAACTCATTGAAAATACGGTTCAGGTCAAACCCGAGCGAGTTAATGATTGGTCCAAGCGCATGACGCGCCGGATATCTCCAGAGCAACTTGCGGCCATGCACGCCGCGCGCGGTTGCAGCTGTAACGTAAAGCTTCCCGATCTCATCTGACATCAAAGCCCGCACCGTTTGCAGGGCAAAAGCGGTTGCGGACCAGCCCAGAATGAATACGGGCAGCCATGCGTGTTTCAGAAGATCGACAAAACGTGCCCAAGACCAGGGTGCATCGCGGTATTGGCTAGAAAACAGTCCCGTTAGCGTTTCGCCAAAATAAACCGTGGCGAAGAGCATAATCATTAAAGCCAGCAAGAAGTTTGGCATCGCAAGACCAAGATAGCTAATGATACGCAAAGAATTATTCAGATATGGATTGTTGGATGCAGCAGCAATGATCCCCACCGGAATTGCGATTGCATAGGCCAAAGCCAGCGAGGCAAGACAGATGCCAAGCGATAGCAAAAACTTATCGCCCAAAAGATCAGCGATATTCACCCGTAGGATACAGCTATTCCCAAACTCACCCTGAAAGGCGCCAACGATCCATTTGCTCCAACGTTCAAGGAAAGGTCGGTCGAGACCAAGCCGCTGCCTTTCGGCCTCCAATTCATTGGCAATTTGGATCGAAGACCCTTGGGTATTCTTAAAGGCAAGATAGCGTTCAGCACAATCACCTGGCACCAACTCCATCAGTAAGAACACAAAGAGCGATACTATTATTAGCGTGATCAGCGCCATAACGGCCCGTGTTATCACGAAGCGCGCAAAGTTTAGCATTGTAATTTCCTGTTCGCCCTGCCCAGAAGCATATTAAAATCAATGACGGGCGGCAAGCCGCCCGTCATCAGTTCAACAAAAACCTTACTGCTTACTCGTCCAACCACCACTGGGTCGCACGGTAAGGATAAGTCCGGTAATATTCGTAACTATGAGTCTTGGTTTCGGTAAAGTTGATCAGATTGTTGCGATGAATCATCGGCGCAGGGGCAATCACCGTACCAATGAACAACAATTCTTTGGTCATATGTTCGACCATTCTTGCACCTGCCTGATTGAAAGCATCAGAACCTGCTGCGGCGGATTGCAGAACATTGATGTCTTCCATCATCTGCTTGGCCCAAGCTGGAGGCTCTTCGCCTGCAGACCCGTTAGAATCAATCCACTCGGCCCAAAGCATCGCATTGCGGTTTCCGAAATAATTTTCATAGGGTGGTACCCATAGCTCATTATTACCCAGAACGATCGCCAAAGGCTGACCTTTGCGCCACATGCTGACATCCAGTTTATTGGAAGACTGAGCCGAACGATACTCATCCGGTGTTACTTCCTTTACATTGGAAGCAATGCCAACATCGCGCCAATATTGCGCCGCTAATTCAACGGTCTGGCCAGCAATCCCTTGAGTTGAAAAGTTAAGATTCAAGACCAGCTTATCGCCATTTGGCAATTCGCGAATGCCATCACCATCCGTGTCGGCCATGCCAAGCCCGTCAAGCAGCGCATTGGCACCAGCTGGATCATACTCAGTGGCATAGGTCTCCATTGAAGCATCAGCAAATGCGGGCAATGGTGAAAACCCAGTATAGGCACGAGGCGTACCTTGACCAAAGAAGCCAATTTCGTTCATCTCACTGCGGTTGATCGCGATTGACATCGCCCGCCGGAAATCAATATTACCAAAAACCTCGCGTTTGGCCGGATCTTCATGGGTCACGTTAAAGCCCAAAGCACCGATGGTAATTTCAGGCTTCAAATGAACCGTATAACCACCTTTTTCTTGGTTTTCGAGCAGGATAGGTGCTGAAGCCAATTGCAAAGACTGGGCCTTATAATCGATCTCGCCATTTACAATCTTAAGTATACGCACCTCATTATCATTGATGTAAACTTCATCAAACTCATTGATATAAGGCAATTGCTGGCCGGTCGGATCCACTTGGAAGAAATAAGGGTTAGCAACAAAATGCCGTCCTTCGGGGGTGTCGGCGATTACGATATGGCTTTCAAGCGTAGGATAGGTTGCTTTAGGAAGGCCAGCAACCAGATCCGGGTTTGACAGCATTGGGGTTGGCGTATCCGTCCAATCCGAATTACCGTAATAGGCCTTAATCGCAGCATAGCCATTTTCAAAGCCAAGCGCCTGTGCATTGGCATCCGCATTCGAGTCAACACCTGGGTGGAACTGACCCAGGAAATGCTTGGGCTGGAAAGGCTGCGAATAATGCGTCGCGAAATGCGCAATCAGGCCGGGTTTGGGCGCAGGCAAGTTGAAAATCACCGTGGTGGCGTCGGGCGCATCCACGCTCATTGCCTCACCTGCGACTGTTATATAATCTTTCGGCGTTTCAAAAATGTTTTTATCCATCATCAGATTATCGTGATAGAACACGATGTCTTCGCTCGTGAATGGCGCGCCATCCGACCACTTATGGCCTTCCCGAAGCTTGATTGTCAGCT
>OBMK010001143.1_pt1 | contig 23320 bp, 25 predicted proteins | sample 1539081 | NCBI WGS metagenome assembly OBMK01 (sample SAMEA3355528, study PRJEB22509) | marine metagenome | biome: marine; feature: river plume; material: water | place: USA | collected 2010-08-07 | depth 0.5 m | reverse complement strand
GTTTAGAAAACAATAGCGGTTTAAATATTTCGTTGCCAACTGGGAAACATTAATTTAATGAAGGGCTACGATGTTTACGACGGACAGGCAAAACTCGATGGTGGAGACTCCAGCGCAGTTCTCGCTCACCTCAGCCTTGTCCACAAAACAGCCGCACACATTAAGGCTAGGCTGCCCGACCACGTTGAGCTTGAGGAGCTGGTACAAATAGGAATGCTTGGATTATTAGAAGCCACGAGGAAATTTGATCCGGCTATGGGGGTAGAATTATCGACATTTGCGAGCAAACGTATCCGTGGAGCTATAATTGATGAAGTCCGAAAGCGGTCACCGCTATCGCGCGCCGATAGCTCTTACCTTGAAAGCCAAGGTGATGCTGTCACCAGACTAAGCAATGAGCTAGGAAGAGCACCATCGGCAGCGGAAATCGCCAATAAGATGAATAGCTCGGTCTCAGACTACGAGAAACAGCGATCAAAGGCACAGAGTAAGATCGTCACCTCTCTAGACAGTGAGCAAGCGGGTGCCGACTCAAGTTTTGTCGAACACTATGGGCCTGAAAATGCACTAGAAGATACAGAAACACTTGATTGGCTATCACAGAAAGTATCAGATCTGCCGCAGCGCGAACAGCTGATATTGTCACTGTATTACACGGATGAAATGAACCTAAGAGAAATTGGCGCAATCCTTGAAATATCCGAGTCAAGGGTTAGTCAAATTTTGACAAAAACCGTAGAAGTACTCAGAAAAAAACTAATTACCTAAAGAAAAAAAATGTTTGGACGAAAAGCGAAACTCGAGAAAATTAAAGCTACTGCGCGCAAAGATTATCTGAAGTGCGGCGCATTTGGGCAGCTAGATAAGCTGGAAAGGCTCTTCGTCGCACGCATTGCGCAGAGGTCCAGGCTAAATCTCGATAAAATTTTCGTTCAAGGAGCAAAGGACGAAGAAGCATACCAACTTGCACTTATCAACGTGCTGAGGTCCGATAATTTGGAGCCGCCAGTAAAAAAGGAAGTACATGATGGCTTTAACCTTCTAAAAGGAACGTCTGGTACTGTCATGTCTTGGGTGCCCGACGAGTACGCAACAAAAATATACACCTTAGGTGCCGAATATCAGAATCAATCTAAAGGTAAACATGAAGTGCTAGCTGAAGCAGACCAAATTGCCGAAAAAGTGATCGATGATCTACAAACCAATCAGTCAGTCCAATTACTCAAGCTTTTAAGAGAGGATACAGATGCCGGCTGACGTAATAAGAAGAGTAGTTTAGCTAAAGAGCGCGCTAATGATTTCAACATTTTCGCTAACATTGTTAGTCTTGTTAATAGGTGTTTCGCTTTTGATCCTGATCGTTTACCTGATAGGGCGGGTACACGAGCTGGAACTTAAGACAACGAATGCCATTGCATCGCCAAACAATGCTTCCAGTAATAAGCCGCCGAGACCACATATAATATTTTCTGGGCTTCGAGGTCAGCAATTGTGGGATCAATATGTCAACTTAGCGGGGGGGCATGAGGACGAGTATGACCTGCTTCAAGATCAAGATCGATTTTTTGCTCTTACTGAATTGCACCTACGCACCCTTCTTAAAGCGGGGCTAAGATCTCAATCTGACACCACTAGTTCTATTCCTCCCAACCCTCTAAATCTAACTACGTTGCGAGGCGAGTTCGAATCTTATCTCCCAACTTCTCAAGCTGCTCGAATATATACCATCGGACAATCGCTGGGCACAAACGACGGCGAATCGGGTAAACGGAGCAGCGCCGTCAGTGAAGCACGAGACTTAATTGACCAAGTTGCTATGGCTATCGGTGCTGATAGGTCATTAGCCGATAATGTTATGTTTGCTTTTGAATAGGGCGCTGCCATTGCGTAATTTGTCACCCTTGAGGCTGAGGGTAAACGACTAGCCCTGTGTCTTGCTCCACTACATCTTCGGGTTCTACAATCTCGATATTGTCTAATTGCGCCTTCTCTAGCGCTAACTGTGCTTCAAAAAGCTCCTTTAAATTTTCTTTCTCGATTTGGATTAATAGAGAAACTTGGGCGTTTAATTTCTCCACAGCACGAAATCCATTTTCCAAGCCCTCTACTCGTTGTGCGAGTGAAGTAAGTCGAGCGGCCTGCTCTTCAGCAGACATCAATGCTTTTTGCGATTGGTTGACTACCGAATTATTACTTGTATTCAATTTCAGCAGAGTTGACTGCAATTCCCCAATCGCCTCGTTTACCGAGCTTTGATTTCCCTCACTCGTTGCCTGGAGCGATGTAACTTCTTGAACCAACTCAGCATTGCCTTGATCGAGCAGCGTGAATTTTTGATCGAACAAGCTCATTGTTTCTAGCGCTGAATTCATATTAACAATGCGCTTTGCGAGCGACATAGAAGTAGCTTGAAGTAAATCCACTTGGCTTGCCATCCTGCCACCTGCGACTAACAGAAAAATTACGGCACCAAAAACGATTGAAACACTTCCAATGGCCAATCGCTTAGCATACAGATCCAAGCGCTCATTTAAGGAGCCTACGAGCATGGGGATGTCATTGGCTTGTGACGACCGGGAACTTGCGATGCCCGCCTTAGGTAGGGTATCACTGCCTGTACCCTTGCCTCTTATCTCAAGATCCGTATTGGGCTTATCTTCCTGCTCCATTACCTACTCCAAATTTCACTATTTACGTTATCGGATGTTAAGTCCCAAGATTTAGCTCTCTGACAAGTTTTCCTAAAAAATGCAATAAGCCATTTAGCGCCACCATAACCGAGGTGAACCCGCTGAGTACAAACTCGTAAGATTTTTCTAAAAATCGACTAGCATCAATATTTAAAAAGCCAAGATAGTTAAGCAGGGCGAGTGACGCTAACAGCAAAACTGAAATGTAGACTACCCCTGTGGTCAGAGGCATCGAGGTCTTCGCTGCTGCACCCTCATCTCCAAAAGAGTCAAGCATCACGTCAGGCTCTGTGCTCTGATCCAAATCCCCTTTGAAACTTTCATCACTCGCAGCCTCTCTAACAAAACCCTCTGAAATAGGGCTTTGAGCGGCCGAGGTGACCAAGGTTCTCGTAACTAAGCTATGCCACCTAGAATTCAATAACGAGTTAACAACGTCATCCAAATGACCCATTGACCGAGCTCTATCCAAGAACCCAAGCACAATCTCCTCAGTTAGTCCTGGTAATTCGACCAATGCATTTCTTGACTTCGTACCGAGTCCTCTAAAACTCGCAGCCTTCTCGCCCTCATTGCTGGTGAAAGCTACTAGGCTGACATTGGTCCCTGGAAAAGTACTCACTAGAGACTCGCAAGCTGACCACTCCTCCGAAGTACTTGGCCCCATGTCCGAAACTATCAAGACATGTTTTCTCCCGCTGCGTGCTTTCGATGCTTGCTCAATCGTCAGGGTATCTGAAAGTGAATTAATCAGGGATACCGTCTCATCAATACTAGGAGCCATCATGCGATGGATCTCAATGCGATCGCTGGCTCTGAGCTCTTTGTAGAATTCGAGGAAAAAAATATCTAACCGAAATTCGTCTTGAGCAAGAACAAAAATATTAGCTGAGCCCAGATTCACCTTCTCTAGAATCACGCTTAGTAAGGATTCGTCCTCAGGGTGAACGAATAGGGAACTAGATTCCTCAATCATGGTCTACCGCCTCTCTTCCTGGCCTCGCAATAAAGAAGGCTATCAATGGATCTTAAACGTCGATTATGGAAGTTCTATTTCCATCCGAGTCAAACAGCATATCATCTGGAATTTGTGGCTGCGGGACAGACGCCTCGGGGCTAGATCTATTAATACTATTTAAGTTGAAAATATAGGCAATGACGACAGCAACTGCCTCAAACAGAGCTTCAGGCACATAGCTACCGACTTCCGTAGTAAAAAACAGCGCCCTCGCCAAACTTGGTGACTCGAAAAGTGGAACCCCCGACTCCGAAGCTTTTTCCTTTATTCTTTCGGCAATCAAATCCGCGCCTTTCGCAATGACCATTGGAGGATCGTCGGATGATGGGTCATAAGCCAGAGCTATAGCGAAGTGATCCGGGTTGGTAATCACTACATCAGCATCAACGATCGCATCGATCATCCGAGCATTTGATAACTCTCTTTGCTTCTGCCTGATACGCTGCTTTACCTCAGGCGAACCATCTGTTTCTTTTCTCTCGTCTTTCACCTCTTTTAACGACATCTTCATTTTTTTATTTTGCTGAAAAATCTGATATGGCGCGTCAATAGACGCGATAAGAATGAGCATTGAAGACACAACTAAAAAGGAGATCACTATGATGGTCGACCCAGACTTCAGTCCCGGCTCCAATGCCATCAGGGATATTTGACCAAAACTATCAATCGACTCCAAAATCAAAAAAGCACCAACACCAGCAACTAAGGCAAACTTTGAAAGCGCTTTAACGAGCTCAACGATGCTCCGCATACTAAAAATTTTATTTTTAATCCCTGAAATGGGATTTAACTTTGATGCCTTTGGTTTTATCGCCTTCCAACTAAAATTGAAGCCGCCGACTAACCCTGAAAATGCCAAAACTACTAGCATCAAAATGGTGAATAATGGGATTAGCGCAACTAGAGCATCTAACATAGAGGAGGCAAGACGTCCTGACGCGACTTGTGGTTCCATCACACCAAGCTTGTCAAATACAAAATTACTCGCAAATATTTCTGCTAAATCAGACACGAGAGTCGTGCCGAAAATAGATAAGTAAAGAGCCACACAAATCACCGAGGCTGCAATCGTTACTTCTTGAGAACGCGCAATTTGACCATCTTCTCTAGCCTTAGCGAGCCTTTTGGGCGTCGGCTCTTCAGTTTTTTCCTGACTCTCGTCCTGCTGTTCCGCCATTCCTATAAGACCCAAATAGCTTGGGCGGTTTCAAATGCTCGCATCCATAGCCATTGAATTCGTTGACTAATGTTTGTCATAAACGCAATTAATAGCAGGAGTCCAATTAAGACCATAGCGGGAAATCCAACAGCAAAGATATTCAGTGCCGGAGCCGCACGGGTGACAATTCCAATACACAAATTAACAAGTAGCATGATCAATACTATGGGTAAAGCCACTAATACTGCGCCAAGGAACACCATAGCGGTCCACTCAACGAATCCCCATATCGTATCTTGAAATATTATCTCTCCATTGATTGGTAAGACGGCGAAGCTCTCTAAAATTATTGTTATTAAAATCAAATGCCCACCAATCGACAAAAAGACTAATGTCGATAGAACTACTAAAAACGACGAGATCACAGGAACTTGAGTAGCATTTGGATCTATGGTTTGTGCCATACCTAGACCCATACTCATAGAAATAAACTGCCCAGCAACAATTAGCGCACCATTTACAACTTGGAGTGTGACTGCAAATAGTAAGCCTATAATTAACTCAGAAACGATTAATGTCAGACCAACGATAGAGATGGGGTTTACGACAGGCAGATCAAGAGAAGGATAGATAAATATTGTAAGCAAAATAGAGATGGAGAGCCTTATTCGGACATTCACCACTGCCAAAGAAACTAATGGAGCTGCCAACATTAGCGCCGATATACGTAAAAAAGGTAACAAACCTGAAAATAGCATTTGCACTACGTCATCTAAGACGACATTCATCTAATGAACGCTTCTGGAATTTGCTCAAAAATAGTAACGAATAGGTCTTGGAGTATAGCGAGTTGGTAATCACCAAATATTAGAAGGGCTGCGACCATTGCCATTAATTTAGGAATAAAACTAAGTGTCATCTCTTGAATCGATGTTGCAGCCTGAATGACACCGATTAATAGGCCTACTGACAGGGCAATGATTAATATCGGACCCGCAACATAGACAGTTGTCCAAATCGCTTCTCGACCAATAAATAAAATTTCGCTCGTTTCCAAGTTAGGCCTATCTAAATATAGCTTCGAGTTAAAGACGTCATCAGCAACGTCCACCCATCGACCATCACAAATAGTAATAACTTAAACGGCAAAGAGATAATCATTGGCGATAACATCATCATGCCCATTGACATCAGAACACTCGCAACCACCATATCGATAACAATAAATGGCACGTAAAGCATAAAACCAATAGTAAATGCACTTTTAAGCTCTGACGTGATAAAAGCCGGCATCAAGATGGTTAGTGGTGTGTCTAGGGGCGCGTTTATCGTTGGTGGTTCTGGGGAAATAGCGACAAATGTCTGGAGATCCTGCTCTCTGGTTTGCCGAAGCATGAACTCTTTTATGGGGAGTTGGGCATTAGCAATTGCCTCTTCAAGCGCAATTTCATCATTGGAGTAAGGCTGAAATGCTTCTTCATAAACCCTCCCGAAAGTCGGTTCCATAATAAATATAGTAAGGAATAGTGCTATGCCAAGTAACACTTGGTTTGGAGGAGTCTGGGCCGTTCCAAGTGCCTGCCTGAGAAGCGATAACACAATAATTATGCGAGTAAAGCTAGTAGTCATGAGCAGAATCGATGGCAGCAAGGTCAAGATTGTCATCAAACCTAGGAGCTGTAAGGTCACCGAGTATTCAGTTGAGCCTGAAGACCCCTCAACGGCGCTAAGTATTGGTAATATATTTTGAGCCACAGCCGCGCTGGGAAGTGTGGTGAACATGAGTAGCAGCACGAACCGAAAGATCATAAACCATTCCTCACTGCAATTGCTTCGAGTGGATGGCTATAGTAAGCCACAATCTTCAGTTTGTTTCACTATTGGCTTTGTCTGAAGAAGGCTGCGACAAAGTTGCTAGCCTAGAAACTTGAGAGCCACTTGAGCCTACTAGAAGTCTGTTTCCGTCAACCTCGACGATAAATAACTCGGTCGTTCTATTCAGTCGAACTCGGCCGGTTACTTTAATCGGTAGCCAATGCTTCGATTTTTCGCCAAGCCTCCGAATTGCTGGTTGAGCGTATAGAACTGCTACCACCAAGAAAAGGCAGGCTAAAACAGTACCTATCAAGAGGAAATATTCATCGCCCATTTAAAAAACCATTTCTTACAGCTTTTCGACTCGGTCTTCGGCCGGAAGAATTCGCGACAACCTAACACCATATCTATCGTTAACCAGTACAACCTCTCCTTGCGCTACCACAGTATTGTTGACTAGCAGATCAAGTGGCTCCCCGGCATTTCTTTCAAGCTCGATTACACTGCCCTGCTTGAGCCTGAGTAAGTCACGTATTTTGAGTCGAGTTCTTCCGACCTCTACAGAGAGCGTTACTGGCACGCTTTGAAGAACGTCAGCACCTACCAAGGAGTCGAACGTAGCTAGTCCCGCGGACTCCGATACTAAACTTTCCAAACCATTGCTCTCATCATTTTGTTCATCCGAGCTCACATGTACCTCCTGAAGATCAGCTTAATAATCTACTTTGCGTCAAGCTCTACTGAACCTGATAACTTTACAGCACCATATCCATTTGCCTGACCGGCGTCGGCGTCAAATAGAGGCACATCGCCAACCATAACCCTGACGGAATCAAATTTACGCATATCTAAAACATCGCCTACAGACAGCCTTTCGAAATCGCTTACCGTCAAATCCACCTCGCCAAGAATCGCTCGTGCTTCAAGGTCCGCGTCACCCGTTGCACCCGCTAGCTCTCTAGCCCAAATATCATGATCAACAGACGGGTCATCTGAATCTTGGACTCTTCCCCGCAACACGTCTCGAATCGGCTTGAGAGTAGAAAATGGATAAACTATATCAATCGCGCCACGCTCCTTACCCAGCAACTCAACCTCCAGGTGACAAACGATAACCAAATCGTTTTCATCCACAATCTGAACAAATTGTGGATTTATCTCAGATGCGACGTGTTCGCATTGAACATCCATGATCGGGGCCCAAGCCTCTCCTAGAGAAGCAAAGATCACATCTAGCATAATATTTATTATGCGAGTCTCTGTAGGCGTAAACATGCGGCCTGGTGGGAGCCCATCGATACCTCGTCCAAAACCACCGAAGAAATTATCTAAAGCAGCAAAGACGACATTTGGGTCAATGATCACCATCGAAGTGCCACGCAATCCACTCATCCGGATGGTATTTACAGATAATGGAGCTTGCAAGGTGCCAAGGTAATCAGAAAACGTGAGTGTCTTTACGCGATCAGCGGTGATACGCGGGTTGGTCCGAAGGACTTCAAGTAAGCCTAATCGCACATGACGCGTAAATCGCTCTGTGATCATGTCTATCGCAGCTAGATTTATACCGATTGTGGTGTCTTCGGTAACAAGGCTATGAACTTTTACATTCCCATCTGACTCTTCTGTCGGGCCAGCCATTCCGGCTAAATCGTCAGCAAAGCTTTCAGCGGACGTTAATGCGCTAAGCTCTTCATCAGACAGTCTATTTGGATCATCTACCATAGTTTCAAAACCTCAACCTTATTGCACCACAAACTCTGTAAATAAAACTTCCTCAACACCACCAAAGTCCTCATACTTTTCTAACACTGAGTTCATTGCCAACTTGATCTGTTCAGCCAAGTTTCGTCTAAACTCGGGCTGATTTAAGATCTGCTCATCCACCTTACGAATCACGTCTAGAGTCTCCGATCTTATCGCCGGCGCGTGCTTTTCCATATTAGCGACTACCCGCTCATCATAATGCGTCATGATCGCAACTTTAATCTGCATCACTTTTCTTGAGTTCACAATATTGGCCACCAGTGGTCTCTCGATTTCCATGTAGGTATTTTCAAACCTCGTTAGCTCTGGTGTTTCCAATGTTTCTTTTTCAGGTCCACGAGATAGTTCCTCTGCTTTTTTCCTGGCCGCTTCCACATCCATTTCAAGCTGTTCAACAATCTTCTCCGCCTCGCCAGTTTGATCTGCAAATGGTCCCCCACCTAAGAAAAACATAGTAGCCAGCACAGTGATTACAAGTGTTAAAACAGCACCAACACCAATCAAAATATACTTTAATATTGGAGACTTTTTCGCTCCTTCTACCTCTAATTCCTCTTCAGCCACAACAAAAGCCTCCTATATGGTATGTACAAGTTTACGATGCCTTAAGCCCATAAATCGACAGTATCCGGATCTAAGTGCAGATCCTCAACGATTATGTTTTTGGGGCCATCTGTGCCGTCCTTTAGATCTTTACCGTCACTATCGCGCCCATTTCCTGTAGTTTCACTACTATCATTATTCCCTCTATCGCGATGCTTATCACTTCCAAGCTCAATATTTGATTCACTGAAGCCGCTTAGATTGAGCGCGTCCCTAAGTCTTGGCAATGTATCGCCCAATAGATCCCTTGTTATCGCGTTAGAAGCATTTATCTGAGCGTCCAACCTTCCATCACGTAATTCCATGGTGATGTCTACCATTCCCATATCCTTGGGGAAGAGATTAAAATTTATCCGGTAATTTCCTGCCTCTACATTTGCCAACATTCGCTGTCCAATTAACTTAGACAGATTGTCACCAACCATCTCGCGAGTGGAGATGTTCTGGGGTGATTGCCCCCCGCTTGCTTTCGCAAGGACACCGGACTCCAAAGGAGCACTTCGCTCGCCAAGGTTTAGGCCGCTATTAATAGTTGGTGCAGCGCTAATTCCGGGTTCAATACCAAATCCAGTCAACGAGGATGCCGGCAAGCCCATACTAGTGATACCTCCATCCAAACTTTGAGGAGCTACTCTATGCTCTGTAATGCTAGGATTACTCAGCTCACGTTTCATCAAGAAGTCTTTAGTGGGCTCAACACGCAGACTATCAGTCGTTTTGGCAATCGCTACTTTGCTTGGTTGATTCGTTGAATTTTTTGTTGGTCCGGCTACGGTAGGTGAGGCCAACTCAACTCTAGACCCTAAGTCCAAGCCACGTAACGTTCCAACTCGATCCTCCGTCAAACTAGATTTAGGCGAGCGGGGCATACGATCTTGGGATACGCGACGCTGTCTGTCTTTAGCATTGATCTCGCTAGAAGCGAACTGTCCCTCTACATCAGGCCTATCACGTTTCGGGCTTTCAGTTTTACTGGCACCCGCAGATTCACTGAAGGTTTGAACTGCAGTTTCCTGAGCGCCTGAAGACGGACTTACTCTAGTACCGGAAACTTCATTAGCACCTGAAGACCTGCTCAATGTAGTGCCGGAATCCTCTTTAGCGCCTAAAGACGGATCCAACTTCTGGTCAAATTCGCCGCTTACTCTGGGGGGTTTGGCAGTTACTCTGTTGTCGGTTTCTCCCACGTGACGAAACTCGGATTCATCTTTGACTAAGTCACCTCGCGCTTCGAAATCAACTCTGGCTGCCTGATACTTTATCGAATCCACTGAATTTTGAGACTTTGGTTGAGAACTAGCTTCAAAATTATTGGCGAGACGGGGCTCAATTCTGTTGTTATTTGAGGCAACATACGAAGTCAAATCACCACCTCGCAGTATTTTTTGCGGAGCTCCATCTTCATCCATTACAGAGTTTTTCAGCCCTGCCTTTACAACATCGCCGACCACGCTCTCCTGAGCCGGCCTAAGATCGCCTCCAGAAAAAGCCGAACTAGCACCTAAATCTGACCCTCGCAGTACCTGGGGTGTGACTTGATCAATGTTAAGCCTCGGACCAGACGGCTCGCCCTTATTCGTGACCGCACTTGAGGCCTGGTTATCTATAGACAAAGGTGATGCCTGACCTTTAACTGTGGCCTTAAGTGAATCAAGACTAGGCTTGCTTCCCATGGCCAGCTCATAAGCCTCAGATTTACCTGTGGCCTTAAGTGAATCAAGACTAGGCTTGCTTCCCATGGCCAGCTCATAAGCCTCAGATTTACCTGTGGCCTTAACTGCATCAAGACCAGGCTTGCTTCCTGCTGTCAGCTCATAGGCCTCGGATTTGACTGTGGCCTTAACCGGAATACCCGCCCCCACAATAAGTTCAGGCTCTCGAGCCTTGCTGCTGAGACCAGCGTCACCCTCCGATAAACCTCCAGTGACACCTCTGCCTGAAATAACGTCAAGTGTATTTCGAGTAACAACTGGCTCTCGATTCAGCGCGGATAAAAAATGACGCCCAGCAATAGGATCTTGCGACACGCCTTTTAAAAAATCTTTTGCAGACGCCGCTGTTAACTGCGAGGTCTGTTGCCTCAGCTCTGGAATCAGGGCACTAGACTGAGATGCAATCTCTGGCGAATTTTTTTGACCAGCACGCATAAGCAGACTATGCCGAACGTCATCAAGTGCAGGACGTAAGTTTAGCGTTTCAAGCACTACACGCTTGAGCTCCTGATCCGCTTGAGGTGATGCCGCTACAGTTCGGTCAAGGGACCCTAGCGCGAAAAGTTCTGATGCCCCGATAGCAGCTGAAATAGATTGAGCTAAATCGCTTTTCTTCAACGCAATTTCAACATTCAGATTATCGCCAGCATTGGACTGCGACTCTAAGTAGTTGTCGATGAATGATCGAATTTCCACCGGGGACACTACTGCACCCAAATCCGAAGCACCAGGGCTCAAACCACTGTCTTTATTTGAAGAGATTTGCGACTTCAATTGTTCTGAAATCAAGGTGGCAATCGCATCTGCCGCATCTTCCATCTCGTTAGAAGGCACTACGTCAAAGGCTATCGGGGAAGATAGTCGGTCACTTGACGCAATAGTGTCTTTAGTCCCGCTTGTCGATGACTGCAAGAGAATTGTCTCTACCAAGTCGCGGTCCAAACCGATTTCTTGCGCAAAAGCTACCGTGTCGTCCAAAGACGCCGATGTGCCAGAAATTTCGATATCAAAGTCACCGAGGCGCATCATCTGAGACTCGCCTGGCTTGCTGAGTGCGATACGATTTGGGGAGGAAATACCGGCAATCTCATTGCGAGCAACCGGCAAGCTATTGCCTCTAAGTTTTGCAACGTCAGACGTCAATGCTGAGTCATAAGCCTCTTTGAACTGCAGTTTTGGAGTCGAACTGTCGCTCCCAATGGCCTTATTACTCGGTTTCCCAGTATCTTCGCCCGAAATCTTTGTATCAATGTTAAATGGGAAGTCCACGATAAAAATGCTGCTTAGTTGAATTACTATCGATTAAAGCAAACTGCGTGCCAACTCTCTTAATCCCTTGCCGAGCTAATCGTCCACTCTTCTAAGAGCTCTGATTCTTGCCGAGCTTCTTGCATCCTATGATTTTTAAGCTTTTGCTCTCTGAGCCATTCAAACTTTCTGATATCGCCCTGAATACTGGAGACAGCTTTAAGAATCGCAGTTTCCTGAAACTCCAGAGCGTTGCGTTGCTCACTGCACCTTAATCTTATGACCTCTAAATCTGATAAAAATCTTTTTGTTAATTCCCAATCTTCAACATGAGCCCAATTTGCCTCAGCAAGCTGCTGTTTATAGTAGTCCTGTCTCGAAACGACAGACTCGTGACTGTTTATAGTGGTTTGTATTGACTCTCTTATTGATTTTAAAGTGGTCAATTGCAGACGCAACTTACTCTTGTGCATAGAAAGGAGTAAGTCCCACTTAGTTTTCATTGTGTGCCCATGGCCATAATTTTACTGAGTGCCACGTGCGCCTCATCAAGTGAACAGTTCTCATGTTCCTGCTGCCTAATAAAGTCCTGCATCAGCGGCCGCAGTCGTATAGCTTTGTCCAACTCTTCATCGGAACCACGTTCATAAGCACCGACTAAAATTAGATCTTTATTAGCTTCATATAATGACCACAAACGTCTGAATCCAGTGGCCAAAGAAACAAGACTAGGCTCACAAACCTTAGCAGCGAGGCGGGATATCGATCCCTGAAGATTAATTGCGGGGTAAAGGCCACTGTCAGCAAGATCACGAGACAACATGATCTGCCCATCTAGAGTAGAACGGGCCATCTCAACAATGGGGTCTGCACCTTCATCAAATTCCGCGAGAACTGTATAAACGCTTGTAATTGTCCCATCAGCGTCACTGCAGCCTCCGCGCTCCATCATCTTTGGAAGGTCGCCAAAAACAGAAGGGGGGTACCCCTTACTTGTGGGTGGTTCGCGCGCCGCAAGCCCTATCTCACGCTGCGCGTGCGCTACCCTTGTAAGGCTGTCGCAAAGCAACAGCACATCTTTTCCTTGATCTCTAAAATACTCGGCAATGAGGTGCGCCGTATCAGCAGCTCGTCGCCTCATGACAGACGTTGCATCAGAAGTAGCAAGGACGACAACTGACTTCTCGAGACCGGTGGGACCCAAAATTTCTGAAATGAATTCACCAGCCTCTCGACCCCGCTCGCCAATTAAGGCAACAACGACGACGTCTGCTCGGGTCTGACGAGTCATCATCCCCAACAGTGTGCTTTTACCAACACCAGAGCCCGCAATTAACGCGACACGCTGACCTTTAGCCAAAGTTAAGGTGCCATTAATAGCACGAACACCTACGTCCAAAGACCTGGAAATTGGATTTCGATCAAGCGGGGCAATTAACCGCCCCGAATACTGCGGAGTAAGATTTGAGCAATGCAACGAACGCCCGTCGACAGGGCGGCCTAAAGAATCAATAACTCGACCCAAGAGGTGATTTCCTACGGGCAGACCAAGTTGGCGAGACAAGACCCGAATGCGGCTGCTGCGCGATAAGCCAGTAACTTCAGAAAATGCTATTAGCTTTGACACCGCACTTGAAAAGGCGATTACCTCAGCAAGAATGCCCGGCGAACCATCATCAAGTCTAATCTCACAAAGGGCACCAACCGGTGCTTCTAACCCCTCACATTCAATCAAGTGACCTGAAGCATGTTTAATCTCAGCCCATACATACGGAGTTGGTGAAGATAGCTCAGGCCACGCCCTATCAAGCCCCGACATCTCTACTCACTTACAACGGGAAATTGTGTTGTTAGTTGCTCCCTAAGCTGATCAATGTCTTGCTGTAAATATTTCTCAATACTCACGTAGCCATATGCTACTCGGAGATCAAATTCATCCAAACTAGGGTCAGTGTGTATTTCTAAGTCCCTAACTTCTGATAGAGATGTAAAAAAATCTTCTGGCAGCAGGTCGCGAGCATACTCGGAGATATAAACGTTTACTGGAACATCCCGAGGTAGCTCCGTTGCCTCAAACGCACTGCTAATATATGCACTATATATTTCTCTGGAAGCATGCATGCTTGCTTTACAAATTTCATTAGCTATATCTAAGGATAACTCGGTCACCGCTGGCCACAGAGGCGGCAGCTCACTGAGACTAGTCTCCAACGCATGCCGGAACGTCTCAAGTCCCTGGTCTCGAAGCCGCAGTTCGGCGTCAGCCGATGCCCTCCCATCGGCATACCCTTTGTCGTATCGATCGGCTAGTTCGCGCTCAAGATCGAAGCGCGCCTCGGGCTCGGCATCGACATCAACATCAACATCGGTCGGCATACAGTCGCTATCAGCTAGCTTAGACGAATTTTCTGGCTCATCATCTGCCGCACCCAGACTTCGATGCTGATCAATTTTCACCCACTCTTGAACCTTGAATTCGTCAGATGCAGCATGCGAGTCGCCCTTGGCTTTTACTTTACTAAAAGCCTTTGCACGCTTATCGGCAGCCAACAGCTCATTTAGCTCCCAAACAACATTGCCAGATTGATCAGACAAAATCATCTCCCCTACCCGCAAGCACTAGCTCACCAGAATCTGACAATTTACGGGCAATCCTCATGATATTTTTCTGAGCGTCCTCTACGTCTGAGATCCGCATTGGACCCTTCGACTCCATATCATCAATAAACATCGCTTTTGCACGCTGAGACATGTTGTCAAAGAATTTATCACGAGTCTCCTCACTTGCTCCTTTCAGGGCAATCATTAGTAAATCAGAGTCGATATTTCTCATCATTACCTGGATTGCTCTATTGTCCACCATAGATAGATTTTCAAACGTGAACATACTGTCTTGTATCTGCAATGTGAGATCTTCATCAATTTGTGTGAGCGATGCCATAACTTCAGACTCGAGATCGACCTTTACAAAGTTCATGATTTTAGCCGCCGTTTTGACACCGCCAAAGCTGGAGGACTTAGCCGAGGAATTTGTGGAAAACTGTTCCGCCATAATACGTTCTAACTCTTCCATAGCCGACGGTTGAACAGTTTCCAGCTTCGCCACTCTCTGCATAACCTCGCCACGTCGCTCTTTGGGAAGAAAATTGAGTACATCAGCTGCGACGTCGTACTCGAGTACAGATAATATTATTGCGATAACTTGAGGATGCTCGTTGAGGATCATGTCGGCGATAGCCCTTGGGTCCATCCACCGTAAGATTTCTAACCCTTTAGTAGAGCCCCCTGGCAGTATTCTTCCCAGCACCGTGCTTGCCTTATCCTCGCCAAGAGCGCGTTTAAGAATTGCTTCGACATAATCAGGCGTTCCCAGACCCAAGTTGGTCTGCTGCTTTATCGTCCCGACAAAATCATCTAAAACTTTCGCTACCGTCTCCTGCGATAAATCGACTACACCAACCATCGCGGATCCAAGAGCCTGAACCTCCTTTGGACTCATGAATCTGATTGCCTCAGCAGCTTGAGCTTCGCCCATTAAAAGCATGATCACAGCAGCCCGCTCAGTCGACGTCATCGCTTCTAACTCCCGTCGAACATATTCCGGGAGCTCTTGCTCAGCAGATGCTTTTGTACCTTGATCAGCCATAAAACTATCTCCTACGCGGGATTGATCATCCGCTTAAGAACGTTTGCAACACGACCCGCGTCCTCAGCCACTAACAGACGAACTATCGCAACCTTATCATCATAGCTATTCGCAGTATCAAGCATGTCAGCAGAAATAGCTGACCTCTTAGGCTTCAGCTTAGCTTTGATCTCATCTAATGACTCTCCATCCTCAAGGGCCTGCTTGTCGGCTGCACTGAGCTCACCCTCACCAAGTTCCTCTGCGAGCAACAAGTCTTCGGCTTCTTTGTTAGGCAAATAGGCCCGCAAAATGGGTGAAACAACTAAGACAAAAAATGCGATGAGCGCTAGCGATGTCATCGCATGTCGACCCCATTTAATAACCGACTCATCTTTATGCCAAGGAAGGCTATATTCCTGCGGGGGGTCTACAAAGAATGGAGTACTTGAGATATTTATAACGTCGCCCCGATCAGCTTTATAAGGGAGCGCCGTCAGTATTAGAGTTCGAAACTTCTCTAGCTCAGACGTCATAATAGGCCTTAACTCAGAATCAGGTATCTGTGACTCAGCCGCTTTAGTGTCCTTGTCGTCACTCGCGGCTTGATTGTCAGCATTGGTGTCTTGCCCCGAAGTCAAGGCCAGACGTTGTCGGTAGATACGTTCCGCAAGCTCTCGAAGTGCATCCTCATTAATCATTACTCCCGCACTCATTGAAGTAATAGAACCGGTTTGTTCCTTAACGAGCCGAATTTCCTTGTCCAGCTCGTAATTCCTGGTCGTCTGCTCTCGGGAAGTTGTAGCTGTGCTTGTATTGGCTGGGTTATCAGCAACTTCACCCTCCGGTACAACTTCTGCTTCATCTGGAGGTATATTGGTAGTTCCACCCGGCACACCAGATGCACTAATTCCTGTCTGAGTATCGCTGGTAATTACTTCCGAGCGAATTTCCGGTCTGTCGTCTTCAGCATCATAGTATTGCTCAAACGTAGACTCTCGCTGGGTAAAATCGAGTTCTAAGTTGACCACGGTTCGAACATTACCACCGCCCAAAGCGGGGACAAGCAAATCCATTATGCGCGCAGCGAACTCTTTCTCTCTCTCAACCTCAAATTTCGCATTATTAAGCGCCGGTAGCCCATTTCCCTCGCTATCACTATTCGTAAGCAAGTTTCCATAATGATCTACGACCGTCACGTCCTGAATTGACAAATAAGGAACACTTGAACTTACCAAGTGAACAATCGATTGCACTTGGCTCTCGTCAACAGAGCGGCCCCGAAATGGCCGTACTATTACAGAAGCTTTTGCGGGCTGACGATCCCTCACAAAAACACTTTGCTTTGGCGCAGCTAAATGAACCCGCACTGAGTCAATCGTGCCAATCTGCGCAATTGTTCGTGCCAACTCATTTTCTAGAGCGCTATTGTATTGAACTTGCTCCATAAACTGACTAGTTGTCATGCTGCTTGACTCAGAAAGCGAGCTCATACCCCCGTCAATACTTGCTTTCGGAATTCCTTGCGAAGCAAGAAAAATTCTAGCTGACTGATACTTATCGTTTGGCACTTCCAGCTGACCGGTTGATGGGTTGATTTGCGACTTATAATCTCCCGACTGCAGAGCTTCATAAGCCAGCTGGATGTCACTCGACACCATGCCGTCTGAAATACTTCGGTAAGGTGTTGACGTCATGGACCACCAAAAAAGTATGACTAGTAAAAGAGCAACCCCTCCAACTAATCCAGGCATCAACCTTTTCACGGAAGGCTGGTTAACTACCTCAGATAAACTGGGTAACGTCCTTACTGCCGACGGCTCGTTCGCAGATCGAATTTCAACAGGCGCGTTCGATGCTCCGGCATCAGGTAATGTATTTACGTCTTTCAAATCAGCCTCTAATGCTCTATCCGCGTTTAGTGTTGCATCCATGTTTCTTAGCTCCTAGCCCTGTCATACAGGCATGCTCATCACGTCTTGATAAGCTTTAAGTATTTTATTTCTAACTTGCAGAGTGGCCTCAAACGCTACCGACGCCCTCTGAGAGTCAACTAAGATATCGGTGAGCGTTACATCCTCGCCGGCCTCATATTGAGTCTTAAGTTCAGCCGCACCCATTTGTGTTTCATTTACAGACCTAATGGCTTTTAAGAGATCCGCCGCAAATTCAGTTTGCGGGACACCTCCTTCTATTTTGTTCGATTGTGCTTCGACAACATGGCTTGCTGTCTGCGCTCTCTGCAGAACGTCCATAACTCCTTGCAAATTCGCTTTTTCTATCACAGGGCCTCCACTGATTGAAAATCGTGAGAACGCTCAAAACCGTTCGCCTCTTTCAGGCGTTGTAACTTATGACGCAAAGTTCTGGGGCTGATGCCCAACCTTTCCGCCGCCTCTTTCTTGGACTTCGTTTCTCTCATCGCTGACTCAATTAGTTCGAGTTCAGTATTTTCTTTAGCGCGACTCAAGCCTGTTGCATCGCTCGATCCAATGGGGGTAAGTTTCGCTCGGAGCTCATCTTCCACTTGACCGACCAAAGCAGTACCGCTCGACTCATGTGACTCCGTTATTTGGCTGAATTGCATTGCATCAAACAAAATATGCTCCGCATCAATGACTCCATTGACAGCCAGAACCTTAGCCCTGCAGATAACGTTTTCTAGCTCTCTAACATTGCCAGGCCATCCGTGCTGCAATAGCAGATCTATTGCTGCCTCACTGATCTCCATCCCGATACCAGCCATCTGCTGTGAATAAGCAAGTTTGATTGCAAGCTCTTTTATATCAAGGGGTCTTTCGCTGAGACGCGGAATGCCTATGTGAAATGCATTCAGCCTGTAAAAAAGGTCTTCCCGGAACTCGCCATTTGCAACCATAGCGGAGAGATCTCGATTTGTGGCTGCTACCAGCCTCACATCAAACGAAGTTTCCTTGGTACTACCTATCCTCGCTGCTTTTCGCTCCTGAATAACCCTCAGAAGCTTCGGCTGAATATGTAAAGGCAGCTCACCCACCTCGTCTAAAAATAGGGTGCCTCCATTTGCTGACTCAAAAACACCAGGCTGATCCTTAGACGCACCAGTAAAAGATCCCTTTGTATGACCGAAGAGAATGCTCTCAACAAGCTGTTCAGGAATAGCGGAGCAGTTCAAGGGAATAAATGGCCCGGCAGCGCGCGAGGAACCGCCGTGAAGTATTCTCGCGATTACTTCTTTACCGACACCTGAGGGGCCAGACAGCAAGGTCGTTACTTCCACCTGTGCTACGCGCTGAATTAGCGCAAGCATGGCCTTGCTTTTAGGATCACTAAAAACAATTGTCTTTCTAGCTGCATCCGACTCAGAAGAGTTTCGGATTTTAGTGGGTACCTTTGTGCCAGAAGGTCCTGCCTGATCAAGCGTCGCTACAACATAATTCCAATCGATGCCTGATTGTGGGGAGAACTCTATGACTTTTCCGAAACCAGCAAGGCCAAGTAAATGGGCAACCTCCGCATCCGCCTCGGGTATCAAGGCTACCGCGCCAGAAGGTATAGAACTAAGCAACGACGTTACCGAATCTAAATTTGTCCTCCACCCCGGTCCAATGCCGACACAAGACAGCTCTCCTGCTATGCTCTTTTGAATAAAGGTGGAGGGCGATTCCGTGACTTCAACCGGCGAAGCGTCAGCTGAATTTCCTTCAAAAGAAAACTCAGTGCCATGCAAGGCCAACAGATTTACCGTCTTTTTAATTACTGCTGTCAAAATGTCACCACCAATGTGATTAAACTCAGTCAGTAATAAAGCATGGCTCGAGCCAGTATTATTAATTTTATATTAATCAGATACTTAAGATATATATTTTCATGTGATGGTGCTATCTGGTGTTAGATAGTCAAAATTCCGACACTGCTATTCAGCGCTTTTAGTTATGCTCAGCCGGGCCATTTTTTCGATCAGAGTTGTCCTCTTAACACCAAGCGACCTAGCAGCCTCAGCAATATTGCCTTCACTTGTTGAAACGGCCCTTTCGATTAGCCGACGCTCTAAGTCCGCTAATTGCGTTTTAAGCGTCAAATCCTCGTTGCGAACATCAGCCGGCTCTTCAATATTAGTTAGATTAAGCACTCGTTGAAGGCCGAAATCGTCATCTGCCACCATCGGTTGCTCGATAAGTTGATCTGCATCGGGAAACAAGTCAACCAGACCTTTTGGAAGCAAATTTCTGGGCAGCTCTGAAAGCACGACCGTTTGGGAGGGATATAACGCGGACATCCGCCTACAGAAATTTTGCAACTCACGAACATTACCTGGCCACGAATACTGCTGAAGAATTTTCAAAGAATAACTATCAAAAAGAGTAGGGCTCTCGGTTGAATATTCAGCGCTAAAAAAGGATAGCAGTCCCGGAATTTCCTCCGCCCTTTGACTAAGTGGCGAAACGTGCAGTGGTATGACGTTCAGTCTAAAAAATAGATCTTCTCGAAACTCATGTTGCGAGACCAAATGCTCTAAATCTTTATGCGTTGCAGAAATTATCCTTATATCTATACGGACATCTGATGTGGATCCAACGGGTGTCACAACCCCGTCCTGAACTGCTCTCAATAGCTTTGCCTGCAGGCTATTGGGCATGTCACCAATCTCATCCAAAAACAGCGAACCTTTATCCGCAAGGCGCATCCTTCCAGGATAAGCGCTAACAGCACCCGAAAAGGCGCCTTTTTCGTGCCCAAATAATTCAGATTCCAGTAAATCTCCGGGAATTGCGCTGCAATTGATCGCTATGAACTTACCACTACGATCCCTACCTGATAAACGATGAACCTCTTGAGCAATTAATTCCTTGCCCGACCCTGTGGGTCCCCGTATCAAAACTGGAGCGTCCGTTGGGGCCACCTTTCTCACCGAATCCAATAGATCCTCGGTTAACTTACTGGCGCCAACTATGCGTGTCCGTAACCCCATATCAATCTCAGTCTTGATTAAACAACTATCGACCATAGAAGCGGCGTATGCAGTTTGCCTCCATACCAGCGCTTAATTGATAAACTTTTAATATCTCGATTTCTGCAGTATAAACTCAGGCGGCGGTTCGATGTAAGTGGCTAACTTTTAAACGAAGTGAAGGTCCCTCATGTCAGATCTTAGCGAATAAAAAACTGAATCTATGATTGCAAGACTTGGGGACCACTTTGAGCGAGAAAAAATTTAGTCACTGGTGCGTGCGCAGCGCTACGCTTGGTAGCCTACGAAAGGCTACTGGTGAAATTTTTTCGAAGTCATCTGGCACGTCTAAATTAGGTGCTGGAATCAACAAACTGCTCTTCGCACTGATATTATTAAATTTAGTCGCAATCGTTTTTGAGTCAATGGAGTCAGTAAACGAGGACTACCAATTGATTCTCTATCGTTTTGAATTATTTTCGGTAACGATTTTCTCTTTAGAATATCTACTGCGGGTCTGGTCGGCGCCAGATAACAGCGACTTCGCCGGTAAAAGCAATTTTCGACAGCGCTTTAATTACACAACAAGTTTTACTGGTTTAATTGATTTCATCGCTATTTTACCGTCTCTACTTCAGATGTTTGGCCTTGGTGGGGACTTGCGAGTGTTGCGAGTGTTACGGATGGCTCGATTGCTCAAACTAAGTCACTACACAACTGCATTAGAGGATTTAGCCTCTGCCATCTACTCTGAGCGCAGGGCTTTTCTGGCAGCTCTATATATAATTTTAATTGCTCTATTCATGTCAAGCTCGCTTATTTACCTAGTCGAGAACGAAGTGCAGCCGGAAGCCTTTCCATCAATACCCGAAACCATGTGGTGGTCTATCATTACACTAACAACGGTTGGTTACGGAGACGTCTCACCGGTAACAGGATATGGAAAACTAATCGGAGCAGCTACTGCGATGGTCGGGGTTTGTTCTGTAGCCTTATTGACGGGTATTGTTGGCGCCGGCTTCTCAAAACAAATGTCGAAGCAATCGGAAGATTTGCATCGTGCGACAACTAAAGCCGCCGCTGATGGCAAAATAACTGGGGAAGAGCTTGAAGAGATCGTTGAGATTTCTGAAAAATTGGGCCTATCACCGGATCGAGTACAAGAACTAATCAGTGATTCCATCAAGAGCAGTAAAAATGAGAAATCTCAGTCGTAACGGAAAATCACTGGCATGAGCGTAATTGACGGGCCATCTAAAAGATATTTATCCTCTAGGTCTTTCCATCGGGACGTTTCTAACCTCCATCGGAGGTGATCGTCGAACCCAGCCTCTGACGTCCAGTATGACATTGACTCAATCGGGCCGTGATCGTCTACTTCTTGATCAACGACGTAAATCCACTCGCAGGCAGGTGACGCTTTTATGGCTTGCGCCATCACCGAAAAATCAGCCAAAAATGATGCCCTATCGCTTGGTCTCACCTGATAAATTGTTCGAACAATTAACGCCATCGTAATACCCAACTCGATTTCGATTTTTAAAGAGATTACTCGTTACACAAGAACTTTTCAAAAATAAATTTTGCTCTTCAAACAAGGGATTTTGGCAACGTCTACCCACCTTGCTCCCTAGACCGACTCGGACTTGGGCTTAAATCTTTTGACCCATTCACCGTTTACATTAACGCTCTCTATAAACATACCAATTGGACGCACCCATAGGTCTTTAACACCGTATTCCGCTCTATATAGTACCAGCCATTCTTGGGTCTCTGAGTGTCGTACAACATCTATAACCGTGTACTCGTCTCCTTTTTTGTAGTGGACGTATCGCCCTGGATCAGGTCGGTCGATCACTCTGTCAAACCCCCAAGCGGCTTGATGATTGCGTTTTGCAACGTCTCAAGCGTCTCGCCCATAAGCAAACAGTCGGCATCACGACGCGCCAACACGTCCTCGTGAATCTCTTCATGAATTCGTTTGAGTTCGTCACTGAATCGAATCCGACGAAAACTTAAGTCCTTATCAAGAAGGAAGTCGACTTGGTCCTGCCATGATAGTGCAAGACGAACAACTTGCTTGCCCGACTCAATGTGGCTGCGAATCTCATCAGATTCAAGGTACATACCCCGAACTCGGACCACTCCTCCCTCCTCTTGGGGGTCTTCGAAGTCTGCGTCACCACCCAAACTCAAACCCTCGGGCAGCCCACCATTCAGCACCCATTGACTCATGACAATGACAGGCGACTTATGCGTGTCGGGAATCACAACCGGCAAATTTCCAAGCGCTTCGCGAAGTAGCGACAGTAAATCTTCCGCACGCGCGGCACTGGCCGTATTCACCCAGACCCATCCCTCGCGATCATTGATTAACGCTTCCAAATATTGCGACTTGGTAAACGCACGCGGCATCAGGTCCTGCGTCACTTCGTCGACAATGTCGAGGCGCTCTTTGCGTTGCACACGCCGGCCTTGGCCGGTCTGAATTTCCTGAACTCGCGCATTCACCTCGCTTCGAACCACTGACGCGGGCAACAAGCGCTCTTCACGCTGTAAACGTATGAGCCAGTAATTACCTGACTTATGAACGTAGTCATTCGCCTCGTCTGACAACGCGGGCACCCAGCCACTTGAGGTGGGCTGACTCGGCCGACACGGCTGAAAGGGACGCTTTGACAGTCTCTGCGACAGTTCGCTGGCGTCGATACCCAAGCGGCCGGGTAATTTATAGGGGCGGGCGTTTCGAAACC
>OBMK010001142.1_pt1 | contig 23349 bp, 21 predicted proteins | sample 1539081 | NCBI WGS metagenome assembly OBMK01 (sample SAMEA3355528, study PRJEB22509) | marine metagenome | biome: marine; feature: river plume; material: water | place: USA | collected 2010-08-07 | depth 0.5 m | reverse complement strand
TTGAGACAACGGCATAAATACTAGTAACGAAGGAAGAGACTCTTATGGGAAGATACATCACAAGCACTTTAAGTTATGCAACTGTTACTGTTACAACTGCGGTTAGTTACCAAGCTAAAACTAATGACAGAGTAATTTGCACAGCAGGAAGTATAACAATTACACTACCTCCAGTAGCCGATGCAGTAGCAGGCGACACTGTACAAATTGTTGACGTAGGCGGAAACGCAGGCGCAAATGCTATTACAGTAGGAAGAAACGGAGCCCTTATACAAGGTGCATCGTCAGATTTAACAATAGATATTAACAACACGGCGCCTGTACTAGTTTACACTGGTGCAACGCACGGTTGGGTACTAACGGGAAGTTAACACATGCCAAGTTTACGCACATTACTATCAGATTTAGAACCAGCATCGATTGGCAATCCAGATCGAATATTTTACATTGTAAATACTGGTTTGCAAGACTTAAACGGCGGACGATGCTGTTTATGGACAGTACCAACTGGCGCAACTCGAGTTACATTTGAAATGTGGGGCGCAGGCGGCGATGGTCAAGGATCTAGATGTTGCGAAGCACCTGGTACTATGCCAACAAACGGATCATATGCAGTTAAGCATGTTGATACTGTTGCTGGATGTCAATACAGAATATGTGCTGCTGGAACAGGCTGTACTGCTTGTTGCTGTGGCATAGGTAATCGGGCTTTTCCAAGTTATACTTATGACGTTAGTGCAGGATCTACAATTGGATGCGCAATCGGAGGACGTGGCGGATGTAGCCAAATGACTCGTGGCGGATTTATGGACGGTTATAACTGCTGCTGGGCATTGATGTCAGACACTGGTTTAGGCGATATGGTACAAGAAGGCACTGGCGGTCAAAATATTAGAACACACTATTGTTATCAACATCATTATATGTGGAATGCAGGTGGCTGGGGCGCTGACAGAAAATCTAGCGCAGTTTGTGCTACAGACATGACACGATCAGGTTGTGACTTAATGACAAGTTGTCCATCACCATCTGGCGCTGGTAATCCAGGTAGAGCATGCGGCGGCGGCTTTTGCCGAGGCCAACATGGCGGCTACGGAATTGTAAAAGTATCGTATACATAAAGGAATTGAGGAATAAAAAATGCCAACACCAATTACAACAATAACAAAAGCGTTTACTTACAATATTGCAGATGAATTATTTGGAAATACTGTAGCAGACGCAAGAACAGCAGACGCAAGTTACACAGGCCCAGACAGAGTTTGGGTTTTTGTAGATGAAACAACAGGAGCACTATCTAGGCAGTATCCGCCATTAACTTCACTAGAAGATGGCGGCGAAGTTCCAGTTCCGGTAGGAACTGTTAGAGTACTAGTAACGGCTGAAGATGACATACAACAATTAGCAATGTTTAAAGAAGATGGCGTCACTTATGCAGATGTTACACAAATATCCGAAGCATTACCATCAGGATACGGTAATGTATTATATAATAACAAAGCTACACTAAGCGAAACACATGACTTAGATGATTTAGTTTACGATATAGATAACAGCACATGGAATGCTTTACCACTTATAGATGACGGAATAACATGGGAACAGATAATTTCTAGTAGAAACGTTATGCTAGGAGCAAGTGATGGAAGAATTAGTCCTGACATGCCAGACGCAGTAAAAGCACCGTGGGTTGCTTATAGAACATTGTTGAGAGATTTACCGGCAGCGTACGGATACGGAACAGATTCTGAAATTGCTGCTTGGAAAGTACAACTTCCAGAACAACCAGAGGATTAATATAAAATGTCAGGTTTAAGATCACTATTACAAATTTCAGAAGGCGGAGGCGGCAATGTTAACTTTGATCAGTTTTATGTATATAACACAAATAAAACTGCTCATAACAATGGCGGTTGCTGCTGTTTATGGACAGTACCAAACGGCGTAAAATGGTTTGCTGTAGAACTATGGGGCGGCGGTGGCTCCGGAGCAGGATCATGCTGTTGTATGCAAGGTTGGCCGGGAGGTTCCGGGTCATATGCTAGAAAATTTGTAACAGGATTATCAGGCACTGGCGGAGAACAATATACGTTATGCGCAGCTGGTTCAACAGTATGTAGTCAACAAAAATGTTCAGGTTGTTCAGGCAATCCAAGTTTTGTTTCAATAAGCGGAGGCGCAGTACAAGTATGCGCATCAGGCGGCGGACAAGGATTTACTCGTTGCCAGTTCTCACAAGGTTGTGCATACACTGGATGTCCAAACATGCAGTGTGGTAGTTGGACAGGTACTATGGGAATTTGCGGACAAACTGGTGCAGCAAAAGGCAGTTCATTCTGTGCAGTATCATCATGGGGAGTAATGCCTTCAGCACCATTTACTAACGGCGGAAATAGAATAACTAGACACTACTGTTTCCATGAGCAAGGATGTTATGCAGGCGGCTTTGCACACTGGCCAGGAGGCGGTGGAGCAAGTGCAACATCGCATAGTACTCGCGCAGGTTGCGGAGCACCAGGCGCAGGCGGATTAATTACAATATACTACCCAGTTGTTACAGAATAAGAGAGAGATTTAATGTCAAATTTAAGAGATTTATTATTTGGATACGGCGAAGGCACTGAACTAACCCCTGCAGAATTTGTAGTATACAATACTAGTACACAATCACAAGGCAATGGCGGACGGTGCTGCGAATGGACAGTGCCACAAGGTGCAAGTTATGCAGTATTTGAAATGTGGAGCGGCGGAGGCAGCGGCGGCGGCGCAAGATGTTGTCGTCAAGGTGGCGGCAGCGGCGCAGGCGGCTATATGGTCAAAGGTTGCTCTGTAACTCCAGGACAGCAGTTTAGAATTTGCGCGGCAGGTTCAGGTTGTTGTACAGACAGTACACAAGCCGGCGGATTATGCGGTTGCTGTTCATTTGTTTGTTCACAAGGAGGCGGCGGTGCAGGTACGTGGTTACTTAATCAAACTGGCGGACCATGTGTGCATGTAGAACTACGTTGTAACTATTTTAATGGTTGCTATGATTGTTGCCCAAGTTGCTATTGCTGCCGAGGTAGATCAGACGGTACAAGTGGAGTTTCTCCAGATATTGTATTTGGTGGTGTCACTGGTGGCGCTCATCCAACACAGCATTGTTACAATGACGGCTACCAAACTTCAGCAAGTGCTCCATTTACTGGAGGCGGAATGAGAATGGGTTATGGCGGATGTTGCCAAGCAGGCGGCTCGGCAGGCTGGGGAATGTTCCCAGGCGGTGGCGGACTTTCGGCACAGGTCTATGGCGGCGCATGGTGCTGCGGTAGTCCAGGAGCAGGTGGCATGATTTATGTCGTATACTACTAATAGGAAATAGATAATGACAACAATTACAAGAGAATTTACATATTACGTAGCAGACGACATATATTCACAAACTAATGCGAATAATGCAAATGTTACTATAACATATAGCGGACCCCAAAAGAAATATGCCATAATTAGTGCATTAACTAACAAATTTACGGGTGCAACTATTAGTGAAGAACAGCACCTTACGTTTAACGATATTATTGAAAATGAAGATTTTTATTCAATTGAGTTAGATGCAACTACTTCTCTAGTACTTGTATGCGCAATGTTAGACGGCGGTATTAACCCAATTGGATTACCAACAATATCAGAAGACATACCAGGACAAACTACACCATTTGTTAGAACAGATCCTGTATTACCAATAGATACATATGAACTTAAAGAAATACAATGGGATCGTGCTAATGGAATACTTGTACACCCATTACCATGGGCAGAAGCGCCTGTTAATTGGGATAATCATATACACTGGAGAAATACTAAACTTAATAACTCTGACAGAACATTAACAGATGATATGCCTAGTGCTTTATACGATGAAGTTGTAGCGTATAAACAATATCTTAGAGATTTTCCAGTAACAATGGGTGCATCTTGGGAAATTACTGTTGCAACTGCCGGAACAGGTTATGTAGTAGGCGATCGTATGCTAATAAGTGATACTGTGTATAAAAATAATACACCAGCAGATGATATAATGGTTACAGTTAGTGCAGTTCATGCTGACACTGGAGCAATCACTGGAATAACAAAAGGTAATGCAACAGCTTATAATTATCATCCTGCTGCTGGTACATATAATAATGTATTTAATGTACCTTCCGCATCAGGGACCGGAGCAACATTTAATATGTCAAAAATAGCATTAGTACCCGCAGTTAAAGTTATACCTGCAGAACATCCTTTTATATAAGTTAAAAAAATAACATATAAAAAAAGCAACTTTCGAGTTGCTTTTTTTTTGACTTATTTTAAGTTCAGATTAGAACAGTTGTAAAATAATGCTCAATAAATATATGCATAGTTAACTTAGGATGGATTTAAATATGACAAGAAGTACAGCATTTTTTATTAACGGTGGCGCAGGCCGTGTAGTATGTTCAATACCTGCATTAGAGAAATTTGCAGAAGAAAATCCTGATAACAATTTCATTATTGTTTGCGAAGGAGATACAGAGTTTTATAAAGGACACCCAATACTACATGCAAAAGCATATGATGTGTGGCATAAAAATCTTTTTGAAGACAAACTTAAAGATATGGTGTGTGTAAGTCCTGAGCCTTATAGAGTTTGGGAATATTATAATCAACAAGCAAGTCTATCACAAGCATACGATATTGCAATTAATAATAAAGGTTTAAGAGATCTGCCTAAGCCTACTATTAAATTAAGTAAACAAGAAACAATAACCGGACTTCAAGTTTGTAACGAAGTTAAAGAAAAAACTAAAAAAGAAAAAACTATTGTTTTTCAACCTTTTGGTAGAGGAGTTTCGGAAGACAAGGGTGTAATAACTGATTTTAGTGGTAGAAGTTTTGAACCAACTACAGTTGTTAACCTTATAAAAGAATTATCTAAAGATTATGCTATTATTTTTATGGGCGAAGTTGCAATTGAATTTTCAAAACATGGCGTTACTGAATCGGTTGCAATACCTCAAAATATTAATTTAAGACAATGGGCTGCTATTATTGCAAACGCTGATCATTTCTTAGGATGTGATAGTGTTGGACAGCATTTAGCCTATTCTTTAGGCACTGATACAACTGTAGTAATTGGAAGTACTTTTAAAGAGAATGTATCATATCCAAACGAACCTACATTTAAAATTTTAGATATGGGCGAAGGCGCAAGAGTATACTCTCCTATTAGAATTACAATGGACGAATTTTCCGACAGAGTTAATGAAGGAATGATGGCAATGAATGATAAAGTTGAAGAAGTAATTATTAAAGAAATTAAAACTTCATTAAAAGGCACAGAATAATAACTATGCCTAGATTATTTACATTTGGATGTAGTTTTACCAAATATACATGGCCTACTTGGGCAGACTTATTAGGTTTAGAATTTGATGAATTTGAAAACTGGGGTGTTTCTGGAGGTGGTAATGTATGTACTGCTAACAGGGTAATAGAATGTATTATAAAAAATAATGTAAACGCTGACGATATTGTTGTAGTACAGTGGTCAACTCATCTACGCCATGACTATCATACTTTTGAATATTTAAAAGACGGTCCTGATAAAGAAGCCGGTTGGAAAACTAAAGGCAGCATATTTAACTATTTAAATGTAAAAAAACATGATAAGACTTGGTTAAAAAACTTCTTTGACGAACAATCTTATGTAATGCATACATTAAACGCAATACATTCAACACAACTTGCATTAGAAAGTACGGGCTGTAATTGGGTAATGACATCACTTGCTGATATTGCTAGCCTTGGCTCTGACATTAGTGTCGACCCTGGGTATAATGAATCATCAACTAAACAAGGCTTATGGGATTTATATCCAACATTTTTGCCTTATAAAGATAAAATTTGGAATGATAAATTTAAATGGGTAGACCCAATTGGCCCACATTGTTGGAAAAATTTAGAAGACATGTACTGGTGGTTAGATGCCGGCGATACTGAAAAATGGTGCGATCCACATCCGTCACTTAATCTAAGTATTGATTGGCTATATAATAAATTAAAACCTGCACTAGATTTAGATAACAATAATCTTACTATTGAACAAAAACAATGGGTTGTAGAGTGCAAAAAATTAAAAGAAAAATTTACTGGATTAGATGACTTTGGCGAAATAGTTAGCCGAACATTACCAAACTATATTAAATCTTACAAAGGATATTAGAATGAGCGATAAAAAACCATTATGGATTGCAGGTATAGCAAGAGGACACAATGCAGGTGTTTGCTTAATGAAAGACGGTGAGATTGTTTTTTCAATAGAAGAAGAGAGACTAACTCGAAGAAAATATGATGGCGGTCCGCTAGCAAGTATGCTAAAGATAAAAGAGTATACTGATAAAATAGACTATCTAGCAGTATCACATACTACTGGACTTGTGCAAACAGCCGGCAAACTAGATTATTCAGGTGAGGATATATATACAGGATTAGCAAGAAAAATTGGACTAATTCAAGAACATTATTCTCCAGATCCTCATCCACAAGTTATTGACATGGCAATGTTTCATCATAAAATGCACGCCGGTTTAGCATTTTATCGCAGTGGGTTTGAAGAAGCAGTTGCATTAATAGTCGACGGCGCAGGAACATTTTTTCCATTAACTGTATCTGGCCAAGAAATGGTAATATGGGAAACTGAAAGCATTTATAGTTGTAAGTATCCGGATGAAATTAAAACTTTACATAAAACAATGAATACTAAAGATATGTTAGTTGCTGGATATATAAAAGATTTTGCCGGCGGCGAATGGGAACCTAATGCAACCTTCAATGTAAGTTTAGGTGAAAAAGCAGGAATTGTTAAAGCATACGAAGCAGTAACAGAGTATTGCGGATGGAGTGCAATCGAAGCTGGAAAAACTATGGGATTATTTCCTTATGGTGAGTCTGACAATTCTTTTCCAAATATACTAGACGAAAACGACCTACCGATTCCAACTACTAATAGAAATTTAATTGTGCCAAGATATCCAAACGGAGCAGTAGTAAACGCTAATGCGTATACAACATTAAATAATCACGACGGAGAAGATGTTACATTACTACAAAATAGAAGAAATATGGCATATGCTGTACAGACAGAAACTCAAAAGGCTGTTGTAGAATTAATTAGACATTCTGTAGAATTAAGCGGATGTAAGAATGTTGTTATTAGTGGAGGCTATGGATTAAATTGTGTTGCTAACTATCATTACCTTGATGCTCTTAAAGACGAAGGTATTAACATATATGTCGAACCTATTAGTAATGATGCAGGTACAGCAATGGGTGCAGCAATGCTTTGGCATCACAATGTTACAAAGGATACTACAGTAAGAAGTAGAGCAGATGATGTATATCTAGGTCCAGTACATACTTATACTGATGAGCAAATCTTAGAAACTGCAAAAACATACAATGCAGAAGTTACAGATGTATCACAAGACGATATTGTTAAGTTAATGACTGATAGAAATATTGTTACACTATTCCAAGGACGTTCAGAGAACGGGCCACGTGCATTGGGCAACAGAAGCATAATGTATGATCCAACAGATCCAAATGGTAAAGATTTTGTTAACAGTGTAAAGAATAGAGAATACTTCCGTCCGTTTGCAGGTAGTATACTAGAAGAAGATGTACATGAATGGTTTGACTTACGTGGCATGGAAAGTTCTCCTACAATGATGTATGCTGTAAATTGCCAGCCTGGCATTGAAGAAAAGATTCCAGGAATTATACACATAGATGGAACATGTCGTATTCAAACAGTTACACGCGAACAGAATCCACATTACTATGATATTATTAAAGCATTCAAAGAAAAAACAGGATGTCCTATTATTTTTAACACAAGTTTTAATTTAGGTGGCGAACCTTTAGTTGAAACGTTAGATGATGCTATACGTACATTAGATAACTGTGATATTGAATATCTTTACTTGCCTGAATACGGAAAATTAGTAAAGGTAAAAAATGCACTTTGAAATACTATACGGAGTTCCAATACTTAAAACAAGAATGCCAAATCATGAAAATATTTTAAAAGCATTTTTGCCTTTTATAGAAAATAAAGATAATTTTGATTATGCAGACATGTGGAACTGTGACTGTAGGACAACTATAGGCAATGATGAAAAAAATAAAGAATTTCCTTGGGATTTATTTTTTAAAGAAGTTTATGAAGTATTGGGACACTATGCATCTAGTATAGGTGTAACTGAAGATAATATACAAAAGATTGTTTCTCGTGCCTGGATAAACAGATATGAGAAAAATCAGTCGCAAGAAGCGCATCATCATAAGCAAGGAAATAACTTAATTAGTTGTGCATATATGTTAAAACTTCCAAAAGATAGTGCAGATTTTTCTTTTTTTCAATCTAATTGTGATGTGTTTCCGGCACATCTTAAAGAAGTGTTTGGTGAAAATCAAATGTTTCTAGGTGATACAATAAAACCTGATTTGTCTGAAGGAGATATTTTGTTTTTTCCTTCAAGCGCAACACATTATGTTAATGCACACAAAACAACAGAATTGCGTTCAACTATTAGTGCTAACTTTGAAGTTAGGATGTAAAAACTGATAAATATTAAAAACAGGGGCATACAATGCAAAACTTAAAAAAATATTTAACAGACGGATTAAAAAATACATTATTGTTTAGAAACAATGCAGGCACCAGCCATAACGGTCCTAACAAACAAGTATATGCTAATACATTGTTAGATAGATGGCATGTGGGCGATTTCTCAAGTGTAGATTACACAATAAGTGCAGACTTTGATGTTGACAATAAAGAACTTATTAAAGTAGCAATTACAGCAAGTCGAGATCGTGCAAGTATAGTAGTATATGCTAGAAATAATACACTAAATGATATATTAACTGTAACTGCTACTGTTAATGACAGTTATGTAGATGTAATATTAAATCCTATAATTGTTCTTGCTGTTGAAGAAGATCAAGAGCAGGGCATTTCTGAAGTTATTGGTCAGGACTATACAGGAACTAAGATTATATCTACTGCACATTATTTTCATACGCAAACACCGCTTGTAGTCTAAGTATGTTATCAGATAAATAACATATAGGAGATGAATATAAATGGCAGTTACTAATTCACCGTTTGAATCGCAGTATGGCTTTAAAGGACCCGGATTTTCAGTCGATAGTCTTGGAAATATTATAGCAACGTCAATTATAACTAGCATTGCTGATGATGACGACGGTGTTGTTGGTCTTGCGGATTTTACTGTTACAGAACTTGATAATGCATATCAAATTACAGGAGCCTCAGGATCTAACCCTGCAATTACTATTGCTAGAGCATCTTCGTATAAATTTTCATTAACAGTGCCTTTGCTTGGATTTACTATTTATAGTGCATTACCTAGCACAAAATATAACACAGGATTAACATACCAAGACGCTACAACTGGAGAAGATGCTCAAGGAAAACTAACAGGAACATTAACATTTAATGTATCTCTAAATGCTCCTAGTGTTTTGTACTACGGCAACGCCTTGGGCAATGTATACGGGACTATTAACGTAGTTGATCCTATTGGACAATTTAGTTCTATAGATGTTAATTCGACTACTAACGCAACTAGTTCGACTACGGGAGCAGTTACTATAGCAGGTGGCGCAAGCGTTGAAAAAGACTTTTACATCGGCGGCGCATTAAATATAGCAGGCCTAGGAATATCTTCTCTTAGCTCTTCTACTAATTTAGAACTAAACGCAACAAATAAAGTTATCCTTAAAATTGATAGCATAAAATTAGGTGAATTAAATTCTACCGGACTTGCTGTTACTATAAATAACAGTACTATAGATAACACAGTGATTGGAGCAACTGCTCCGAGTACAGCATCATTTACATCAGCAACTGTTGCAAATTTACCTACTACAGACTCTAGTATAGCAAATCGGCAATACGTAGATAGTACATCATTAGCATTAGCAATAGCATTTGGATTATAAAATATGGCAAAGACGCAAATAAAGAATTATGTATTTAAACCAGGCATTGGAGCAAGCGATAACCGTTTTCCAAACGCATACGGATTACTAAGTGCTAACAAAGAATTCATACAAAAAGAAGCAACTTCTTGGATACAAACACAAGTAGATGCAGGAGCAGCAGGCTTTGTAGGGTATACTTATAACCAAGCAAAATGCGAAAGAGACGTTGGATATGTTGTTGATGCATACTTAAAAGATCTAAGATACGGCGGAAACGAAACTGTAATAAACAATATTAAATACTATTGGGATCAAGATGTTGCACAAGTTGATGGCGATAGACAACCTGAAATCCAAACACATACTTGGATTGGTAATTTAATTAAAGATAATATTTTTGCACAAGTAACATACGCAGCAACTAACACAGAAGTTGATCAAATTATAAGTGGTACTGCTTCGGAACCATTAATCCAACTCACTCCAACTGACGCAACTTATAAACCAGAAACTGGTGTAATGACCTTAACTGTCGGCGCACATACTATGTCAGTCGGCGAAGAAATTCAAATTGCACCAGACGCAATAACATTTACATGTGCGCTAGATGGTAACGCAACATTGCATTCTTATCCAAGAGCATCAGGCGTTCCTAACAGTACTGGGAAAGACGGATTTTATTATGCACCTGTTAAAATTACAGCCGTAACATCAACTACAATTACTGTTAATGTCGGAATAAGTTCTGATACTTCTCTACATACATTTAGCAGTGCTTTAACAAATGGTGTAACTTCTGGACCGAGTGCAAAAATTAATACATTAGTATTTAATACAGTTGATACAATAACTAATGGACTTGCTGGGCTTCCTAAAAAAATAGAACTTGGTGTAAGTACGGTTAAGATGCAAGGCAACTATAGTATTGACGAACTATTATTAGTTACTAACAGTACAAAAAGTGAAGTTATGTATAACTTTACTAATTTAGGAACAGGTGGTTCGGTTGAAATCATTACATCATCTATTGCAGTTGATGCTGATTTTCCTAAATTCTTACAAACAACTGACGGCATAACTGTTCTTAGATTAAATTACAATAGTAGTACTCACAGTAGCACAGACGATATTCAAATCTTTGTAGAACAAATTGAAAATGGAAAAAGTATTGTAGTTACAAGGCCGTTTGATTTTGGTACAGACGCTATTGAAAGAGGTAGAACTGCTGAACCTAAGTCAATGCTTGATGCTGACTTTGAGTACGGATTACAGCCTACTAAATGGGCTGCTATTGCAACAATGAGAGGTTATCCATCGGTTTACGAAGTACCAGGGACAGATGCGTCTGTGGTAAGTGTTGTATCTGATGCTAGTGCTGGCACAGAAGGCGTTGGACAATCATTAATTACAGTTACAACAGTTAGCGCACACGGTTATATTGTAGGAACACCTATAACAATTAAAGGCCTCGAAGACACTGTCACGGGCGCCGCAAGAGCAGAAGGTAGTTTTGTAATTGTTGATGTTCCGACAAATAATACATTTACATTTTTTGCAAAATCTAAGGTTGGTACAGTTAATCCAACTACACTTTCGACAACATATACACAACTAAGACAGGCTGGATTCTATACAGGAGCATCAGTTGGCTCGCCGAATTTTGTAATTCAAAGTAACGGCAGTGCAGGTACAATGACGGCCCAGTTAGAAGTTGCAGCAGGATCAACTATTATTCCGTTTGATGGGCAAGCACCGGAAGTTGGTTCTCCTCTAGCAAATGCAAATATACCGCTGGGATCTCAAGTTACTGGCATAATCGATCAAAGTGAAGGCGGTGGAACATATGTAACACCATTAACTAATTCTAATACTCCTGCTGGACAAAATCAAATGGAATTCCAAAGTATATCTGGAGTTGTAGATAATTTAGCAATCGACCGCGGTGATGGTACTGCTATCTATATTAATGATATTACAGGAAACACTGTTACATTTAATGATAACTTTACAAGTACTATTGTAGGCAATCGTAATCAATACACTGGAGTTTTTGCAGGCAATCAACAACCATCAGGACAATTTGCTAAATTTGATATTTCTTATGCTGACGACTCATCGGGTTTGTATGTAATTGATCGTATTGCTAATGACGGTATTAGTTACACAGTAGGTGATAGAATAATAATTTCTGGAACAGACTTAGGCGGAACAACTCCTACTAACGATGCTACTATTACAGTTAATTCTGTAGGCAGTGATAATTCAATTGCTACTGCATCTATATCAGGAATACATTTTATTAATGACATTTACTTAACTGGGCAAACTGCAACATATACAGGAGGAGTTGGAACTAATGCGTCATTTGATATTGATTTTGAAAATAGTGTATTTAATACCGTTACTGTTAATGGTACCAACACAGGCTCTGGGTACACTGCTGGCGATGTAGTGACAGTAATTGGATCAGTATTAGTTCCTGGACACGTAGGCGATTTAAACGATTTGTATATATCAGTAGATACAGTAGAAGCAACAGGCGGACAAGCAACTACTACTGCTCTACAAGCAGGCGGCACGGGATATGCAACAGGCGTAACCACAAACGTTGCTACAACCGGCGGCGACGGAAATGGGTTAACTTTTGATATAACAGCAGATGCCGGCAATATAATTACTAGCATAGTTATAAATCAACCAGGCACAGGATATTCACAATTTGATGTAGTTACAATTACAACAGGAAATAGTGATGCTACTGCTAGAATTGAAAATGTTAAAGCAGTAGGAGCAATTAATTCTTTGTCATTTGCAGGAGATGCTCCTTCAGTTGATAAAACTTTTACTAACACTGCATATACAACAACATCAGTTAGCGGCAGTGGAGCAACAATAGATATTCAAGTAACAGGAGCAAGTTATGTTGCTACTGTTACAGCAGGTGGCTTAAACTATCTCCCAACAGAAACTATTACAGTTGCAGGTACTGCCGTTGGTGGATTATCACCAGGAAACGATGTAACTATTACAATTGATAATGTAGGCGGCGCAGGAGAGATAACAGTTATTACTACAACTGGTACAGCATTTAATGGTGATACATTAACAACAATACCAGGGTCTAATATAGTGCCAACAGGCGGAACATTTAATGTTAGTCAAAACACTGACGGCAATTTTGGCGAAGTAACAATTGATATACCAGGAACGGGATATAATGTTGGACAGACACATACTATTCCAGGAACAACATTCGGCGGCACCTCTCCTACTAATGATATGGTTATTTCAATACTACAAATTGATAATCTATCATCGGGTGGAATAGTTGAAGCTTCAGCAGGCGGAACAGGATACATCCCTCTGCAAATATATAACAATAGTATAGGATTAAACACTGTTGCTATTGGTACTGGATTAGAATTTAGTTTAATTAGAGATAATTCAAGTTATTCGGGTTTTACTATAACAACACCTGGCGCAGACTATGCAGTAGGCGACAGAGTTCAAATACCAGGCGGATCACTAGATGGTCAATCACCGTTAAATGATGTTGATATATCAATTACTGCTGTTGACGGCAGCGGCGGCGTACAAACATTTGTCCCAGATTTTATCGAAGCATCTGCAGGTACAGAGGCTAATTTAATATCAGTAGTAACTATGACAGAGCCGACTAGTGGTACTATACCACTTGATGAAGAAATTACATTTAGTGCGCTTGCTACAATAGAAGCAACATTTACTAATGCACACGGACTTGTTCCAGGAAGTACGTTTATTACTACTGTATCTTCGAGCGATGCCATTAATAATCACAACTTAGCATCGGGATCGTATATTGCAACTGATATACCAGAATTAAATAAGTTACGTTTCCAAGTAAGAGCTCCTGGATCGATTAATGTAGATGAATCTACTATTGTTGGACAAGTATTTCCAAGACCAGATAGTTTCTTTGTACACAGGCCATTTGACGGTGGCGTACAGTTAGGTACAGGCGGTCCGCAACACGGTGCGCAAGCAATTCGTCAAAGTAAAAAGTATATTCGTTATCAATCAGGTAAAGGCATTATGTACACAACTGGTGCTCTATTTGCACCAAGTTATGATTTGCGTAGTTTGACAGCAGACGGCATTGAAGTTGGAAGTTTAATTACAATTGTAACAGATGACAATGACCACGGCGTACAAGTTGGCGGCACAGTTAGAATCCTTGGAGTAGAAACACCAGGTTATAATAGTGGTTCAGAAACTGCTGTTCCCCCTACGTTTGATTATACTGTAGAAAGTGTAATTGACGAACGCACATACACAGTACGAGCAAAACGTAGACTAGGCGCAACAACGGCTGTACTAGGATTTGGATCACAGATGAGTGTTGTTGCTTGGCACGGTGCTACAGTACGCTCAGGCATCTTTGATGATCAAAATGGTATTTTCTGGGAGTTTGACGGTACTAACGTCAGTGTTAACCAGCGTACTGGTACAAGACAACTTGCAGGAACAATTGCACTACAAGTAGATGACAATCTAATAACAGGCACAAACACTAGATTTACAGATCAGTTAAAAGCAGGCGACAGAATTATTCTTAAAGGTATGACACATGTTGTAAGTCACGTTAACAGTCAAACTGAGATTACAGTTACTCCAGATTGGCGCGGCGTAGTAGATATTGCAGGTGCAAAGGCTAACTTAATTGTAGATAAAAAAGTAAAACAAAGTGAGTTTAATTTAGATAGATTAGACGGCACTGGCCCAAGCGGATACGATATTGATATTGCTAAGATGCAAATGATTGGTATTCAGTACAGTTGGTATGGTGCTGGCTTTATTGACTTTATGCTACGTGGCTCAAATGGTAACTTTGTATTTGCACACAGAATGCGTAATTCAAACGTAAACACAGAAGCATTTATGAGATCAGGTAACTTACCTGTACGTTATGAAGTTAGTAATGAAGGACCAAGTGGAAAACTGGCAGCAGCAATGGACTCGACTCAAACTACACTTACACTACAAGATGGTAGTTTCTTTCCAGACTACGGCACATTATATATAGACAACGAAATTATGACGTTTAATGGCAGGAGCGGAAATACAATAACTGGACTAACTAGAGCCGCACCGTTTGAAAACTTCCAAGCAGGTGCAACTAGAAGTTATCTTGCTGGCGTAGCAGCAACACACGCAGATAGAACCGGTGTTATATTAATATCTCAGACAATTACTCCGTTAATTAGCCACTGGGGTAGTGCGTTTATTACAGATGGTGGATTTGATGAAGATAGAGGTTATATTTTCTCATACGCAGAAACTGGCATTCCTGTTAGCACAACTAAACAAACTGCGTTTATGATTAGACTATCACCAAGTGTATCGAATGCACTTATTGGTGATCTAGGGGAACGTGAATTATTAAACAGAGCACAGTTGCTATTACAAGGTCTTGAAATTACATCAGACACCGGGGCTGGCGGTATTGTTGTTGAAGGAGTACTTAATCCACAAAACTATCCATTAAATCCTAGTGATGTTGGTTGGTCAGGACTAAGTGGAGTTGCTCAAGGTGGTCAACCTAGTTTTGCACAAGTTGCAGGTGGCGGTGCGATTGCATGGTCTACTGGCGAAGCAGCGACTACAACAAATGTTACTACACAAGCATTTCCAAGTGGATCTATTTCACTACAACCGTACTGGTGGAACGGACGCTATGCAGAAACAGGCAGAGATTATGTTTTACTACGAGACAGTGATTATAACACATATGTAAGCAGCGGTATGTCAGTAGGCGATACATTTGCACATCCAAATTTTACTACTACAACTATTAGAACCTTTAGCGGCAGATTTACTGTTAATGGAACACGTTATCGCTGGATGTATTTAAATAGACAACCTAATAGTTCTACTAGTACTAATAGTACTGCAACAGTTTCTAAAACATGGAAAACATCTATTACTTCGGAAATTTGGTTTCAACAAGCAAGCTTTGCTGCTTCTGGTACAACTGTAGGAACAGATGTTAGTGCTTCAAATTTTCCAGCAAGTACACAGGTTAGTTATATTAGTTTAGAGCAGTATTTTACTACAACATATTATGTTGTTCGATTCAATAATACCTCAGACGGAACTACGTTAAATCCTGGAACTAGTACAATTGAGTTTACATTCGTGCAACCGCCTTACGCACAACCGGGCGAAACAGTATTCTCGTTCATTGCTACTCCAGGGGAGCGTTCTACACTAAGTCTTGCAGAACTAAAAGAACTTACTAACACGCCGCTAGGAGGCAGAGGAACATATCCAAATGGCCCAGACGTTTTGGCTATTAATGTTTATAAGGTATCAGGCGCAGATACTAACGCAAATATTATTCTAAGATGGGGTGAAGCGCAGGCTTAATGCGCTTCTATCCAATTTGCAAAAGAACTAAGATCATCAAATACGATGGTCTTTTTCTTTATGTCACGGTAGGCAAATTTGTTTAATTGTTGTTCAGTTTCTAATCCGTATCCAGTACGAACTAGTATAGGCTTTGCTCCTATTTTATGAGCAGCCTTTAGGTCACTTAGTTTATCACCTACATAGTAGCCTTTATTAAATTTTATATTTTTATGCTTGTGTTCTTTTTCGCAACGCTTAAACATACCAGTATTTGGTTTTGCATACATGTCACTTTTATGACTACTTGCACTATAATAGATAGCATCGATGCTAGGGCATCCTGCTTTGCCTAAAAGTTCTAACATATACTGATGTAATGCATCAACATCTTCTTCAGTAAATAAACCGTGTTCAATGCCGCCTTGATTTGTAATGATTGCAATTTTATGACCAAGTTTACGAAGTTTTGTAATTGCTTCTAAACTACCTTCAATAGGCTCAAAATCAGTACCCTTATAAGTATACGTGCCACGATCGACATTAATAACTCCGTCGCGATCAAGCCCGATTACACATTTAGGCGCAACATAATCTGGATCTGACAATGGATCTTCACCCCAATAAATATCAACCATCTTGATCTTCCGGATTTAGATTAGGTTCGTATTGTTGCTTTTGGCTATCGCCTGGTGCAACTCTATAATTATCTTCTACACTATCAGCAGTACTAACTTCAGTAATACTAGAACCTTCTTGTAAACAAATTAATTGATGAGGTTGTAACGGAGGATTGTGCCACACATCTCCTTCTTTTAGATTCTTTTCGTATAATGCTGCATTAGAAGTATCAATCCAGCGTACTTTAAATTGTCCAGTATTAACAAACCAAGTTTCATCCTTTTCTTTATGAAAGTGCATACTAAATTTAGCATTTGCTTTTTCAAAGAACATGATTTTACCGCAGTACTTGTCAGTAGATGCCCAAATTAATTCGTAGCCCCATCCTTTAGGAACAACTCCGCTAAGTCTAGTTGGTTCATTATTTTCCATTAATATAATCCTCTATGTTAGTCCACTGCATGTCTACTACACTATTTAAATTAGTTAAGTCTGCACATGTGTATTTTTGGTATTGTGACTTTATGTTGTCCGGCATTGGTATATAATGTATACCGGCGTTATGCTTGTTAGCAATAGTTTCTGCCACAGTTTGAAAACTTACAGGATTGTTTGTACCTACATTAAAAATTCCTGATTGATCTACGTCAAACATTTTTTCATGTAACTTGCAAATGTCATCTACACAAACAAAGTCTCTGCAGTATTTGTCACTATCTTCAAACAATGTAATTAGACCGTCTTCTTTTGCTTGTTTTGAAAACTTGGTATACGGACTTGCTTGATTGCCTTTGTGTTCTTCACCTTCTCCGTAAACATTAAAGTAACGGAAGCCTTGTATTTTAATTGCAAATTCATCTATGTATTGATTAATGAATCTGTCAAACAAATACTTTGACCATGCATACGGCGATTGCGGAAGTAATGGTCCGTTCTCAGTAAAGTGTTCAGTAGGACCGTACACACTTGCACTAGATGCATATTGTAAGTTAGTGCCAAAATTTTCACATATTTGTGCAAGTCTAACACTAAACTCAAAATTCTGTTCTAGTATCTGATCAACATCTGTGTATGTAGTTGAACTAATAGCACCTAAGTGTATACACCAATCATAACCTTCGGTGTGCGGAAGTACTCCTGGTTCCCATTCCCACCCTTCAACTTCGTGGCCTTGTTGTTGCAAATAACTTGCAACATTTTTACCAATAAATCCTTCGTTTCCTGTAACTAATATTTTCATTTGCTTGCCTCTATAATCTTTGTTGTTGAATAACCTTCAACTGTAGGCACAAGATGCACATCGGCTAAATCATGTCCCACAACTTGTTCGACTGTGTAGTCGCCGCCTTTTACAATAACGTGCGGAACTACTTCTTTAATTAATCTGTACGGAGTGTCTTCGTCAAACACAATCACTTCGTCTACCCACGGTAATAATTCTAATTGCTTTTTACGTTTGTTTACATTATTAATAGGACGCTTAGGACCTTTAAACCGTCTAACACTGTCATCTGAATTTATACCTACTATTAGTTTTCCACCCAGCGATTTTGCCTCTGCTAGTAGTTCAAAATGACCCGTGTGTAGTATGTCAAAGCATCCATTAGTAAACACTATACGTTCTTCGAGATTGCTTACAGCAAGCGTGTGTGTGCCTACGTGCTTAACTGCTTCTCTAGAACCTTTAACAGCAAGTTCTAAACAACGCTTGTAATTGTATTGCTTGGTTAGTCCATATACAAATGCGGCTAGGAAACAATCTCCTGCACCTGTGACATCTGATACTTCTACAGGCTCAACTGGAATATTATATTCTGTATTATCTATACTTGCAACTACATTATCGCCTGCATTAGTAGTAATAATATTACCTTGCCAATCATTGAATCCAAATTTAGTAAATTCGCTGTTGTTAGGTTTTACTAACCATGCGTCCTTATACTGATTTGCATGTTCTTTTGGATCTACAATTATTTTACAATTAAATTTGTTAATGTGTTTAATAATTTCTAGCGAGCAGTCTAACACACCTTTGTTGTAGTCGCTTAATATTACATAATCATATTGCGAGAAATTATTTTCTCGCACAATATCTAAAACTGCTGTGCCGTCTGCGTGTTTATCATCGTCAATGCGTGTGACGTAATGACCGTCGCAAATTACTCTAGTTTTAATACTGCTAGGTTGCTCGGTTTCAAATAGTGTTACATCAACCCCTAGGCTTTTTAAGTTTTCGTAAACAAGCCCTGCGCCGCCTCTAGTTTCAACTTCACGTTGATATTTAACCACAGGAACAGGCGCTTCAGGACTTAGTCGTTCTGAAGTGCCATAGATATATTTGTCGATTATTACATCGCCGAGAACTAATACTTTCATAGTGTTATTATACTATATTTTAGGTTATTTGTCAAGTAAATTAATTGTTTGAAAAACAGTGTCTAACTTGGTTAAGTTAATTTTACTTTGAAGAGTGTTGCGTAATCCGTGATGTAGAGGTTTTGGCCATTTAGTAAAACTACACCACGCATATCCGTTGTGTTCTATATTAAGTTTAGGAATAAATTCTTCTTCGATTACACAAAGGTATGTATGGAAGTGGAATTTGCTATCAGGAGAAATAAAGCTTTCTAGAGGAAGTGTCTTTTTAATATTTGGTAAGAATCCAATTTCTTCTTCAATTTCTCGAGTAAGACCTTCCCACGGAGTTTCAGCACCTTCGTTTGTGCCTCCAACAAGTCCCCACAAATTATTACGCTTGCCTTGCGCCCTGTGTAAGAATAAGAATCTATTTGTATCTAAGGTGTAAAATAGCGCACCGCTACATGTAATACGATTGTTCATACATATAATTAGCCTGCTAGTTCAACTCTCCATGTGCCAACTGGATAATCGCCATCAATACTTAATAACCATTCGTTATTATTAAACCTGTATTGCACACTTGTATTTAAATTAGTAGTGTATGTAGTTTCTGTTACAGCACTTGCATCAAATACAGTATTCCATCTAGATCCATTCCATTCGATAATATCGTTTGCCTTTGCAACTGTTGCACTAAGATCAGTATTCTGCCACGCAACTGGAGATTGAGTAGCATCTGCGTCACCTACATCATTTAACAACAACAGACGTACACCTGATGTCTTAATGCCTGACGGATTAAAGTTTGTAGGATCAATAATATAATCAATACTAGTGCGCCCGTCAATAACTGTATCACTTGGGAAACTGTCTTCGTCCCAGTTAATTAATATCTTACCTTCGTCTAATGGACTTAGTGCAAATGTACCAGTGACAGTGCTTGCATTTTCTTGACTTGTAAAGAATATACGACTTACATCTGCTGCATATTGTCCAGGTAATGCTTCAAAAATCTCTCTCCAATTTTTATTACCAACTATACCATTTGAATATAGTTGTACTGTATCACCATCAATAAATGCGCCATATGTTCTGTAATTTACATTTGCCATTTCTGCTGCTGTTTCAGATTGTGCCTTTCTACCAAATTTATTTTCAGTAATACCTGCTTGAGGAACATCATCATATGCATTTAGTACAGGAGCACTAACACCTGATGCAATGTCGCCTAGACTTTCATCAAACATGCTAGTAATAATATTTGTAATAACACCCATTTTGCGTACTTTAGTAGGCGGACTAATATAGATCGGAATACTAAATGTAAGCGTAGCAATATCAATTTCTGAATCAACACCAACCGGCACACTTCTATTTGACCAAGTTATATTTTCTAAATTAACAACACTAATACTAGTCCAGTCAATAAAGTTATCTGTAGTCTGCATTTCTAAACTAGGATTAAACAGCACAAGTATTTGCTCTAATATTTGTAATTTCTGATCAGTATTTGACGACCAAATGTCTGCATTTACTCGCATCATATAAGGTGTAGGAATTAAACGCTCGACTGTATAGTTTTTACCTTGAGTATTTAAATACTCGCCTGCTTCTTCATCGTATGCACGTTCTCTAATATTAGTTTTACGTGTGTACGTTGAATCAGTTAGTCTATCCTTGTCTAATTCAAGACCAGTCAAGTAAACCGAAATACGAGGCGCACTAGGCAACTTATTTTCGCTATTCTCTCTAATGATATTAGCAACTTGACGAGTTAAATCTCCATACAATACAGGCACATCTTTTTGCCCGCCCTTTCCGTCTTGTACAGGAAAGTTTGCTAAAATGCGCATCATTTGCGTAAGGTATCGTCTTACTTGTCCATCGTAGAAATGCTGCATTATGTGTTATCCGCCTTAGGTCTAAGTGCCTTAGAAAGACTTTGTCTTTCTTGAACTGTTTCGCCACTAATTTGACTAGTTTTAGTATTATTAATAAACGACGATTTTTGTGTTTGTCTTTCTAGTGTATTACTTAGTGACATTCTAATATCGTCAGTAACTTTAACCCAACGTGTGCCATCATAACGGAACATTCTGTTTGGTAAAAAGTCTGTACGTAAAAAGTAATCGCCGCCTTCATTGTTTCTAGGAAACTGTATACCAAATCCAAACGGTGCTCCATTAGGTGCAGCATCGCCTGTACCTACTAGGTAACCTGTATAACCTTCACGTTCCGGTCTACTTGTAACTTCATCTGCATTTCTGTTAATATTACTTGCATCAATTTCGTCGTTATCTGCGGTTTGTAATGAAACACTACCGTCGTCATTTGTACTAACTGTATAATAATGACTAATATCATATCCGCTCTTAGGAGCATCTGATTCTGCTTGTGCAACAACAGCGTTTGAAATTTGCATTTCTTTTTCGTATGTTGAAAGCATATCGCGTAGCGTATCGTTGCTACCTTCTTCTGCAGGCAAATCTAATATTTCGTTGTATTCTTGACCATCGTATATTTGCTTTAGTTTTAAGCGGTATAAGTGTGGATACCAAGTAGGCGAAAATCCTTCTGCTGCACGATTAACATCTTCTACAACATAAAAGCGTTTTAATGCAACACTATAATCGTTAAGAGCATATTCGTCTTTTAGGTGTGGCAATTCAATTACATCGCCACTCATAATTTTTCTACCTAATGTTTTAACACTACTATTAATGTGTATAGTTAACATTAAGGTATCATTACTAAGAAACAACCCAAACTGTGATAAATCAAAGTCAATATCTTGAACATTGTAAATGCCGCGCATACTGTATACGTCCGGATCGTACTTTCTATCTCTATTTTCTAAAAATAACAAGTCTTGTATGTTAGTTTCTTTTACAGCATCGTAAGTAGGTTGATCAGCAGTTCCTTCACCTTCAGCAGGATTTTCTGCACCAAGAAACTTGTGAATATTAATATCTGTGCCGCCAATGGTAAACATTTCATAAACTTGCTTGTCTATAAAATAGTAATCATTACCGCGTTCCGGTCTGTATAGTGATAAGCGAGGGATAACCATTCTCCTATTGTTATACATATTTATCGCAACGAATAAATACTATTGGAGAACTTCAAATGACAATTGCGACACAAAAACAAGAAGTATACGATTATGTACACACATTCCTCGGTGGAGGCATGGTTGATGTCGAACTTGATCCTATACACTACCAAACTGGCTTGAATAAAGCGTTAACACGTTATAGAATGCGTAGTGATCATGCTGTTGAAGAAAGTTATATGTTTTTAACAACTGTTGTAGATCAAAACGATTATGTATTACCAAATGAAATAATGGAAGTTCGTAAATTATATCGCAGTAGTATTGGCTCACGTGCAGGCAGTGGATCGAGTGGTAGTGTATTTGAACCGTTTAACGCAGCATACACAAACACATATTTGTTGTCAGGCTCAAAACTAGGTGGACTGGCAACATACGATATGTTTGCACAACACCAAGAACTAGTAGGTAGAATGTTTGGATCATTTATAGAATTTAAATGGAATAACACAAGTAAAAAACTTACACTACTACAGCGCCCTAGAGCAGAAGAAGAAATACTACTTTACTGCTATAACTATCGCCCTGACGGCGAATTATTAAATGACTATCTAGCAAAGCAGTGGATTAAAGATTATACACTTGCTAGTTGTAAGTATATGCTCGGCGAAGCACGTTCAAAGTTTGCTACTATTGCAGGCCCACAAGGCGGCTCAACACTTAACGGTGACACTCTAAAAGCAGAAGCACAGTCCGAAATGGACAAACTTGAAGTTGAAGTAGCAATGGCAATATCAGGCGGTACAGGCTACGGATTTACTATAGGCTAACTTATTGAAATCATTGAAGAAAATAATCTAATGATTTCAATGACTTAAAAACACCCAAAGTTTACGCTAACATTCTACTACCAA
>OBMK010001136.1_pt1 | contig 23399 bp, 21 predicted proteins | sample 1539081 | NCBI WGS metagenome assembly OBMK01 (sample SAMEA3355528, study PRJEB22509) | marine metagenome | biome: marine; feature: river plume; material: water | place: USA | collected 2010-08-07 | depth 0.5 m | reverse complement strand
AAACCCTAAACCCTAAACCCTAAACCCTAAACCCTAAACCCTAAACCCTAAACCCTGATTTTATGTGATGTATTGTAACTGATGCAAAATGAGAAAGGAACATCTAAACCCTAAGGGGGGTTTGAGTGCAAAGGGTAGGGCCCACCTTAACAAGAAGACCGGTAGTAACCTAAAGCCTCCGGCCCCAAACCCTAAGAACAAGAAGGATGCGGCTAGAAAGAAATCCTTCTGTGCTAGGATGGGCGGTGTCAAGGGCCCTATGCTGGACGACAAGGGCAGACCCACTAGAAAGAATTTGGCTCTCAAGGCGTGGAAGTGTTAGTTACATGTAACGTATCACCTTGCCCGGATTCTACCGGTCTGGTAATCCCTGTTCTCGTTTTCCGTATCGAGAGTATCCTCGAATACGCGTTTGAGTTCGTTTTGCATCCGCATGTACACCTCGGGCCTTGCAGAAGCCCCGAACTCTACTGCGCTAGGGTTACCGATAATAGACGAGATTCCTCTGTACGCGTCTAGGGCTATAGGTTCCTCGAACATCACGGATAGTTCACAGTACCAATCTGAGTATGGCTTTAGGGGGTTGTTGTGGTCGTCCAAAAGGTATAGGTGGATGGTGTCCAGCTTAGACTGTGCTAGGGTATTGTATTGCGGGTTCTGTAGTTCGCCGGATAGGTAAGACATCTCGGTTTGTTGGTCGCTATCTGTAACGGGTATAACTCCCAGGATGCGCCTGAATGTCTTGTCGGTGGGGTCTATGTTTGAGATTGGGAGGTTTGTCATAACCTTAATAAACTTGGTTCCCAGCAGATCGGGCCTCCTGCTTGCACGGACACAGCCTCCCCAGGCCGTATCGCTATAAATTTGGGAAAATGTACCGACGGTTCCGATAACTTGGTAAGGATCGTTAGCGGTCAGGAACTTAAATTCGGGGTACGTTTCGGTTTTGCTGAATCCGCAGACGTTTGCTAATCTGATATCCGAATCCTTGATACCGACAGACGCAGGTATTGAGGGCATGTCGGCCTGTGTCAAAATCTTAAACGTGACTTCTGTGCTAGTGACAGGTGCCACAGTTGTTTGGGTCTTTCCGTTCATACCGCCCTGTCCGGCAATGTTTTCAGTGTCGTTCCGACCCAATGCATTATTCCAGTTTGTGATCGCAAATGTCAGAGTCGGGACCCCTGTGATATCATCCGTGTCGATTATAGGCCAGGGCTTGTGTGTAAACGATTGGATATCGTTCGTGACCACGTTTCTGTTTTGCATTTGGTTCCACATGCATCTCCTGAGACCGGATACGAATTGTCCGATGTCTGCGGTCTCCAGAGCATCAATCGTAATAGTAATGTATCTCCCATTGAGCATATCATTTGCAATGTCTAGATTTTGAGACCCGTTAGAGTAAACGAAAGTGAGTTTGTCATTTCCCCTGTCAGGCCCGATCTTTTGGAATGACGATGGGATGTTTATGTTTGGCACGTTTACTTTGATCTTGTAGTTTGGGTTTGGTGGCGACACGTCGTCTTTAAGCGTCCACGAGCAGTCGGACTGTGCATTGTGCGACCTGTCCGCGTGGGTGGATGATAGGTTAACCTTTACTTCTTCAAGAAACCCCATTTCGAATGTTACTCGTTGTATAGATTACAATACATTATATTTTATTCATCTATAGCAAGCATATTTGTATCGGTATTTTGAGACCGGCCTTCGTCAATAACGACTGTAACCTCATCGTCGATCTTTGTCTGTTCTAGTACAAGTCTTGTGGCTTCGATCTCCTCGATGGTAGTCTTTAGAAGCCCGGCATTCATCATACCCTGGACCTTCTCTGCAGCCTGCTCTGCCGTATCTCCGTTGTCGATGTATGCCATAATGTGATGAATAAATGTAGGGAATCCAGGGAACGCGTCCCTGAAATCGCCGGGGTCTGACCTTTGTGAAATGCGATCCATTTTTTCAGGGTAAGGGTAGTGTCAATATAGAAACAGAAACAATCGCCCCCGGAGGCGTGCCTCCTGAACCCACGGGGGCTGATATCCCAAGGCCGGTGATTCCAAAGGATACGGAGGCGCCCGAAGTTGTCGGAGAGATCCTTGGTAGTGTCGGTGATAAGGAAGATACGGAGAAAGTAGAAACAGAACCAGAACGACAGGATGTCGAGCTCGAAGAAGAGGTACGTGGCGATACCGATGTCGTACTCGACGAGAAACGTGACGAGGAAGAAGCAGAATGTGATAAAGACCCCGAGCCTACCCCTGTTCCTGCCAAAAAGGATACTGGCGTTAAGGAAGCAGCTAGACCTCTCAAGCGTGTTAGGAGAAAAGTTGTATACTATTATGAAGACTCTGAGCCTAGTAGAAAGGGTTCAGAAGTGTCTGAATCTGGATCCGATAGCGAGTCCGAAGAATCGGAAGACTCTGGCTCAGACGAAACACCGCCTAAACGAAAGAGTGGAAAACGGGTCCGATTCTCAAAGGAACCCCAAGAGCTGGAACCCGTTCGGGTCGAGAATCTTAGTAAGTCTGCATCCTTCAAGTACTTCTAACTATGTCGATATTCGAGGTTGGGACTTCCCGTCTGGGAATACACCCGCCGGAGTTTAAATGTGACGATCCCATAGGGCCCGGTATCGAGCCCCCTTTGCCAGAAAAGGCATTTGCTATGGCTTTGATAGGAGCGCCGGGGTCTGGAAAGACGAGCCTTATTGTAGACATGTTAACGGACCCTATGAAATATCAAAAGAAGTTTGACCATATCCATCTGATAGCGCCGGAGCAGAGTGTTGCTTCCCTCAAGGAGGATATATGGAGGTCCCACCCCCCGGAGAAAATGCATACCGATGTATCGCCTGTTACGATAGCGTCAATCGAGAATAGGTGCAAGGCTAGGGCTATGGCAAAGCCAAAAGCGGAAACGACTCTGTTGATAATAGACGATATGGCTGTTTTTCTCAAACAAAAGGCTGTCGAGGAAAAGCTTAGAGATTTGATTTTCAAGAGAAGGCACATCCGGTTATCTATATGTATTCTTGTGCAAAGCTTCAAGGCTATGCCCCTGGATCTTAGGAAATCCCTTAGTCACTTTGTTTTGTTTAGGCCTAGGAATAAGAAGGAGGCGGAAGCCATATGGGAGGAGTTACTGTTTGTGCCTAAACAGGTAGGCGAGACGGTACTCCAGTATACCTACCAGGACGAACACGATTTCTTGTTCGGGGATGTGGACAAGGGGCTTTTACATAGGAATTTTAACCTCTTAAATATAGACAATTCTAATAAGACACCGGGTGCAGCACCTCCTCTGCCGGAGGGCTGATTTTGCGGTCTATGTAAAGAGTATAATGACCGTAAAAAAGAAAGTAAAGAAACGGCGTTCCGCCAAATCCGGCGAGCGCCTGCGCAAAAAGCAGCGGGATGCCGATGCGCCTAGAAAGCCCGCCGCGGCGCCGGAATATATGCCTGCGTATGCCAGCAGTAACCTGGCATCCGGAGGCGGGTCTGTAGGATTCGGCCAACCCGGGGCTGGGCTTCCTAGGGTCCAGCCTTATAACAGTATCCCGTACCAAAATCAGATCCAGGAGGCGCTGGTCTCTGTATCGAGTCTCGGTAAGAATTTGCAAGAAACAAAGCAGTTGTCGGAGATTATTGGTAAACAGGCTGCCCAGATCGAGCTTAAGGAAACGGTAATGGATGAAAGGCTAAAGACTCAGAAGGCGCAGTTTGATCTGGAGTCGTATATAAAAAATTTTGAGACGAATAAGATGATATACCAATTCGAAGCCGATAATGCTCTTAATAAAAAGTTGTCAAAGGCGGAATATGATAGAGACTTGGAAAGGGCGACAAACAAGATAAATCTCGATTACCTAGCAAGCATACAAGATACAAGACTCTCGTTGAACAATCAAGAACAGGCAAATAAATATTTGACCATTGAAAACGGTTCTCTTGTAGGAAAATTGAATGCCAAAAAACAAATTATCGATAATCAACATGATCAATTAATTAGCGAGTATAATAAATTTCACGATTTACGACTTGAAAAAACTGTAGAAATTCAGAAATTGGAAGATGAGATTGGTAGTCTTAACGAATTTAACCGTACACAAGAAGAAAAAATTGATTCTTTATATAATACAATTAATAGTAAAGAAGAAGAAACCATCGAACTCCGAAACAAGTTTGATGATTTCGCCAAAAAGGCTGGACTCAAAGAAGAGGATATCCGTAAACAGAATAATCTATATGAAGAGGATATAATGGAATTAAAGGGTATTAGAAATGACTTGGAAAGGGATTTGAGTAATGAACAAATGGCTAAGCATCAATTAACACATAAATTGGTCGAGATTAGTAAGACGAATGTTTCATTAAGAAACAGAGTAGCTAAACAAAGGAGAGAAAATTTTGCAGCAAAACAAGATACAGCCAGCAAGTCTGCAAGGAGCGGAGAGCAAACGAGTATGGATGCGGTCGGTCCCCAGTCGGGTGATGTACAACCCTCTTCCCCGGAAGTTTTTACAAACGATATTTTGGAATCTTCAGAATATCAACAATTGGACCAAATCGGTTCAGTAGAAGAAAATCATATGGATGTTTCTGTTGACTAGACTGTTGAATCGGTATTTTGTTTGTTATTGTAACAATATATTCAAAATGTCGGTTATCGGATCAAAGTCCGGTTCGACCTTCGGGCAGCCCCACGCACACCTCGGGGCTAAGTCGCACAGTGTATCTACGATCGGGGGCAAGTCGGCCAGTCACGGTAACCGGCGCGGACGCATTAGCTCTGTCGTGACTATTCCACAGTATACTGGTAGGGGCGATCTGGGAAACGGTAACCTTAATAAGATCGGCGGTAACACTAATAACTCGCTCGGTAACGCACAGAGAGACGCCGCTCCTAGGCCGTTTAATCGCGACGAGCTTCTAAAGAGGCCTTCTCAGGGCGCAACACTCGAGTCTAAGAAGAAGAACAAGCGTGCCTAAATGCTTTTGGGGGCCGCTGGGGCCGCGGTTCTCGCGGCAGTTGTAGGTGGTGGTGAGACAACCGCAGCCGTCGTAGGTGCTGCTGAAGCAGCTGTTGTAGCAACTGAAGTGGGGGAAGCAGCTGTTGTAGCAACTGAAGTAGGGGAAGCGGCTGCCGTAGCGACCGAAACGGCTGAAGCGGCTACTGCCGGCGCCGAGGCTGTCGAAGAAACCACGGCGGTCGCTGAAGGAGGGGAAGCTTTGGCTACGGGAGTTGAAACTGCTGAAGAATCTGCTCAGGTTGCAGAGGCGGCAGAATCTTTGGAAAATTCTGGGACGACAGTATCTCGCCTGGCGAGAGCTGGTAGGTTTTATAAGGGGGCGGAGGGTGTAGTTATTAAAGCCGGGGCTATTGCCGGAGGAGTAAGCGCCACAGTTGCAGCTGCAAATGAATTGGCTAAATATGTAGAGAAGGGGAACAGGCTAAAAAGATTATTGGGGCCTGCGCTTGGTTATTACACCCAAGATTGGGCTACTCATTTGGCGGATGTTAATGATTACGCCGTTATTAACGCCGCGTCGGATATACGCAGAGACGGTGGAAAAGGAGATATTAAAGGATCCCAACTTGCCGATGAATATGTCAATACCTACCTCGGAAAAGATTGGAAACTGTTACACGATTACAGTAACGAGAACATGACCGTGTATTACAATAGCGAGACGAAGAGCTTGGTGGGCCACTTTGCAGGCACTTATTCGCCTATGGATTTTGTAAACGATGCGATAATCAACAGATCGAATGCAAGAGATCGGGAATCTTTACAGTCCAGTGCTGACAGGTGGTCTGATTTGAAGTCAGAATTAAGTGTTACCGGGAAGTACCCCGTCGAAAAATACTTCGTTACGGGGTCTAACGAGGGCGGTAAAATCGCAACTTTTGTAACAGCATCGGATCCCGATACTAGCGGAGTTGTATTTAATCCGCTAAAGATGCCGCATTCGATACTCGACCAAGCCTCTAACACGGTTACTAAGTATCTCGGCCAAGATTACAACAAGAATTGGATGTCTCGAATGACTGTTGCTCGAGTCGACGGTGATAGGTATTCTTACGGCGTGTTAGACGATATCGAAGCAAACGATACTAACTACACGAAGAATGTGGGTAGCAGGCCTGTTGGCCAGGGATATTCGTTGTCCGGGGCCGAGGGGCTCGGGCAGATTATTAATATCCCGTCTTCTAATCCAAAAAATACAAGGTCGAATCTACCTGTTAATTTGGTTAGGGTAGGTCAGGACTTAAACTCTACCACCAGAAGGTCATTTGCCAACTCTTGGCAACGTTCGGCGTCTTCCCTTGACAATTTTTTGACGGTTGACCAGGCGATACAATATAACAATGACGCCAAAGTTAGAAACGCGGACAAAAGCGCTTTTCTGGCACAGTCTGTTCTCGACGCTTCATCTGATCTAGCAAACGGCCGAAAGCCTAATGATGCATATAAAGGTATCCTAACTTCTGTGCTAAGACACGCCGTATACGATAAGGTACAGTCGAATAGCGGATATTTAAAGTCTCTTGGCGAAGATTCCGAAGATTATAAGAATTTGGTTAATCAGTCTATGGCCAAGTATCGGAATAGTGTTTATAACGAACAAAATATTACTGATGGTAATACTGGAAGCACTCCCGCCGTAACAAATGATAGCCACTTTGCTACCTTGCAAAATAGCCAACCCCAATACGCCGCTGTAGAGAGTATCAAGCAGGCGAATACTATGGGCAAGCAAACGGTGAATGATAAGGTGTCTACAGGTGAACAACCAAAGGAGGACACTGCTAAGGATACTAGCGTTCCTCTAAACAAGGGGGTCGTCGTAGTCCCTACTGTCAGTAAAAAGAAATCCAAGATATCTACTGGTGGTACAGACAAACCTGTTAAGAAGATCAGTAAACCGAAACCAACGGCAAAAGATATGGTTTTACCTAAACTGCATCCTGAATTGCATGATGGTGTTGAAATCAAAAATAACAAGCGTAAGATGCCACAGGCGGGGCTGCACCATACCGAACTTAGCAAACGGGTGATGTTTAGTAGGTGACGATTGTGAACCGTGTACATATTTTATAATTTAGAATATAACAACTGTAACGAGTATATTCAAAATGGCAGCAGCTGGATTGTCTGACGGGTTTGTGTTTGCGCCGAAGCCCTCCGCGGCTCCGGCGTCCAACATCCGCGTGTCTCTACCACCGCATAACAAGGACGAGTTCACCAGGGGCAATGATACTATTATGTTCAATATCCCTTCTGGCAAGAGGGGCCAATATCTTAACACTCGTATGTCTTACCTAAAGTTCGACGTCGAGATGAAATATTCCGGGCCGACTGGGACGTCTAAGAAGATTTTGCCGATTATGGGATTTGATGGGGGTGCCCATTCCCTTATCCACTCTCTGGAGGTTTACCACGGAACCAATATGCTTGAGCAGATCAGGGAGTACAATACTCTGTATACCCTCTTGACCGATATGGGCGAGACAACCAACAACAATTCTCAGAGTCGAAGCATTTCGGAGGGTAGGGGGTCTGATGGGAAGGGTGACATCATTACACCTTTTGCATGTAGCGCTTCTGTTCTCGACGATTCTCTTTCTGCTAGGAGCGGGTCCCTCAATGTTAAGGCTACAACTAAGCCGAGGGTGATTTCTTGGGCGGAGACAGGATACTCTGGCGACGAGTATACGAAATCCGTGTTCTCTACTAACAGCATTGATAAGTTTAAGGCCAATGCGCCCTTTTTCTCTTTGCCGTCGACCGCGGATGGAGATGCCGCTGCTACTCAGAATACTGTGATCGGTATGGTGTTGACTGGCGAACATACTATTACGAAGACTTACTGTATCCCGATTGTCAGCGGAATCGTCGGTGCTCAAATGGGCCAGTACCTGCCGGTGGGGTCGCTGGCAGCCGACCTGAGGCTCGAGCTTGGACTTGCTAACTTCGACCAGGCGTTTGTTATGCGCGGTCTGTTTACTGGTGATGATAGTCTTACAACATCTGACAAATTGGCACCAAACGTGCTTGATGTTGATAGGCTTCACACCGGGTCTGCTGTGGGAACAAACGCGGATACGTCTGTTAACTGGCAGACGACCAACCCTATTAGTATCAAGAACGTTGAGCTTCAGCTCGAGTATGTCGAAGTTTCGTCTGATGTCCAGCTCGCTATCGAGCAGACGACCGGCGGGCAGTATGTTATGTCCTACGACTCGTTTTCTAATTTCCAGAATGCCGTTCCTAGGTCAGCGACCGCATTTAACCAGCTTATCGGTGCCAAGTTTAGTTCTATTAAGACGGCGTTTACGATCTTTAGGGACGCCTACTGGCAGAACAACTTTAGGTACAAGGCTGTTACCTCGCGAGTTAATCCCTTCTCAACCAAGACCCCTAATAAGATCTCGGCTGTCAAGGCCCTGGCTACCGGGAACGGCGGTACGCACTACACCTGTATCGATAACCGGTTCCAGGCCGGCGACGGTTGGCAGTATATGGTAGGAAGTACATATTACCCTGCTAAGAGGGTTACATCAAGCCCAGAATCCTGGATGGAGTGCGTGAAGGCTTTCCACGCTGTTGTTGCCGCTTTCCAGCCGGCGTCTGTTAACAGTTACAATTGGGACGTATCTGCACGAGTACTCGACTCCGTACCGGATTCGACCAATACTCTGACCATCGCAGAGGAGGACGGTAAGTTCTTCATCTCGCAGAATCTCGAGTCTCAGAGCCACAAGAGTCACTTGGCAGAGTCTGGTGTTAACACGCTGGCCCAGAGTTTGTTCCTAACTGCTAGGTTCCCCGGCCACAAGGAAATCTCTCCAGCTTCTCGATGGGGCGTTCTTAACACCGGACGCGATAATAACCATGCTATTCGCGACGTTCAGTCAGTCCAGGTATTCGATGTCGATGTCACAGTTGAAGACGACGATTCTCAAGCTAATAACGCTACAAAAATCAATGACGGTATTGCCGTCCAGACTACTCCTCTGGCAACTACCAACCAGCAGCTGCAACTTGACCACTTTATCCATTACGACGGTATTCTTATTATTGCAAACGGCATCGCAAACACTAGGTTTTAAGCCCTGTAATATGATGATAGGGACATGATAGGCACATGATAGAAATATAATGTAATGCCACAGTAATAGTTTGTTACAAGTGAAACCGCCTAGACAGCGACCTCGTTGTCGCTCTTGAGGCATTGCAGCATGTTGAGCACGCCAACAGCACCGGGGTACCCAAAAACATTGAGCCATGTGCCAGACGAAAGCCCGGAGGGGAACCTAGCAAACATGCCGTTGTGGCTAAAGTGCATGCCGTGCTGGTCGGGCCCGAAAAAGTCATATGCAATAGATCTAACCATCGAGAAGATGATCTGGTCGTTCTGCTTCCTGTCTTCCATAATAACAAAGAGCTTGGCCATAAGCTCGGTCAAAAACAGGTTGGCCTTCTCGGGGGTGCCGTTAAGCCTCAGCATGTCCATCTCCCGGTGGTACATGTCGCTGGTGTTCTGGGCGTAGTCGTTATCGGGGACGCGATCGCAGAAGCAGATGTAGTCAACGAGGATATTGAGGCGGCTCCTGAAGAGGAAGGCGTCGTGGCTGTAGAAATTCCTGGAGCCGGTGTCCTGCATGTCCATAAAGGCCGCGTCGATGTCGTCTGCAAACTCGGCCTGCCTCTCCTGCTGGTCGTAGAAGATAGGCGTTGGCATAGAAGGAGACGAGGGCTCGGCGTCCAGGGGGTGCATGACGTTCTGCTGGTCAGCGATCGCAGGCCCGGACGAAGGAGTGAGCTGCTCTGCCGCGATGGGCCCGTCGGGGAGGTTGTTGGGGAAGTGCAGAGGAGTTTCCAGCACGGAGCGCGATGCTGACGAAAAAAGAGGCGTGATCGCGGAGCCGTTGAGCGAGATCGCGGGACTGCTGAGCGAGATAGAGTGCCAGATCTGGGCCGGGGAGTAGCGGGCGGTGGCCGGGGTGGCGATGGCGTTGTTGGAGGAAGACATGATGATAGTCGTTGTTCGTTTTGAGAGTTGCTGTGATAGGTACTGTTTGCGAGTTGTCATGCCGAGTGCGATCGCGCTCTATTTATCCGGCCGCTACAGCGTGCTGCCATCGCGCCGCCGGCCGCTGACCGGTGGCCGGTCGTTCCGCCTACTGTACAGTACCGGACCGTCCGGACATTTAATCGCGAACGGTACCCGGATTTACGCCGTACGGTATACGAGTAACGGTACCGTACGGTACGAGTCGTTACGCGGACGACTCGGCGGTACCGGCCGGCCGTCACGTCGCCCGGTAGTTGACCGTCCGGATATACCCCGAAGTCACGCCGAATATATCCCGGTCCGAAATTATCCCGAACTTATACCGGATCCGGAAATACCCCGAAGTTATACCGGACCAGAAATTACCCCGAACTTATACCGAATCCGAAAAAATCCCGAACTTATACCGAAAATGTGAAAATGCCCGAAATGTCCGAAATTTCACACCGGGACGGATTTGCTTAGAATTCGTTACAGATTCGGATCCTTTTCGCCTCAAGAGCCGCGATTGTCTCCGATGCTCTCTTACAGCTAACCATACCGCGTCTGCTGTCGTTGATGCGCTTAACCAACAGGCTTGTGCAAGGGCAGCCGTCTATCACGCGCAGTCTGGCCGGCATGTTAGGCGGGAGGTCCGTAAAGCTAGACGATATTGTTACAATGTAGTTGTATGTACATGCTGGGTCCCCCTTGGTCGTGCTAAACACGCCACCGTTAAGTATATTAACACAGTATAATATTCCGGACATACTGTTTACAGTATCAGACAATTTAGATTAGAGCCATAGCGTAATCCACGTTGTCCATCTGGGAAACGATTGCAGAGTCCCTCTTCTCAACCAACTTAATGGCCCTGACCTTCCACTGCAGGCCTGCGTTGGCGCCCATCTTCCAGACAAGGAAAGGCTCCAGAGCGAGCTTGTAGCTGCCAATAGGGATCTTCCAGATATCCTCCATAGTCAGCTCGATATCGTGATCTTCGAGCAGATGCTTGAGGAATACCTCGGCTACCCTGTAATCGATCCTGGCCTTGTAATAACCCTCGGGATTCATCCACTCCTTGACGTTGATGTTGGCTCTGGGAGGCATGTCTCTCTTGACAAGCTTGTCTGTGAAAATGTGCCAACCTGACAATGCAACAGCCCCCTCCTCGCTAAGATCCATAGTAAACGAAAGGTCAAAGGGCAGCTTCTGGTCAATAGAGTTCCTCCTCGCGGTTTCCATATCCACCTTAGGGTCGTAACCCTTGGTGTAAAACCTGGGAGCACTATCAAGATTGGCGACGTACAGGGTCTTGTGGTTGAGATACGTCATGTTGCGCGGCCTGCCGTCGGCGTGGCATCTCGAAGTAAATTCGGTAACATCGGGAGCGACAGACTCGAACAGGTTGCAAACGGTAATTTTTCCGGCCTGGTCGCCGGGAGCAGACACCTTCTCGGGCTTCACACGCTTCCTGTCGGAGGTGTTCTTAGTCTTGTTCTCGGAATGGTTCGACATGTTGGTAGTTGTAAGAAAATCTGTGTTCCAAGGAAGCTTTGTTCGTTTTGCTGGTATTATGCCTTTGTTCAGAGGGTAGCACCTGAATAAATAGTCGTGCACCTCCCCTCTCGCGATGCTCCGATACCGCTCCCACTTAAAGCCCGAGGTAATATTACGCCAAATATCATCGTACGTTTTAATGGTACGTCCGGTAATCTTACGTATAGTAATCCTTGATTTCTCTGTGCTGTCAGATTCCCAACCGTCGACCAGTTTCTTAATGGCGTAAGGGTAGCACAGGAAGTTTTTCCTCTTTGGATAAAGCCGCGAGAAATTGGATCTCAGAACATTCAAAGCGCTCTGTATTGCTATCATCTCGCGATGGGTAAAAGCGGTACCAAAGCCACGAACCAATTTTTCGACGTACGTCTTGTGATTGTAAGGCGTATTAATAACCAGACTGTGGCCGTCTTCCCAGGCGTCAGGCAAGCGCAGCTCTGGTGCCTTAACAACCCCGCAGACAACACATACCTCCCCTTCGGTCGTGTCTCTAAAGTCACTGCATACACACACAGACAGGCCAGAGCTCTTGACAGTTTCGTACGGAGATTTGACAACGACCCTCTTAAAAGAGCAGTTTCTCTTGCTGACCGGGAGCCTCCCATATCTGCTGAGGAAATTGAAAGTTCTTTGAGGAAGCTTGAAATTACTCATGGTCGCGCAGAAACAAGACCCTTCTATTGTCAAGACCAACGACTTGTCAGACGAGGAGCTATCGATACTGTCTGGATTTCTGTTGGAGGAAAACACTACAATGTCGAGATCGGTTCCCTCTTGTTTATCGTTCGGGTGGGGAGAACAATCAATGTTTATATCCAGAACAGGTGACCTTGTCTATATGGTAGCACCCGGAACAAGCACGTCTATCATCGAGGGTACGCCTGTTTTGGCAATACCGAACAGTGTGGCATGCATGCCAGATGGTACTCAGGTGACGTCAAAGTACCATTCGATGTCATATTACGCAACCAGTGGCATGTGTAACACAGTATATATCTACAGCCCCGCCAGCAGAACGGAGCCCGCCTGGGCCTATAAGTGCCACTTTCTTTCCAAGCTCAACTACACATTTCCAGGCAAAGAAGACTATTTATGCTACGGTGTCATTCCGTACAATAAAATACTATGAGTTGCAAGTTTAATCTGAATGACGAGTACAGGACGCCTGACTCTTTGCTTGCATGTCTAGAGAAGGAATTAGATATTGAATTCTGTGGTGACGACCCTTGTCCAATGGGTACAGAGAAGGACGGGCTCAGTGTAGACTGGGGTGGTAATGGGGACTGGGTTTTCTGCAACCCGCCCTTTTCTAAAACCGAATTATTTGTGAAGAAGGCTCTGAGGGAGCATAAGGAAAGAGGTGTAAATATTGTAATGATTTTGTCCGCAAGGACCGAAAACTTTACTTGGCAGGACATTATTTTCCCAGAAGCGTCCAAGATATCCTTCATCAGGACAGGCTTCAGGTTCTGCAACCCTGACGGCTCTGTGACCAGCGGCAGGGCGCCGCAGGGCCTGGCCCTGGTTTTCTTTTGCGACAGGCTTTTCAGAGATAAAGTAGATACCTGGAACTGGCGTAAACACGGCTTATCTACAGCGCAGACATGAAGAAAGAGCGCGACTATAAAGATGAGTACCAGTCCTATCACGGCAAGCCGTCTAAGATCAAGGAGAGAGCTTCTAGAAACAAGGCTAGGGCGATAATGAAGAAGCGTGGCAAGGTATCCAAGGGAGACGGCAAGCACGTAGATCACGTCAACAACAACCCGATGGACAACAGCAATGGGAATCTGCGAGTTGTTACAAGAAAGAAGAATCTTACAAAGGCCAAAGGCTAGGGGGCTATCACAGTTTGGTTGATTGTCTCGTTACCAGAAATTACTCTAACCATTAGCGCGCCGGTTATATTTACAGGTTTGACTGTGTTGGTAGAATTGTAATAACTGTAATTTCTTTGGTAAGCAACAAACCTCTTCCAGAAATCGGGGCTTGCTTCGCTGCTGTCGATATCTACGCTTTCAGATATATCTCTATTGCAGGCGTTGGGAAATACTGTTGCGCAGTCTCTGCAACTGGGCTCGCCGAAATCTGATCTGGAGTGGCAACCGTCAATACCGCCAGAGCTACACCGTAGATATTTACAGTACTTTGTACCCCGATAAACGCTAAAGTCTCCGCAACTGCTTCGGTGCCTGTCCTTACAGTTAGCCAAGCAGATACCGTACGACTCTACGTAGACAAAGTCGTACATCTTGTTCTTGGATAACCGTTTCAACTTATCAGTTTCCGAGCTACTTTCGCATTTCAGGCACACTTCGGGGCATTCGGTAACGCTAACAGCGTATTGTGTACTGTCACAGTACTGAACCCCGCGGCCGTCGCAGTTTCGGGGCTTATTGTCCCCGGACGAATCAAACCCGTCCGAAGTAGGGTCTACCTTAACCCTGCTACTGCTCTCGTCATTCGCACTGCTCTCGTCCGCACTCGAATCCGAACTGTCTGAAGAGTACAGTACTCTGCACCGTACGGTACATAGTAATATTACGCAAACCGCCAAGGCTGTACAGTACCGGGCGAATATCGCAGCACAGGCCATCGCGGTATTAAAGGTGCGAAGATATAAATTATAGTATATTTGTATCCTATCAGATAAAATGGCCCAGCCTTTGTATGATCCGCTTCGAGAGAGGATTCTAGCTGTTCCCGGCGAACGTTTCTTCGAGCTAAACGGCAATGGCGGTAACGGAGTACGGCAGAATTTCAGAGATGCCAGGACCCAGCAGCTTACGCTCGAGGCTAACAACCCCGATAATTTTTACAGGCTCGCTCTCGAGCTGGACGACGGAGCTGCCAGATATGCAGTTAACAATATCTTTGAAGTTTTCCAGGCCCTGGAGTTTCACGCTGGCGGGTCTAACCCGCTGCGTCTCGCACTCACCGGGGAGGACCCAACCCTGTTAGAGGGGGCGTCGTTCATGATTTACAGGGTAGAAGACCTGGATCCTCTCGCGCAGCCCTTTATGCAGGCAGCCAACAACAGATCGTTTGTGCAGACGGCATCGCGCATTAACAATTGTGTTATTAAGCAGATCGTCGAGGATTTCTGTTATTTCAAGGAGAACGGAGAAAGGAGGTCTCTGGCGTGGGACGGTAATGTCAGGCTCCCTTTCGATACGGTAACCCAAAAGATGAAAAAGCACTTGGCGTTTAAGAATCTGCTGGGTGCCGTTGACGAGTTTACGGGCCTGTATAACAGGGCCAGGTCCGGCGACTCCAGGCCTATGGGGCTGGACGTGAGGAATCTGGTCACGTTTGCGGAGTTGGCAAAGTGCCGTATCAGGATCTGGATGCCTATGGGGGTTTCTAACACAGCTGCAAACAGGAGGAGGTCTTTGAGGTGGGACACCGACAACCACGCTAACGACGAGTGTATCAACGCTCTCAAACGCCACACCTACGACTTCTATCTGACCAGCAACGACCACGCCCAGATCTTTGAGCGCTCTGAGAGATCTGACAAGGAGGCCAGGAAGGACGGGGACCTATCATGCAGAAGGTACAAGACGTGCTCGGATTCAGACCTGAAAAGAATGTCCAAGGGGGAGAGGCACCTTACGCCAGACTCGCACCCCCAGATACTAACCGTCCTGCAATACGTCCCACAGTCGTTTCTCGACGAGTCTGTTATCAATAACTCGGACGGCGACCCCACTAAGTTCGGAGGGTATATACTCGACGATGGTACCTACTTGTATTTCCACAGGCAGACGTTTAAGTGGCTCAGGAGCCGGTTTGATTCGGACGAGGAGTTTGATGCCGGTCCTAAATACGTTGCGCCTCACCAGGAGACCGTCCTCAACCTCAAACGTGCACACGCCTCCAACCGCGTCTACGCCCTATCACAGAACGCCGACCCTAGAGCCTACTACGCTATCGTGTCTGCAGATCACGCACCCAGCATGTCAGGTACAGACCCCGGCATAGGAGAAACGAGGTGGGAGATCGACATGAAGTCTTGCTACGGGGCCGATTTTGAGTCTATACTGGGCGACCTGTTTCTCAACTACCCGGCATCCGATAAGTTCGAGGAGTACGATTGCAAGTTCGGCTTCGAGGAGACCGTGCTGCTCGGTAACGGGGGCGTCGACAGGCGGTTTGATTTCAAGGGGTGTTACGCTATCATGCTTATGCAGCACCTGGATTTTACTAATGCTCACGTTGGCATCAGGGACCTTATGGTCAGGAAACTCGGGGCCTTTGGCGGCAAGGATGTATACAAGTACTGCCCAGACAAAGACAACGGCTTGTTTCTGCATTCCCCTTTGGTCAACTGGCTACAGGTTAACGGGGTTGTGTGGAGGGCTTCTAGGATTTGGGTCACCAGGTTCACTATGCGCAACTGGACAGAGGGTATGACTCAGAAGGAACTGGACGATATGGCTAAGAAGAAGCACTACCAGCAGGCGGTCGGCAGTATGTTTGGAGGCAGAAAGAGCCACGTTTGCAAAAGGTTTTGGGTCCCTGACGAGTCGACCGCCAACTCTGTCAGGCAATTTTACAGCCCTATGCAGGACGATATCGAAGAGCAGGCCAGGTTTACGCTAAGGGACAGACCTCAGCGCAGTTACGAGGACATTGTTGGGCCAGGTCTCAGAGATGGCAGGCTGGCCGAATACATATCAGACTCTGGCGACTCCGGCTTCTACGGCCCTCTCCTGTCCGGTATGGATGTTAGGCAGATTGACAACGGTTCTGTTTTAGGTAAAGAGGTCATTTGCTGGGACGATATCACTGGCCTGGGCAGGACCAAGGCCCACATTTCCGGGGCCGTACACGCCTACGCTATCATTGCCGTCTGGGACGCCTTCAAGCTGTTACCTGATCAGATCGTGCTTGGCGTTAAGACGGATGCCGCAGTATGCACCATCGACCCTACCCCTTACATCGGCCACTTGGTCGATCCAGCAACTCCTGGCAGATTTAAAGAAGCCGAGCTTATCGAGGGGTTGACAAAGGAGCAGGCAGAAGAGCGCGGTATCGACGGTATGGCCTACGACCTCGCCCTCGTTGGCAGGGAGGGCACTTGTGTTATCACCGAGACGTTTGTACCTATCAAAGAATCGTCCAATTTGTTCCCCGGGGGAGTTTCTCCAGATCAGAAAGCGCCTCTCTACAGCCAGTACCACTCAGACAGGAGGCAGTTTAGTTTTATCACCGGAGAAGCTGGCACTGGCAAGACCTTTGGATCCTTTGACACCAGCCTCTACACAGACAGGCTTATGCCTAGAGGCACATCGTTCTGTACGTACACCAACCACTTGTCTAACGTCATGCGGCTCAAGTTCCCCACTGTCAGATGCTTTACAGTGCACAGGACATTCAACAGGCAGGTAGACGACGAGTCTCGCAAGACCACTGCACAGCGCAGATACGACAAGAAACAGGGCAAGCCGACAAGGAATCTGTTGGCAGGCTCGCACACGGTCTTTGTGGACGAGGCGTCCTTCCTATCACCTGAAATGCTCGTGGACGTGCTGGAGGTCTGCAAGGAGTACAAGATCAACGCGGTGTTTTCCCTCGATGCAGATATATCCGCCAGGAAACTTTTCCAGCTCTCTGCACCTTCGTCCGGTGGCGAGGCGGCTTTCTTCGAGGCCCTGTACGGATGGTTTGACAACAACGGGGGGGCGGACGCGTACACCGTGCACAATCTCACGCAGAATCACAGACAGAGCGGGTCTGATGCTCACCTGCTTCGGGTCCTGAGACAGGTCAGGAACAGGGACCTGGACTGGGACGGCCTGTTCGAGCTCGGTTTCAATTCTTGTGGATTCCAGGCGATGTCGCGGACCGTCGATCCGTCCAGGGACCTGATTGTCACAGATTGCCACAACAGGATCAGGTTTATCACTCGCAGCGTGATCAACAGACTGGTTGGCTCGGATCGTTTGAGGATAAGGGCCAACACGGCATTTGTTCTAAAGGACGACGACCCCGCATTCCTAAAGGAGCTCGACATATCCAAATGCGGCCGAGTACCCCCGGGCCCGGTGTGCGAGATAACCTTCGACCAGTTTTGCAGCCTGAGGGGCGGGAGATTTATGAAGAGAGGCTGGCCTTATTGCCACGACAACCAGGAGCCAGACAGACCAGAGGATACGCCAAAGTCGTGCACCAACCTAATCCAGCCAATGATTGCATCGACCCCCTATAAATGCCAGGGCATTACTCTATACAGATCTGACGACTCTACCCTGTATTTATACGGGACCTCTAAATCGTTTTCTATCAGCGACTCCAACCCTATCGACAAGAACAGCCTCTACACGGCCCTGTCTCGTCCGGAGAGCGGGAGCCAGGTTATTTTGGTAGACCCTGACAGGAGCCGCTTGGCAAGCGGCGTTGGTGGCAAGAGGAGCAGGTCTAGCCAGAGCAATTCTTTTTAATGTCCATAGTAAACCACCTGTATACAATAGGTACACAATATTGCAATTATGGAAAGGGCAACTGAAATCGGGGGCCTACCCCCTTTGGACGAATGCGCTATTAGATCCACAATGGACATATTTAATTGGGAAACCGACCGTTCAACACACAAGTATGCTCTGCAGTCCTGGGTTCACGCCGCTTCTATCAATGCCGATTACCATCAAACGAATGCGAAATATTTGCGGTACTTGCACATAACTTTACAGACAATCGTGATTGTCTGTACAACCACGTCTATGGTCGTTTCTGCCGTTATGGCCTCTGTACAAGATACCACAAGCTTGGAATTCGACCTATCATACTTTGTGGTTTTGGCAAACGCGTTATCTACCATCGCGGCCGGCTACGCTTCTCTGCAAGACCCAGCTGGTAGGCGAAGGGAACATCTGATTGCAGAGAACGTATGGGATAATCTAGGTAGAGATATTGCCGTATACATCCACAACGGGGACGTCGGGGAAGAGTCTGATTTTACAAAACTTCTTACAGTCCAGGACTTCCAAAGACGCATAGATAATGCAACCACAATTAGCCCCCCTTGATTGTAACTAACCTATTCCGTTCTCGCAATTTGGTAATCTGCAAAAACGTCAGAAGCATATAATCTCGTATCAAACATCCTAAACCTATTCATTCTTAGTCCCTGAGATTCCGTATTGAAAAACCCATCCCAACCCACAATAACGTCCGGGGAAAATGGCAGGTTTAATGGATTCGTCGGTGTATAACTCTTATTGAACTGCCCGTTTACGTACAGTCTGATCTTGGTCCCATCGTACGTAACCCCCACATGTATATATGTATCCGGAGGGAATGTCCCAGCCGTCGTTGTCGTGTTTGATCCAAATACGTATACTTTCAAACTGTTATCACTGGCAACTCTGTTAAGACCGATAGCTTGACCCATAGATGCAGTCCCAGCCATAAATATGGATTGTTCGGCCGTAGTAACCGGGTCCAGGCTCCGGTGTAAAATCCAACATGTAAAGCTCAGATTCTGGTTACCGGATATACCAGGATAATTTGTGACCAGAGCCGAATCCGGGTTATTGAATTCGAGAGCAAGTCCTCCATAACCGACATTAGTCGTAGAAGCGTTCGGGGCCCCCGCTGTTCCTTTAACTTCCGTGGTATTGAAATTTATCTCCGGGTCACTCGACGTGTCTATCCACAGACCGGGCATATTTTCCGGTACTATCAAGTCTCCGACTAAAGCATTACGGTCGGCAGTAGAGAATACCGTATCGTAAACGTACGCATTCATGAGAATCAGATCGGTCGGCGACCCCCCGCTCCATCCAAACGTTATATCCCTCGAGGGACTGGCGAGATAAGGCGAATTGAAGGCCTGATCAAAACTACTTCTACCGACGCTCGTACCGCCATTATACACGTAATACAGATAAGCAAAAAGGTTCTGGGTCTGTCCATCATATGTAAGGACCAGCGCGTGTCTCTCCTTGTGCCAATTAGTACTCTTTGCGGGAAGTTGTTTAGAAGTAACCTGCCCACTGTCTGTCGTATACTTGAACAAGGGCGGCGAGTTTCCGTAATCAATCAAAAACTCGGTTGTCGGGGATCCTAGCAAAGTACTCCCGATCGTAAGTGTAAACTTATCGCTCCCTATCACATCGGCGGTTTTGTATAGTGGCAGGATATACGTAAACGTATCGGCTACGTTTGCAAACCCGGGTAAAGGAGTTACCGAGTATACATCGCTTACGTTACCCGTATGCATTTCAACACCTACACTCTCAACAACGGCTCCAGACTCGCCCAAGTAATAGTCTGTCGTCACTGGGCTCAGGCTCGCAGAATCAAATGCGTACGGAACCATAACCGGGTTGGACGTATCCGAAACCCAGGCGGAATATTTAGAGTTTACGTATAAGTACCCCCAAGTGGGATTTGTCAAAAACACGATATTCTTTATAAAGGTCCTGTATCTGATATAGCTGTACCCGCCGTCCGTATCCAGTGAAACGGTCCCGGTTACTCCACCCTGTAACTTTAGGTCGGTAAACGAAGCGTTTCCGTGAACCTCGTATTCCGTGTAATAGAAGTGATGGAGATCCACCTTCGGATCCGAAGGGTTGTAATTACCAATGGAATTCACAAAGTCAGAATGGTCGGGTAGTACCAACTTATGGTTGACGTCGACATATGCACCGGAGCTGACGGAATTAATTACCGGGTCCAGGGTATAGTAAAGGGTCTGCGAAAGAAGCTCGATGCTGGACCAATCCCCGGTACGCCCAGAACTTATGTGCCTGTGTCGGATCCTGAACCCTACCCTGTACAGACCCTGTACTGTCAAACCGGCCTGTGCCAATACCCCGTCGTATCCCGAAGACGAGTACAAAAGCCCTGATACGGTCGCGTCCGGCGAGTTTAGGTCTGCCGGGTCAGATCCCAAAATAGGATACTCGTTAGGAGATTGGTCTTCGTACGGTACTTTGTAGAACAGCATCTCCAGTTCCTCTTCGTCGTTTGTAAAGATACCCGTCCCGTCCGTCCAGGACCAGGACGCCGATACGTTGAGGGACGGGACCGAGTCGGCGTTATTGAAATTGCTAAAGTCCAGGTCGGGGAAATTCGTGATTGTCGGGGCCGTAATAACCCCCTCCACAACCGTAATGGCCCCGGCCGGGTCCGGAAACCAGGCGGACGGGGCCGAAGTACTCCCGCTATCGTCGGCGTGTACATAACTAAGTTTGTATTGAACGTAGAACGTACCAACCCCTGTAGCCACGTTCTGTCCCAAGACGGCCATTTGCCCGCTGAACAATTTACTTGTAAACCCCGGATCGGAGTGTATCTCGAACTGGAGAAACACGAGCCTCCCCGTACTGATATCAATATCCACGGGCGCATAATCACCATCCACAAAGTCGAATGTCGTCCCGCTTGCAATCAAGATACCCTCGTTGTCGTTGTCTCTGGCCTGTTGGTTAACTGCTGTGATTGTAGGTCCTAGGGTATGTACATAGGTGTCGTCGTCTACAATTACATTAGACCATTCGCCGTCCACCCCAAGAGTAACATTTCTGTGCCTGATCCTTGTCCCGATCCTGTAATACCCCTGAACAGTAAGCCCGGCATCTGATGCGTCACCTTTGTACGCTTGTCCAGTCCCATTGTAAAACCCGGAGATCTGGCCAGCAAGATCCCCGAAATTAGGTAATTGGCCGAAACTCGAAACTTTATAAAATAACACTTCGAGCTCTTCCTGGCCAGCTTCGAATGTACCCGTACCATCGGTCCATTGCCACGTTGAAGGCAATTGTACAGACAAGTTAGGCAACGAAAATTCTAGCGAATACTCTGGGTTGATATCCATAATAGCAGCGGTCAGAAGCGGCGAAGTAATTACGGGCACAAGCGCATCCAGTTGGAAATCGTCCGTCCTGACCGGCCCGAGCCCATCAAACCCGGCGTAATTGTTTTCCAGTCGCGAGGTAATCCTCACATAGTACGTCCCGATATTCTGTACGTCGACCGTCTTGGTAAGCGTCTTATCGTACGAAATCAGTGCCTGGCCCGGCCCGGGGTGGGCCACAGGATCCAGGTCCTGGGGTAGGTAACTAGGGCTTGTATAGAACCCGATCGTCGACCTAAGATCATCAAAAGGACCGCCTGGACCGATTGGCTCTACCGGGACACTGGTGATACCGTCTAGGTACGGATAAGACCCCGTCCAGTTCCCGGACGAGAATCCACAAGCCGGGAGAATAAATCTGCTTTCTACAGATGTATCTATTACCGGTAAAAGCGAATACGACGCCACAAGTCCAGGATAGGCGGCGTACCCGATAAGTTGGAGCTCCCCACAGGTAAAAAAGAGATTATTGATCGGGACTTCGGGATCCGGGATTTTGCAAACGAACCTGAAATGTTGATAAGACACAGGTGATGATATCACACCGCTGACCGCCTCATCCACAAGGGGAACTTCACTTGTAGGGATAATGTCAGACACGATAACATTCTTAGTATCGAGGATAACCCAATTAATGCCATCCATACTCCCCTCGATATTAAATTGCGAGGGGAACCCGTTGTAGGAACCCGTGTGTTTCCTGGGCCAAACGCGATAACTTGTCACCACGTATGGTTCTTTCAAATCAACCGAAAACCATCCGTCTTGGACAACTCTTGAAAACGTGGCGCTATTTTCATAATTTAGCGAATTGTCAAAAGCTCTAGACCCATCCCTACCACTGTTCGCTTGTACCCCGGCGAAAGTCACTCCATCGAGCTCGGCCCCCGCCCCGATGATCGGGACCGGGTCCATAAGTCCAGGCGCGTCTGTAATACCCGGCGGCAGTTCGGCCAGTGTATAAAGCTCGTTACTAGATGTGGTCTCAATAGACTTTTCACCCGTAAGTTCCGGAACGGCGTTTGTGTTTAGATGACGGGCATAATATTTAAGTTGGTACTGGTCCTGTAAAAGACCAGAGTTCCTAACATCTATATCCGTACTGGTAGATTTGTTCAACTTTATATCCTGGTAACCCGGGACAGGTACCCCGTCCAGGTACACATTCGCATACACATCAGTCTGGGTGAAGTTTCCAGTACCATTTACAAATGTGACGTACGTGTCGCTCAGAATATCATCTGAAGGGTCAATTGTAAGCACGTAATTGTCCACGCTAGCAAAATATACAGAAACCGGAATAGAGGTATCAATTGTAAAGGTCGGAGCTCCAGGCGGGGGGACATTCGGGACAAATTGTTTCTTCTTTACAGAGGCCCTTGCCACCCCGTCCTTAAGGACCATCCGTATAATTTTAGGACGCATTGTAATGATACATCTTACTATGCTATAGAATTTGAATTTATACACCAAGATGAGAATTATGCCCGAGAAGAAGGCGGAGGCAAAGCCGATGCCTAGACAGACCAGTGTCCTGAGACACAAGAATGCTACGCAGCTAGTCCGCCCATCTAAGGATTATTCCATTTTACACGGACCATCCGGGGGCGTACGCAAACATTACGTCAAACCAAGGACCGAAGAAATGGAGCGGGGCAACTACCAGAAGGGAAAGAACCCCAAAAGGCCAGCCAAAGTAGAACTAGGTTATACTAGACGAGCCGAAAGAATGTAATTTAAATTTCAATTATAATCCTCGAACCGTACACACCACATCAGGGTTTAGGGTTTAGTAGGGTTTAGGGTTTAGGGTTTAGGGTTTAGGGTTTAGGGTTTAGGGTTTAGGGTTCAGGGTTCAGGGTTTAGGGTTTAGGGTTTAGGGTTTAGGGTTTAGGGTTTAGGGTTTAGGGTTT
>OBMK010001123.1_pt1 | contig 23538 bp, 17 predicted proteins | sample 1539081 | NCBI WGS metagenome assembly OBMK01 (sample SAMEA3355528, study PRJEB22509) | marine metagenome | biome: marine; feature: river plume; material: water | place: USA | collected 2010-08-07 | depth 0.5 m | reverse complement strand
TGAAGCTATGATAGTAGGAACTTTTAGCGACATAACATTTAGTAAGGGTGGAACCACTACTATGATACTTGATTCCAACAACAGAGTCGGGATTGGGACTACTAGTCCTGGTACAAAACTTGAAGTTAATGGCGGTTTACGTGCATCAAATTTACAGTTATTTTCAGGAGGCACGCAATATTTAAATGTGAGCTTATATAGCGGAGACCCTTGGATAAATACTGCGGTTAATAATGGTACGATAAATATAGGTGCACCTGCAGCTAACACAACAAACGTTTATGTACAAGGAACGATAGAAAATCGTGATGGATTGTTAGGATTTGTTCCTACTTTTGTGCACGGAGGTTTCTATCATAGCTCTTCAAGTTCTTCATCTGCAATTTACTGGATACCTAGCAACTATATATCAGAAACTACTGGTACTCAATATTACAATAGATTTGTAGCTCCTTATGCAGGAAGAGTAAAGAAAGTTATAATGAGATGGACTAATGGAACAACACCTACCGCTACCAGTGTAACTTTTAGAAAAACACAAAACGGAAGCGTCTCAAGTACTCAATTCCCAGCTACGGTAACGGGGGGAGCTACTACTAGCATGGTAGCCACTAAAGAGTTTTCTAACACTGATTTTACATTCAACGCAGGAGATAAATATGGAATTGGGTTTATGACAAACGGAGGAACTAGGTTCCTTTACGGAATGACTTACACTTTAGTAATAGAATATGATATATAATGGGAAATATAAACGATAATATTAGAAGCAAAAAACTTTATGAAAGCGGCAGTGTAACAACTGCTCATAAAGATTCAGAGGGAAAAACCGTGGTACCTGCTAGTATAGCTGCAGAGCTTGATGCTATTGATAGTGTGGCTGAAGTTATGAACGATGCAGGTATATTCCATGTAAACAAGCATCTCTTAAAACAAGTGGAAGACATAAGATTAGATGTAGAAGATGTTCACGGGTTTTTATCGGAAGCTTTTGGAACAGATGCTTCAAAAGCTGCATCCCAAGGTGCTCAAGGAGCTCAAGGTATTCAAGGTTTAAAAGGAGACACAGGAGCAGCAGGTGCAAAAGGAGATCAAGGCATTCAAGGTGTTAAAGGAGATCAAGGTGCTCAAGGTGCTCAAGGTAATACAGGCGCAACCGGCCCGATAGGTCCAAAAGGAAATAACGGAAGCAACGGGAGTCAAGGAATACAGGGAATACAAGGAAGCACTGGCCCAACGGGAGCGACAGGCGCAACAGGTCCAACTTTAAATGTTACAAATAATAGTAACAATAGAGTAATAACCGCAACCGGAGGCACTACCGTAAATGCAGAATCTAGCTTGACATTTGACGGAACAACCACGAGCTCTCCTAGCATGTCTGTAAACCGATATTTCCAAGCAGCTTCGGGAATACCTACTAACAATTTAGGATCTCCTACTGTTACAGAAATGGCTTTGTTTGAGGGGCAGTTTACAAATAAAACCGGGCTAAATAACGGATATGATAACTTAGCGGATTTAACTTTTTGGATACAACCAACTAGCTCAAGCTCATGGGCAGAGGTAACTTCTTATAGTGATGATCAAAAAAGAAGATTCCTAAGGACTAATAATTCTAGCGTTATTATCCCAGCAGGAACATACAAATTTAGAGTTGAATTTAGAGGACAGCATTATACTTTTGCAAACGCAATGTACGCGTATTGGTCAAGCAATAGTCACTCTACAACAGCTCACATATGGAAAAAACGCTGCAGTGATGGAGCGTGGCTTCAACACACGTCATCTACAACAAAAGTTTCTTCGTGGCCAGGACATATGTATTTACCGTTTTCAACCATTCCTTGGCACGAGACAAACACCTCCTCCACGGGGCATTACACCGATGTAAGGGTTGAATTTCAACCTTCTTGGAGTACAGGGTCTTATAGCACTAGAAGTATAAATTTATCTGGTATGCAGATATGGGGAGGTTACCCGTCAGGGAGAAGGACTCAACATTACTATGATCAAAATGGTACTTTACAAATTACTAAAGACGAAAATGTTCAGGGTTCTTTATTTTCAAACGGGACCGAAGTTATAAGAAACGGAGCGTGGGTTGGTTCTAATTCAGGCTTAGTAGGAGCGACAGGCGCAACAGGTTCTCAAGGAGCAACAGGTCCTCAAGGGCCAACAGGACCAACAGGACCCGCAGGCGCTGCCGGAGCAAAAGGCGATACTGGTGCGGCCGGATCAAACGGAAGTAATGGGTTAGCAGGCGCAAAAGGTAATACAGGAGCAACTGGCTCTCAAGGAATACAAGGTGTTATTGGTTTAACAGGACCACAAGGCCCCGCTGGAGCTAAAGGAGATACTGGTGCCGTTGGTGCTGCAGGAGCCAAAGGTAGTACAGGTTCTCAGGGACCAACAGGCCCGGCTGGAGCAAAAGGTGCTACGGGTAGTGCTGGAAGCAATGGAAGTCAAGGAATACAAGGAATACAAGGATTAACCGGAGCTGCAGGTAGTAACGGAAGCAATGGAGCAAAAGGTGACACAGGGGCTGCTGGCGCAACTGGCCCTGCGGGACCAAGAGGTTTAACGGGCGCTGCTGGATCAAATGGATCTAACGGTAGTCAAGGAGCTAAAGGAGATACTGGACCTCAAGGAGCTAAAGGAGATACCGGATCTCAAGGGCCAACAGGTCCTGCAGGTTCAACATCATATTCCGCAGGTAACTTATCAAACATTGGATATGGTAGTAACAATCTTACGTGGCGGCAAGGCACATCTAATTTTGCGGGCCATGCTGGATGGGCTAGTAATATAATAAGTAATCACGGTAATGGTTCTAATTACTACAATCAAACGATTACACTACCTTTCTGGGGGCCACCTAGTTATTCTAGATTAGAAGGAGGTAATCAAAAAGGACCATGGGTTTTTTTAACAGAAGAAAATTACGGCAATTATATAAGCGGATTTACGGGAACGCAAACTGTAGTAGTAGATGCAAAAGGCTCTACTAGAATTTTTGATTATCAAAACGGATTATTAAAAGCAATAAAATAAAAACAAAAAAAATGGCAATTACTTACAAATGGGAAATCCCACAAATGAATGCTCACGTTGAACAAGCGGGCAAAAGCAATGTAATCTACGTAGTACATTTCAGATATTCAGGCTCTGAGGAGATTGATGGAATTACTTATTATGACACATTTATTGGAACTCAAAGCTACCAATACGAAGAAGGAGGCGATTTTGTGCCTTACGAAAACACCGAAGCTTTTGAAGCTATAGTTATTGGATGGTTAGAAGGATCGCTAAATGTTGAAGAAATGCAAACTTCTATATCTAAAAATATACAATCTCAGATTACACCTGTAAGTGAGGATTTGTATTTTACATGGCAACAAGCTACCCCTGCTGAGCCCTCTATTGACGAAGAGGAGTAAATAATTAACAATTAGTAAAATGCGTAATAATATAGTTATGTATAACAATCAAATATAATTAAAAATGTCAAAAAAAATTACAGAAGAAGAATTATCTAAATTACAAGAACTTGTAAAAAGCTTTAATCAACATCAAGCAAAGATTGGAGAGTTAGAATTAGAGAAGCATAGGGTGCTTCATTCAGTTGATACAATACAAAAATCTATAGTAGATTTGCAAGCGGACCTTAAGGAGGCTTACGGAGACTGCACAATAGATATCAACGACGGTACAATCGGAGAACCACAGGATGAGTCTGATACGAAAAATTAGTATCGGGAGAGACTATAAAAATGACGCCATGCACTACTCGGTAAAACAAGAAGTGTATGGAGGTCATATTATAGACAGCATAGTAGAGGGGGAAGAAAAGTATTCTATCTACATAAAAAAAGGAACAGAAGTTTTACCTTGGAAAGATTTTAACAAAACAATGGCAATATCTGTTGAATATAATTTAGATTATTAATGAATAGTTTGTTTTGCTTTATAATAGAACCAAAAGGTGATAGAACCACTTCTAAGAAAAACATAAACGGTGTTGATTTAATATTAAACACTGAATTGCAAAATCATTCTTATGTTAACAGGGTAGGGATTGTAAAAGCAATTCCGCTTGCTATAAGTACTGAAATTAAAGTAGGTGACGAAGTTATAGTTCATCACAATGTATTTAGAAGATTTTATGACGTTAGAGCTATAGAGAAAAATAGTAAAGCATATTACAAAGATAATATGTATTTAGTTCAGCCAGATCAAATCTACGCTTACAATAAAAATAAAAAATGGAAAGCTATTAAAGGGTTTTGCTTTATTAAACCTTTAAAAGAAGATAAAATGTTTTCGATAGACTTTGAAAAAGAAGGAATTGGAATTGTTAAATTTACAGATGGTTCCATTGAAAAAGATTCTTTAGTCGGATTTAAACCCGGTTTTGAATATGAATTTTTTATAGAAAAACAAAAATTATATAGAGTTCCTACAAATCAAATTACAATTAAATATGAATATCAAGGAAACGAAAAAGAATATAATCCAAGCTGGGCATAAAGCAGTTGAGGAATTAATAAAAGTAGCAGGTGAAAAGATCGTAGATTCAGGAGACGACATATCCGCTGATAGGCTTAAAAACGCTGCAGCTACTAAAAAGCTAGCTATATTTGATGCTTTTGAAATTCTTAATAGAATTAATGACGAGCAAGATATGCTTGACGATAAACCTAAGGAAGAGATGAAGCAAAAATCATTTAGTGGATTTGCAGAAAAAAGATCTACATAATGTACGAGCAAACTTTATATAAAATAATAGAGCCCGTAAAGCTTACCACCATATCTAGGCTTAATAAAGCCAGTAAGTGGCAATATGGATACAACAAAGAAAACGATATTGTTGTAATAAGTAAAACAGGTCAAATAGGAGAAATATACGATATACAAGGACTTAAGATAGCATTGCCTAAAGCTCCCGCTAAATTAAGTAAAATTAATAACAAATGGAAGCCAGAAGAATATCCTAAGGAGCTTAAATCAATTAGCAGTATATTTGATTGGAGGGAATATCCAGAGAGCTTTCAGACTAAATGGGAACCCTATATAGATGAACAATTTAAAAGAAGAGACGAAGGCTATTGGTTCAATAATAAGAATCTGGCTACTTACATTACTGGTACTCACTTTATGTACTTGCAGTGGAGTAAAATTGACGTCGGGCAACCAGACTTTCGAGAAGCAAATAGATTATTCTTTATATTCTGGGAAGCTTGCAAGGCCGACACACGATGCTACGGAATGTGCTACCTTAAAAACCGTAGGAGTGGATTTTCGTTCATGTCCTCAGCTGAGACTGTTAACCTCGCGACAATTTCCTCGGATTCACGGTTTGGCATATTGTCAAAGTCTGGCTCTGACGCTAAAAAAATGTTCACAGACAAAGTTGTACCGATATCCGTCAACTACCCGTTCTTCTTTAAGCCAATCCAAGACGGTATGGACAGGCCAAAAACCGAGCTTGCCTATAGGATCCCCGCCTCGAGGCTTACCAGGAAATCCATCCAAGCCAGAAAAAGCACGGAAACTCTTGAAGGATTAGACACAACGATTGACTGGAAAAATACTGGTGACAACTCCTATGATGGAGAAAAATTAAAACTATTAGTACACGATGAAAGCGGAAAGTGGGAAAGACCAGATAATATATTAAACAACTGGCGAGTAACTAAAACAACTTTAAGATTAGGGTCAAGAGTTATTGGTAAGTGTATGATGGGATCAACATCAAACGCTTTAGATAAAGGAGGAGCAAACTTTAAAAAGCTTTATGGCAACTCCAAAGTAACGAAAAGAAACAGAAATGGTCAAACAGCTTCTGGTTTGTATTCTTTATTCATTCCAATGGAATGGAATTATGAAGGATTCATTGATGAATACGGTATGCCTGTATTTGACACACCTGCAGAAAAAACAACGGGACCTCACGGGGACGTTATAGACATCGGGATTGTAGAACATTGGGATAATGAGGCAGACGGTTTAAAAGGAGACCAGGATGCTTTAAACGAGTTTTATAGGCAATTCCCTCGCACTGAGGAACATGCTTTTAGAGATGAAACAAAAAACAGTATATTTAATTTAGCAAAAATATACGAACAAATAGATTATAACGAAGATTTAAAGAATACTAATATTGTAAGCACCGGTAGTTTTGCTTGGGAAAATGGCATAAAAGATTCTAGAGTGTTGTTTACTCCGAATCCTCAAGGTCGATTTAAGATAACCTGGGTTCCAAATGCTGACTTGCAAAATAGACAAATTATAAAAAACGGATATAAATACCCCGGCAATGAGCACGTAGGTGCTTTTGGGTGTGATAGCTACGATATATCAGGGACCGTAGGAGGTACTGGATCAAACGGAGCACTTCATGGGTTAACAAAGTTTAGTATGGAGGATGCACCTCCTAATTCGTTTTTTTTAGAATACATAGCAAGACCTCAAACGGCTGAGATGTTTTTTGAAGATGTATTAATGGCTTGTGTGTTTTATGGAATGCCCTTATTGTGTGAAAATAATAAACCTAGGCTTTTATATTATTTTAAAAGAAGAGGCTATAGAGGATATTCAATGAATAGGCCTGACAGGCTTTGGAACAAGCTTTCGGTTGCTGAAAAAGAAATAGGAGGAATACCTAATTCAAGTGAAGATATAAAACAAGCGCATGCCGCTGCTATAGAATCTTATATAGACAAATACGTAGGATTAAAAGAAGACGGAAATTATGGAGATATGTATTTTGTAAACACTTTAAATGATTGGGCTGGGTTTGATATAAACAACAGAACAAAATTTGATGCATCCATTAGCTCAGGATTAGCTGCTATGGCTTGCAATAAAAACTTGTATAAACCTGTAGGGCTTATGCAAAAACAAAAATTAAATATAAATATCGCTAAGTTTACTAATAGCGGTTCAACATCAAAAATAATAAAATAAGTATGGCCGGATCAGTTGCAAAAAGTTTTTTCCCTAGTCAAGTTGCTAGTGATGCTGAAAAAATGTCTGAAGAATACGGACTAAAAGTCGGTAAAGCTATTCAAGATGAATGGTTTAACTTAGACTCAAGTGCGAATAGATTTAAGAGTAATCAACACACATTTCATAACTTAAGACTATACTCTAGAGGCGAGCAGCCTATACAAAAATACAAAGATGAGCTATCTATAAATGGAGATTTGTCTTATTTAAATTTAGACTGGAAACCTGTTCCAATTATACCTAAATTTGTAGATATTGTTGTTAACGGAATTTCTGAAAGAACTTTTGATATAAATGCTTATTCTCAAGATCCATATGGAGTAAGCAAAAGAACAGCTTATATGGAAAGTGTGCTTAGAGACATGTACACCAAGGAACTTAATCAATTTGTAGAAAAAGAGTTTGGTGTAAATATGTTTGAAAATGCACCTGATACATTACCAGATACAAAAGAAGAGCTAGAGGTCCATATGCAGATGGGTTATAAGCAAGCCGTTGAAATGGCAAATGAACAAGCTATTAACACGTTGCTGAACGGAAATAATTACGAGTTAACTAAAAAAAGGTTTTATTACGATTTAACAACAATAGGCATAGGCGCTGTAAAAAATAGATTTACATTATCAGAAGGTGTTAAAGTAGAATATGTTGATCCAGCTAATTTAGTTTATTCTTATACTGAATCACCTTACTTTGATGATATATATTATGTAGGGGAAGTTAAAGACGTTACTATAAATGAATTAAAAAAAGAGTTTCCTAACTTAACTGATGAGCAATTAAAAAAAGTGTCGAATACGTCATATCAAAGCTCTAGCTTTTATGACAGGCCTTTAAATAACTCTGCAACTCCTGATGTAAATACTGTTCAGGTTTTGTATTTTAATTTTAAAACCTATATGAACGAGGTTTATAAAGTTAAAGAAACTGCTACAGGAGCATCTAAAATAGTATTAAGAGATGATCAATTTGATCCACCTGTAGAAATGCTTGAGGAACAATTTGGTAAGTTATCAAGGTCTTTAGAAGTGTTATATGAAGGTGTTCTTATTTTAGGCACAAACTATTTGCTAAGATGGGAAATGGCAAAAAATATGATGCGCCCCAAGAGTGATTACAGCAAAGTTAAAATGAACTATAGCATTGTAGCTCCTAGAATGTATAAAGGAAAGATTGAATCTTTAGTAAGCCGCATAACTGGTTTTGCTGATATGATTCAATTAACACACTTAAAGCTTCAGCAAGTTTTATCTAGAATGGTGCCAGATGGCGTTTATTTAGATGCCGATGGTTTAGCTGAAATTGATTTAGGCAATGGAACAAATTACAATCCGCAAGAAGCATTAAATATGTTTTTTCAAACAGGATCTGTAATAGGAAGGTCTATGACTCAAGAAGGAGGCATGAATCCAGGTAAAGTTCCTATTCAAGAAATAACTAGTGGAGCAGGTGGCAATAAAATGCAAGCCTTAATTCAAACGTATAACTATTATCTGCAAATGATAAGAGATACAACGGGATTAAATGAAGCTAGAGATGGCTCAGCTCCTGATGCTAGGGCTTTAGTAGGTATACAAAAAATAGCTGCAGCAAATTCTAATACAGCCACTCGTCATATATTAAATGCTGGTCTATACTTAACAGCGGAGCTAGCTGAATGTCTTTCTTTGCGGATATCTGATATATTAGAATATTCGCCAACACGAGAAGCGTTTATACAAAAAATCGGAGGACACAATGTTGCAACTCTTGAGGAGATGGGTGATCTTCATCTTTATGATTTTGGTATATTTATAGAATTAATGCCGGATGAAGAGGAAAAGCAAATGCTTGAAAACAATATTCAGACAGCATTATCTGCAGGTTTAATAGATTTATCGGATGCAATAGATTTAAGAGAAATTAGAAATCTTAAGTTAGCTAATCAAGTACTAAAAATTAGAAGAAAACAAAAAGCTGAAAAAGATCAATTAATACAACAGCAAAATATAGAAGCTCAAGCGCAAGCTAATGCTCAAGCACAACAAGTAGCTGCGCAAGCAGAGATACAAAAAAACCAAGTTATTACTCAACAAAAAATGCAGCTAAAGCAATTAGAGGCACAGATGGAAGAGAAAAAGATGCAGCAAGAAGTCCAAGCAAAAATGCAATTAATGCAATTGGAATTCCAATATAACATACAATTAAGAAATATGGATTCAGCTCAGCAAACTCAAGGAGAGACCGAAAGAGAAGACCGAAAAGATAAAAGAGTTCAAATGCAAGGTACTCAGCAAAGCGAGTTAATTGATCAAAGACAAAACAATAAACCACCAAAAAACTTCGAATCATCGGGGAATGATATATTAGGTGGGGGATTTGACTTAGGTTCCTTTGAGCCTAGGTAATAATAATAGTAATAATTATATAATATTTTATCATGTCAGAAGAACAAGAACAAGTGCAACCTGCCGTTGAAGACGTGCAAGTTGAAGAAGTAAAACCAACTGAAACATCTCCTTTGTCTTACGACGACGGAGTAATAAAAGTTAATTTAGGAGAATTAAACAAATCAAAAGAAGAGGTTGAGCAAGTGGCTGAACCTATTCAAAGCGAAAGCGTAATTGAAGAAGCTGTTGAAGCTGAAGAAGAACAACCTGTTTTACAGGAAATAACAGATGAGGATATTGCAGAGACAGCTGAAGATCTTGAAGAGGATATTCAAGAAGCTATTGAAGAGCAACAAATTTCTGGAGCAAAATTACCTGAAAATATCCAAAAGGTAGTTGAGTTTATGAATGACACGGGAGGAAGCTTAGAAGATTATGTTAAGCTTAACACGGATTATGATTCACTCGACGAGGATCAATTGCTAAAAGAATATTATAAGTCAACAAAGCCTCACTTAGAAGATGGCGATATTGATTTTTTAATGGAAGACACTTTTAGTTATGATGAGGATATTGACGAAGAGCGAGAGATACGTAGAAAAAAAATACAGCGTAGTGAAGCTTTATCAGAAGCTAAAAAACATTTAGATACTGTAAAGTCAAAGTATTACGAAGAAATTAAAGGAGGCGCTAATTTAGCCCCTGAACAAAAAAAAGCGATTGATTTTTTTAATCGTTATAATAAAGAAAATGAAGAGAATACTAAAGTAGCAAAAAAACAACATTCTACATTTTTAAATGAAACAAATACGGTTTTCAACAAAGATTTCAAAGGTTTTGATTATTCAGTTGGAGATAAAAAGTATAGGTTTAATGTAAAAGATGCAGAGGGGGTTAAGAATGCTCAAAGCGACATCAATAATTTTGTTAAGAAGTTCTTAAACGAAGATAATGAAATGTCAAATGCTAAGGGTTATCACAAATCACTGTTTACCGCTATGAATCCAGATGCAGTTGCAAAACACTTTTATGAGCAAGGCAAGGCTGATGCAATAAAAGATAGTATGGCTAAGACAAAGAACGTCAATATGGACCCGAGAGGGGTTCATGAAAATACGACGGCTCCTAATGGCTGGACTGTGCGATCTGTAAATGGTGTTGATTCTTCTAAATTAAGAGTAAAAATTAGAAAATAACAAATTTAAAAATTAAAAATTATGGCTGGAGGATTTCCAAACCCGGGCACAGGTGCCCAATTAAACCATTTAACTCCACGTCCTGTTAAAGGATTATTTGGAGACAATTATTTATCAATCGGTGATTTAGATTTTACACAACAATTCTTACCAGAAGTGTATGAGAAAGAAGTAGAGCGTTACGGAAACCGTACGATCTCTGGATTCTTACGTATGGTAGGTGCTGAAATGCCAATGGCTTCAGATGTTATCGTATGGTCTGAACAAGGAAGATTACACGTTGCTTTTGACGATTGTACTGTTGCTCAACAAGCCGGTGCAACAAATACTATAGGTTTTGTAGATGACGCTGGTGTTGCTACTGGAGCTGCTGGTGCTCAAACTGCCACTCAAAAAGCTGGATTATTAGCAACAGGCGCTACTATTAATATCACTGTAGGTGTTACATCTGTAAAAGCTAGAGTAAGTTCTACTTACACTGCAGGAGCCACTACAGTAACTGTTACTCCTTATGGAGCTGCTGATTTAACTGCTTTAGGTTTATCTGACTTAACAGGTGTTAAGATCTTCGTATACGGTTCTGAGTATGGAAAAGGATCAGGAGATGTAGGTAATTCTATTGATGCTAAATTCACACAATTCAACAACAAACCAATTATTCTTAGAGATAAGTATAATGTAAACGGTTCTGACGTTGCGCAAATTGGATGGGTTGAAGTAGCAACAGAAGCTGGAACATCTGGTTACTTATGGTACTTAAAATCTGAGCACGAAGCTAGATTACGTTTTGAAGATCAATTAGAAATGTCTATGATCGAAGCTGTTAAAGATGACTCTGGTATTGCTGGAGGAGCTGGAGCTGCTGGATTCACAGGTTCTGAAGGATTATTTGCTGCTATCGAAGATAGAGGTCTTATATATAACGATCAAGATTTTGGAGCTGCCGCGACTGCAGGTGCACCATTTGGAGGATTAACTGAATTTGACGATATTTTAAAAGAGTTAGACAAGCAAGGAGCAATCGAAGAGAATATGTTATTCTTAGATCGTTCAACTTCTTTAGCTATTGATAACATGCTAGCACAAGCTAATAACACAGGAGTAGGCGGAACATCTTACGGTGTATTCGAAAACTCTGAAGATATGGCGCTTAACTTAGGCTTTTCTGGTTTCCGTAGAGGATCTTACGATTTCTACAAAACTGACTGGAAATACTTAAACGATTCTACAACTCGTGGATTAGTTAGCGACGTTCAAGGTGTTATTGTACCTGCTGGAGTATCTACTGTTTACGATCAGCAATTAGGTCAAAACATTCAACGACCATTCTTACACGTACGCTACAGAGCTTCTGAAGCTGACGATCGTAAAATGAAGTCTTGGATCACTGGATCTGTTGGTGGTAACTTTACTTCTGCTGATGATGAAATGAACGTACACTTCCTTTCTGAAAGAGCTTTATGTACTCAAGGTGCTAACAACTTCGTATTATTGAAAAGATCATAATACAAAACTAAGGTAATTTTTACCCTCGTTTTAAAGACGGGGGTAACTATTACTTTTATTAATTATTTAATCATATCATATCATGGCTAAAAAAGCTACAGCAGAAGCAGTTGAGGTTGCACCTCAAGAGAAAGTAGTGACAAAAGTTACTGCTCCAGTTCAACCCACAAAACCAACGTGGGAGATTAAAGATAGGCTATATATCTTAAAAGATAACAGGAGACCTATCGTATTTACATTGCCGGCAAAGCATTCAAATGTTAAACCATTATTATGGTTTGATGAAAAAACCGGTTTACAAAAAGAAATTAGGTATGCTACAAATCAAAATTCACCTTTTGTGCCAGAACAAACAGGAACGGCAGTATTAGGAAGGATTATTTTTAGAAATGGTGAATTAGCGGTTCCAAAAGAACAGCAAAATCTACAAAAATTATTATCCTTATATCACCCAGCAAAAGACACTTGGTATTATGAGTTTAATCCTATACAAGATTCCGTAGATGAATTAGAGTATATTAACATGGAAATAGATGCTTTAACCTTAGCAAGAGAGCTAGGTATAGAAGAAGCAGAGGCTATTCTTAGAGTTGAATACGGTAATAAAGTAGATACGCTAAGCAGTTCTGAATTAAAAAGAGATTTAATTATATTTGCAAAAAGAAATCCATATTTATTTATCCAATTGGCTCACGATGAAAATGTAGAGCTTAGAAACATTGGTGTTAAAGCAACTCAAGCAGGTCTTATTCAGTTATCATCTGATCAAAGAACCTTTACTTATGGTGATGCTAAAAGAAAACTTATGACTGTTCCTTTTGATGAACATCCATATAATGCTTTAGCAGCTTACTTTAAAACAGATGATGGGATGGAAATTTACAAACATCTAATAAAAAGACTTTAAGTCACCCCTTATAGTAGCTAGGCCGCTTTAATGGTGGCCTATTTACTATAAACAATAAATTAACAACAATATGGCAGTAAGCGTAGATACTGTGTACCAAAGAGTTTTAGGTATACTAAATAAAGAACAAAGAGGTTATGTTACAGCCCAAGAATTTAACTTGTTCGCAAATCAAGCGCAGCTAGATATTTTTGAGCAGTACTTTTATGATATTAATCAATTTAGCAGATTACCTGGCAATGATACAGAGTATTCTGATATGCTTAATATATTAAATGAAAAAATAAGCGTATTTGAAACAAGCGCTCCTTTAGTGTATGGTGCAACATCTTTTGCTTTACCAGCTGATCTTTATAGATTAGGTACTATAATATACACAAACACAACTACAAATAATTTTGGTACGGTATCAGCAGAGCTTATAGAAGCTGAGAGAGTTAATAAAAATGAATTACTATATATAAACTCGTCTCCACTGACAAAGCCTTCTAAGGTGCGTCCTATATACACCTCAGACACGTCTGGCGTTAATGTATATGGGGATGTTCAGTTAACTGCAGACGTTTCGTCTAATTATATAAAGAAACCCGCAACAGTACAGTGGGCTTATCAAATTGTTTTTAATGAACCTTTATATGACGCAGCCAACTCGGTTAACTTTGAATTACAGCCTTCTGAAGAAACAGAGCTTGTTATAAAAATATTGGAAATGGCTGGAATGCTTATTAAAGACATTAGCATGTACCAGGTTGTAAACCAAGAAGAGATGGAAACTATTCAACAAGAAAAATCATAACATATGGGCTTAATAAATTTAACTAACGAGCAATATTACGAAGGCCCCGATGGAGTCTGGAACAGTCTAGATGAAAATTACGGAGACTACCAGTCTATAACTTTAAAAGACATAGTTAATAACTTTATTATAGCTTACGTAGGTGAAGGTAAAATTATCAGCAAAATAAAAAGAACAGATGTTGCATTTCATGCGCAGCGAGGAATTCAAGAATTAAACTTTGACACATTGCCTTCTTTTAAATCGCAGGAAATTGAAATACCACCTGCATTGTATATGATTTTACCACAAGATTATGTTAACTATGTAAAGCTTACTTGGGTAGACGAAAGCGGTGTTGAACGGATCATTTATCCAACAGATAAAACATCTGACCCCTTGCCTATAGTACAAGATGATAATTACGAATATACATTTGATCAAAACGGTGAAATAATATCAGCTTCATCCAGTGAAACTTGGAAAAGGTTTTCAAGAAATAGCAATGGTGTAGGTTCTACAAGTGCTACTAATTTAGAGGAAAGCGCTAGACATGCTTCCGGTGGTAGATATGGGTTAGATCCACAATATGCACAATCAAATGGAGTTTTTTTTATAGATAGACTTCAAGGACTAATAAGGTTTAGTTCGGACATGGTAAATCGTGTTGTTACATTAAAGTATATAAGTGACGGTTTAGGTGCAGATAAAGATATGATTGTACATAAATTTGCAGAAGAAGCTATGTATAAATATATGGCTCACGCTATATTAGCAACTAGAGCTAATACTCAAGAGTACTTAGTAGCAAGATTTAAAAGAGAAGCGGCGGCAGCTAAAAGAAACGCTAAATTAAGATTATCAAATATAAAGCTAGAGGAGATCACTCAAATAATGAGAGGTAAGTCTAAGCAAATAAAACACTAGCATATGGCTGAATTTATTCACAACTTTACCAAAGGTGTAATGAACAAAGACCTTGACGAACGTTTAGTTCCGAATGGTTATTACAGAGACGCTTTAAACTTAGACATAGCTAACTCCGACGGCTCCAATGTAGGAGCTTTACAAAACGTAAAAGGCAATATTAGTCTTAGGGGTCAATTAGGTGTACCAGCAGGATGGACTTCTAATTATATTGACAGCCTTACAAATCCAGTTTGTATAGGGTCTATACGACATGATATGGAGGAAAAAATCTATTGGTTTATTGCTTCAGATACAGCCAGTGTAATAGCTGAGTATGATCAATCAACAGGCAACATTAGCCCTATATTAGTTGACAAAAATAATATATTAAAATTTACAAAAGATTATTTAATAACAGGTATAAATATACTTGATAAGTTTATATTTTGGACGGACGATCAAACCGAGCCAAAAAAAATAAATATAAACAAGTTTAAAATTGGTTCTACAGATTTTAACACACACACAAAAGTTCCTAAATACATAGAAGGCGGACTGCCTTATCCTTACAGCAATACACTTACGGGTCAACCAGACTTTTTAGAAGAGGACATTACGGTAATTAAAAAATCACCGCTAACAGCGCCTACATTAAATATGGCCGCATCCCCTTTTGGCGACGACGTACCAGGTACTGGTATAGATCCCGTATCTGCATTAGTGCCTAACCCAGTTGTAGGTAATGCAACTGGTAATGAAAACTTTACATATATACCAAATACAGCAGACCCAACTATATATCAATCATTAGATACTTACGGGCAGTATTTAGCTAATATAGATCCAGAAACAGGGAATGTAAATTATTATCAAAATAGTAATATATCTAACTGGGACGGCTACGTTACCTTTACAGTAAACCCAATAGCTACTGTATGGGTTGCAAATCAAGACACTATTAAATTGTCAGGAACATTAGATGATGGCAATGAAATATTTGAATATCAAGTAAGGATTTATATTACAGGCATTGTAAACAATCAAATAACTGGGCAAATTCAATCAATATCATCTAACATTTTAAAATCTCCTGGGGCTGACGGACTTCCACAAATCATAGTGTGGGATGTAATATTAGAAGAGGAAGACCCTATGTTTGAATATATTTTTCCTAGATTTGCTTATAGATGGAAATACATAGATAACGAGTATTCTTGTTATTCCCCGTTTTCACCAGTAGCGTTCGTTGGTAATGAATTTAAATATGTTTCATCTGATGGGTACAATATAGGCATGACAAACAATGTTCGTAAACTTATAGTTGAAAGTCTTACATGGGGATCTGACGAAGTTGAAGAAGTTGAAATACTATATAAAGAATCCCATAACACTGCTATCTATTCTGTAGATACTATAAATAAAAAAGATTACTTAGGACCTGGAGCTGTGCTGCCTACGGTTTTTGAAATTAAATCAGAAATAATAGGAGCGGTTGTAGAATCAAATCAATTACTTAGACCATGGGATAATGTACCTCTTCTTGCAAAAGCTCAAGAAATTATTGGTAACAGATTGATATACGGTAATTATTTGCAAAACTACCCAGTAGGTACTGTAAAGTTAAATGTTAATTTTACACCTCAACCTCATCCCGGCTATTTGCAGGGGGTTGATACGGTTGCAAACGCAGACACTAGAATGCCTTTCCCCTCATTAAAATCTATAAGAACATATCAAGCAGGCGTTGTTTTTAAAGACAAATACGGTAGAGAAACCCCTGTTTTTACAAGTCAAGATGCTTCTGTAAAAATTGAAGTTCAAAATTCAGACACATTAAATCGCTTAAGTATAAGCCCTGAAGGATCTGCTCCAGATTGGGCTTCTCATTATAAATTTTTTGTTAAAGAAACATCTAATCAATATTATAATTTAGCTTTAGATAGATTTTATAATGCAGAAGATGGAAATGTATGGTTGTCTTTCCCTTCATCTGAAAGAAATAAATTAGACGAAGAAACTTATTTAATACTTAAAAAACAACATGATAATGATGTTGCCGTAGACAATCTTGTTAGATATAAAGTGCTATCTATAGCAAACGAAGCACCTGATTTTGTAAAGACTTTTGAATATATAAGCGGAAGCGATACCGTTACAATTGTGGGTGGGTTTATAGAAGATTCTTTATCATTACAATTTACAATAGCCAATACAAATACCTCATTTGCAGATGCTATTATTGCTGGAAGTGAACTTGAAATAGTGTCTGGAGGAACTACTGATCGATATACGATAGCGTCTAAAGAAGGCGCTGGGGCTGGTACTGCATTTACTATTAATATTACATCGCCCTTAGGCGTGGATGCCGGATGGCTACCTGCACAGGGTCAAACAGTACTACTTAATATTTATGCTTCAAGAGAAGAAAATAGACCGGAATTTGAAGGAAGGTTCTTTGCTAAAATAAATAGAGACTTTGATTTCGATACTAATATTATAGCTACATTTGCCGCATTAGAACCTGAGTATGGCATTTTAGCCCCTTACTACACTAAAGGTGCAAAAGCTAGCAGTAATAGCCACCCAGCAGGGGGAGGCTTTCAAAATGACGCTCCTGGTGGATTTTTTATGGACCCAGGTGAATCAGGCTCAGTTTGCTCAAATTGCCCTGAAGATTTTAAAGCATTAAGCGAAACTAATATTGGAGGGGAGTGGAGTGCAGCATTCAGGGGTGCTTTTGGAAATATTAGAACATATGGTAGAAAAAATGGAGTAATATTTGTAGGGCAAGATCAACTTGGCGCAGGTAGATGGGACGATTACACAGGTAAGAAATTTGTTAACGACTTAAGACCAGGGGCGTTGGTTCGAATTAGAATGAGAAACGGAGATGTTACTAGACCTTATAGAGTTGCAAAAGTTGCAAAGCAAGGAGGTTATAGAGGGCTGGGTGATTGTGTTAGTTTACTTCCAGGGGCCTCCGCTTGTAATAACCAAAGTGGAGATCAAGCTAACCGAAAATTTGGGGTAGCTTTTGAGTTTAACGAAGATATAGAAGAAACTTTTGTAGGGAATGGTAGTGAGGCTGCTTTGGGTTTAATACTAGGGTATGAGCTTGTTCAAGAAGTAGTGGATGACAATAATAAAACTTTAACGTCAACAAATCCAGCTATTTTTGAAACAGAGCCAAAAGAAGCAATTGATTTAGATTTATATTACGAGGCAAGTGATGCAAAAGCTATTGCTACCTACAATGACACTTCTCAAGAATTACGATACTTTAATTGCTTTGCATATGGACAAGGAATAGAATCTAATAGAATACGAGACGACTATAATGCTTTTACAATAGATAAAGGTCCTAAAGTGTCAGCTCCTTTAGATGAGCCTTATGCGTCTGAAAGACGTGGCGCTGGTATGATTTTTTCGCAAATATACAATTCTACTTCCGGTATAAATAGATTAAACCAATTTATCCAGGCCGAGCCAATAACAAAAGATCTTAATCCGGTACATGGTACAATACAAAAACTACATACCAGAGATACCGATGCCATTGTATTATGTGAAGACAAATGTTTTAGAATACTAGCAAATAAAGACGCTTTGTTCAATGCAGATGGAAATGTTAATATTACAGGTAACAGAGCTGTTTTAGGACAAGCTGTACCTTATTCTGGTGAATTCGGAATATCAAAAAACCCTGAATCTTTTGCTTCTTACGGCTGGAGAAGTTATTTCTCAGATAAAAACAGAGGAGCTGTGATTAGATTGTCTAGAGACGGCATTACTAACATAGCTGAAACAGGTATGGCTGATTTCTTTGCAGATAACTTAAGATCTTCAAGCTCTATCATAGGTAGCTATGATGACGACAAGGACTTATATAACTTATCCTTGGATAATTTATCTAGCTCCTGGAGAAACACTCTTAGTGAAAGCCAGGCATACCAACTTGATCCAAATTGCAACACTGATACATCAGATCCTATTACTCAAACTACCGTATCTTTCAAAGAGGCTGTAAAAGGGTGGACTAGTAGAAAAAGCTTCATAAAAGAAAGCGGGGTAACGCTAAACAATATATATTACACTTTTAAGCGAGGTCTTTTATGGGAGCATGGATTAAATGTATTGGCAAATAATTTTTATGGGGTACAATATGACAGCGCTTTTAATGTGCTTTTAAATGAGCAGCCTCAGATAGTTAAAGGGTTTAGTACATTAAATTATACAGGAACACAGTCAAGGTTTTTTGAATACGAATATAATAATAAATGGTATTCAATAGCAGAAATAAACGCTAATCAAACTATACCTACAGCTTCACAACAAAAAAGACCAGGTTGGTTTGTTAATTATGTTAAAACAGATCTAGAGGGCGGCGAGATTAAAGAATTTCAGAAAAAAGAAGGCAAATACTTTAATTATATAAAAGGGCTAGAAGTATTTAATGATTGTGAGATTATTGGCACTGGAATTGGCACAGGTGATGTAGATTCTGATCCTCAAAATTATTATCTAACAACTACTATAAGTAAAGACTGCAGCAGCGAAGGGGGATCAGTACCTGATACTCGCCAGTATTTTTGGCATATTTGGAAAAATTCAAAACCTTTTCAAACTACAGATATTATAGCAGAGCCTACTTCTCAATCTGCTAAATGTGCCATAGAATTATTTTTTGATAATTTACAGCAAAATTACAACGGAGTGTCTAATCAAGGTCTTAGTATGCACTACTTGTTTAGCGATGGTTTAGTTGTAGGTACTCAAATGTATAACTCACAAACTTTACAACCTATAACGCAAGCTGGAACTTATTTGTTTGTAGACTATGATACAGATACATCATATGTACCAAATAGCGCGTCATTAGACGCAAACAACGCAGCAGCTGTTCCAAACAGTTATAGAATAATTATATTAAACTCAAGCGGACAAATTACAGAGTTTACTCAATATAACACACTAGCGTCATGTACCCCTCCTACTCCTGATAGATCTAAAAAAGGTACAGGAGCATTTTTCAGTATAGGAGTTACTGGGTTTACTTTTAGTGTTCCATTTAAAACGTCACAAGAAGTTGTGTGTGGAGTTATTGATTTTATGGAAGCCTGGGGCAATGTTGATCCTGCCGTAAGAACACAAAGTATTTCCGCTCCTGAATTCTGGTGGTTTGGCCCTGGAGATGTAGCTATAGGAACCCAGTGTTATAGCAAGCACCCTTCTACAGGTGTATTTACAAAAAAGAATTATAATGTTCAAGGAACGCCTGGCTATGCAACAAAAGAGGTGTACCGTATAGATCAATCTTATGGTGCAATGCCTTGGGGATGGGGTAACTATTACCCTACTAACTCCCTCAGTGATAACTATGTCATAATTACTATGAGCAATGAAGGTATCGTTACAAACATTGAAACATATAACACTATTTCAACGACTTGTCCATAATAAATAAAAAACAATATCATGCCTACATCTATAAATAATTACTCTTTTACTGATATACAATATACTGTTCCAGAAAACTCTTTAGTGTTTCCTGTGTTCCCAACAGCTCAACTTACAATTGTGCCAAACTCAGGATATACAGCGGTAGCAACAGATTTTTCTTTAGACCCAAGTTTTTCAGATCCTGCAGTTCAAGGCGTAACTTTTACTCAAAGCGGGCTAAACGTATTAGTTACTGCAACTTTTGCTACCAGTTTTGTAATGCCTATGGCTAATTATACAATTAACTTATGTATTATAGGTGACGCAACTTCTGCTAAAATAGATATTTCCGGGACTGTTACCGCATCCGTTGGAGCCAATGTAACAGGAGGAAGCTCTGAGGTTAACACTCCATATACTAATGACGGAGCGTTTGGTGAAAGCGAGTTGCTGTTTTCAAGATCTTACGCGGCTGCAACTAATTATTATTGGAACCCAGAACAAGCTTTGCCTTCTGCTAATATAGTTACAGGTAATCAAAGTAATTATAATATAATACAAACCCCAACTTACAACAGTAGTAATCAATTAACGGCTATTCAATTTGATTTTAAATACATATACCCTAATTCAAGCGTTGCCGGAGACCATATCAACATTTCTATACCTAGAACTGCTGTGCAATACTTACCATTGCCTAAAATAGCATCATACGAAATGGATCTATCACCAATTTCAAACGCAGCAACTGTTAGAAGCTTAACTTTATTTGGAACACCTGGAACTTCATTTGGTGTATCTATGACTGATGGTACAACTGGCACTGTAATAGTGCCCACCACAACAATGCCTGCAGGAGGTGTGTTTTCTACGAATGTAACATTCCCGGAATTAACAAAAGGAAATCCTAATGTAACTTATACAATATCAATAACAGGCTCGAATGTTTCAGGCATGGCTCAGTCAAATCCATTTACTATAAGACAACTAAACGAAGTGCTGCTTATATTTGGTAAAGTAAGTAATGTGCCAACACCTATATCCGGGTTTCCTTCGCCAAGCCCTAGAACTACCTTTAACGCATTAACCAATAATCCTAATAGTGACGCTTTATCTACTGGAGCTTTCCGAGTGGATGTTGATTCTAATATTTCCCCTTTTAATGGCACTGGTACTTTTGCTGTAATAAAACAAGTTGAACTTTCCGATTTTACAAATACAGAACTTATTATAGGCCTTCCTAGCAGTGCGCAGACAGCCACTACAACATTAGCTTTAGTTGACACAACAGGTATTTTAGTAGGTGATGAAATTACCACTCAGTTTGGAGGCAGTCCTGGTATAATTTTAAGCACGGTAGTTTCTGTAGATTCCGCTACTCAGCTAACTGTATCGACGGCTATGACTGTAATTAACCAGCAACCTTTATTGTTTACAAGAGCAAATCAAAACGCCTTTACAATAATTAATAGCAATGTAACTTTAATTGATTCACTTACAGTTAACTTAAAATACTCAATAGCTATTACTAGGTTTGGAGAAAGTAGTAAAACGTTTAATTTAGATTTAAGTAATATAATTTCATATACACCATAATGGCAAATATAACAATAACATTTACAAATCCTTTACCTGCAACGATACAGACTGGAGATATAACCTGGTACACCGACGGTACCACCGAAACGCAAATGGGTCCTATAACTTCAATTACTGGTTTAGTAATTGTAATAGACGCGGCAGTCGGAGTGCAACCACCAACATCCACTGATTTTATATTCTTTGTGAAAGATCCAATAGGTCATTTAGGGCAATTAAAAGGATATTACGCTGAAGCACAATTTAGGAACAATACTACGGCTTATGCAGAATTATTCTCAGTAGGCTCAGAAATATTTGAGAGTAGTAAATAATACGTAATAATAAATTTATAAAAACTTAATAAAATGGCAGTAGCAATAGGAGGCATAATGGCTGGAGTACAAGGATTAACATCCATTGCCAGCGGAATTATTGGAAGTGGCGGTCGAAAGCGAGAGCAACGACAAGCGCAAGCTGATTTTGATAGACGACAAGCACAATTTGAAAACCTAGACACATCTAATGTGTATGCTGGTTTAGAGAATGTATATGAGGATTTAACAGTGAACACGCAGCAAGCAGATTTTACAAACAGAGCACAGCAACAATCAATGGCTAATACCATGAGCGGCATGCAAGGCGCTGCAGGTGGATCTGGTATTGCAGCTTTAGCTCAAGCAATGGCTAACCAAGGATCCCAAAATGCTGAAAGAGCAGGAATGTCTATAGGTCAACAAGAAAGAAGCAATCAAATTGCTCAAATGGGACAAGCAGCAAACCTGCAAAGAATGGAAGGACAAGGGGAGCTTAAATCAAGAGAAGCAGAATTAAATAAAGTAAGCACGTTAATGGGTATGGCCGGACAAAGATTAGGTGCCGCAAATGAAGCAAGGACTAATGCTACCAATGCTATAGTCGGCGGAATCGGTGGGGTTGCAGGTGCAGTTGGAAATAACTTTAATCAAATGAACACATACTAAATTATTATGGCTAGAAAAGGACTTTGGAAACAAGTAGATAAAGAAAACGCAGTAAAAGCAAAAGACGTCCAAAAAGTTGGGGAGTTTTTAAGCAAAGCTGAGAGTGGAGCTGTTGCAGCAGGAATGACTCCGGCTCAAAAAGAGCAACAAAGAGAATTTTTGATGCAGCAAAAAATGAAATATGCTAACGCAGCTCAGAGAGCAAGTGCAACATTTACTAATACCCAAGGGCCCGGTATGCTTAGTGCTGTTCAAGACATGAATCAAGTAAAGGAAAACTTAAGTAGACTAGCTCTTCAGCAAAAAGCTATTGGAGCAAATCAGCAGCAGTATTTAGATGATTTTCAAAATGGTAGAATTTCAAAAGCTAATTACATAAATGGAAAAGATGGAGGCTTAGCTGATATATATGCTGGAGAGGCTGAAATGAAAATTGATGAGTTTGGCAATATAAATTATAAAGTAAATGGAGAGTTTCAACCTTACACAAATTTAGCTGATTATTCTTTAAAATCAATAGATACAGCAAATAGTATATTAGGCAGCATTGATAAAATAGCTGATAGTAAAAGCCCTTTAAACAAAGCTCAGATGGGGTTGTTTATAAACAACATGCGAGGCATGATCGAGCAAGCTGATACATCTGATTTATATTCTTTAATTAAAGATAACTTATTACCAGGCCTTGAAAATATTGAATTTGACGAATCTTTATTTGAACCAGAAAACATTGGTGAATTAAAAGAAAAGTTTTTAGAAGTAATATCTATAGCTGCAGAGGAAGTTAATTCAACTGTTACTGGAGGCAATAATGGAACTCGTAGCGGCGGCGGCGGCGGCAGCGGAGGGCGTTCAGGCGGTGGAG
>OBMK010001122.1_pt1 | contig 23546 bp, 16 predicted proteins | sample 1539081 | NCBI WGS metagenome assembly OBMK01 (sample SAMEA3355528, study PRJEB22509) | marine metagenome | biome: marine; feature: river plume; material: water | place: USA | collected 2010-08-07 | depth 0.5 m | reverse complement strand
CCTATTCCAATTTTTTGTGTCACCGCTCTACCTGCAACAAGCGCTTTGCTTGATTCTTTCAGTTTGTATGTCTCAGTCGTATTTTGATGTTGAGATTTTACAGTCTCAGGTCTCGCTTGGAGTATATATAACTTACCATCTAGTCCATTCTTGCCCCATTCTATATCCATTGGACAGCCATAATGAGATTCAATTGTCATCGCGTAATTAGCTAATTCTGATACATCATCATCATTAACACTAAATTGATCTGCTAGAGTTTCTTCAACATCAACAGTGCTTGTGCTAAGTCCGGCTTTGGTGTCCTCACTAAATATCATTTTAATCTTCTTTGACCCAATAGACTTTCTTACGATAGCGTTCTTACCTAATTTTAAAAGTGCCTTATGTACATAAAATTCATCTGGATTAACTGATCCTTGAACAACTGTCTCACCAAGGCCATATGAGGAAGTGATGAAAATAACATCTTTAAAACCAGATTCTGTGTCAATGGTAAACATGACCCCAGATGAGCCCATATCACTTCTGACCATCTGCTGAACGCCAGCAGAGATTGCCACATCTGAGTGAATAAAGTTCTTATGTACCCTATATGAAATTGCACGATCATTATAGAGGGAGGCAAATACCTCTTTAATTGCTTGCCTAATATTTTCTAATCCATGGATATTTAAAAAACTTTCTTGCTGGCCAGCAAAAGACGCATCTGGTAAATCCTCGGCAGTCGCTGAAGAGCGTACCGCAAATGTTGTGCCTTTCGGTGATTTTTTAATTAAGCTTTCATAATGATTTTTAATATTATCCTCAAAATCACTAGAGAAGGGCGTATCAAGAATCCATTTCCTAATTTTTTTACCACTTTGCGAAAGCTTCACGACGTCATTAATATCTAGACCTTCAAGCTCTTGTTCAATTCTCTTTCCTAACTGGTCTTGTGTTAAGAATTCATTGAAAGCATCTGAGGTTGTGGCAAACCCTGTTGGAACCCTTACACCTTTTGCCTTTAGTTGAGAAATCATTTCACCGAGCGAGGCATTTTTGCCACCTACAATGGCAACATCTTTATTTCTCAGCTCTTCGAAGGAAATTACACTCTGTGTCATGGGATACCTTTGGGATAGTTATTATTTAATTACTTGTTATGGTTAATTAATAGTAAATATATAAAGAACGTAATTCTGCCATATTATATGATTGCTTGTCGACTTAAACGTAGTGTTAGGTTAAATATAAAAATTAAATTGATAATGACTTATCTCAATGGTATTGAAGAAAAAATTGTTGTTATTTGTTAATTTTTGTTAAAATGTCCAGCCCAAGTCATGCAGTTTAAAACTAAACAATGACTTTATTAAATATACTAATTTAAAAAAATACGGAGAAATCAATGGCTTCATTACTTGAACAACTTAAAACAATGACAACAATTGTTGCGGATACAGGAGAGGTGGATGCAATTAAGTCTTTAAAACCTGTCGATGCGACAACCAACCCGTCTTTACTATTGAAAGCGAGCAAATTGCCGCAATGTGAGCCTATGATTGAGGAAGCTATTGCCTATGCAAAGGGTAAAAGCTCTGATAAAGCACAACAAATTGAAGATGCTGCAGATAAGCTTGCCGTTCTTGTTGGCTTGGAAATTTCAAAACATATTCCGGGAAGAATCTCTACAGAGGTTGATGCAAGCCTATCTTTTAATGTTGACAAGATGGTAGCTAAAGGTAGAAAGATTATTTCATTGTATGAAGAAGCTGGATTAACAAAGGATAGAGTTTTAGTTAAGTTAGCGTCTACGTGGGAAGGCATTAAAGCAGGTGAGATTTTAGAAAAAGAAGGAATTAACTGTAACCTAACTTTATTATTTAGTTTTGCTCAAGCGAGAGCTTGTGCTGAGGCCGGTGTGTTTTTAATATCTCCTTTTGTTGGAAGAATTTTAGATTGGTACAAAGCAAGTACAGGCGAGGAATATACTTCTGAAACTGATCCAGGTGTTGTTTCAGTTCGAAAAATTTATAGTTGGTACAAAGAACACGGATTTAAAACAGTCGTTATGGGCGCATCATTTAGAAATATCGGTGAAATTACAGCTTTATCTGGCTGTGATCGACTAACGATAGGTCCTGCACTTATTGAAGAGTTAGCAGCAACAGAAGGGGACCTCCCTCAACACCTAAAAGACAATGGCTCTTCTAAAGAGAAGCCTTCGAAGCTTGAAGAAGATCAATTTAGATTCGATCATAATGAAGATGCAATGGCAACAGAGAAGCTTTCTGAAGGCATTAGAAACTTTGTGATTGATCAAAATAAACTAGAGGATGCTTTGAGTCAAAAACTTTAAGCGATAAAGCTTCATTGATTGACAATATTTCACTGAAGTTATATTATCCTCGGTCTACTCGACCTAAATGAGAAAAAAGTTTTACGAGTTTTTAGCGTAGATGTTTATTAATAAAGTAATTTTAAATATGGGAGATTAAACCATGGCATTAACACAAATGGCACTAGATTCATTAGATTTTGACGCAACAGTAGCACTAGCAGAAACAGTTGCTCCTCACGTTGATATCTTAGAAATTGGTACACCTTGTATCAAACATAACGGTATTAAACTGCTTGAAACACTAAAAGCAAAATTTCCAAACAACCTTATCCTTGTTGACTTAAAAACAATGGACGCTGGTGAATATGAAGCAGAGCCTTTCTACAAAGCAGGTGCTGATATTTGTACAGTTCTAGGTGCTTCAGGTATTGCTACAATTAAAGGCGTTATCGCTGCAGCTAAGAAATACGGTAAAGAATGTCAGGTTGACATGATTAACGTTGATGATAAAGAGTCATTAGCAAAAGAAGCTGTTGCTGCTGGTGCAGATATTATCGGTGTTCACACTGGTCTTGATGCTCAAGCTGCTGGCCATACACCTTTTGCTGATCTTGCTGCAATTGCTGCACTAAACACTGGTGCTAAAATTTCAGTTGCTGGTGGTGTTAAAGCTGCTACAGCGCAAGAAGTTAAAGATGCTGGTGCTGCAATTATTGTTGCTGGTGCTGCTATTTATGGCGCTGCTGATCCTGCTGCAGCTGCTTCAGAAATTACAGCTATTGCTCACTAATTAGTAACAATAGAATGTATATTTAAAAAACCCGGCTTAAATGCCGGGTTTTTTTTGGTATTATTAATTATATAAATAAAATAATGATGAGGAGTAGATATTAATATGGATACACAAAAATTAATTGTAGATAAAATTACAGCAGTTTTAGATTCTACAGATAAAAATCAATCTGCCGAACTAAAAAAGCTGATTGACCATGCAGGACATATTTTTGTTGCAGGTGCCGGACGATCAAAACTGGTATCGAGTTTTTTGGCTATGAGGCTAGTTCATTGTGGTTATAACGTAAGTATGGTTGGAGAAATTGTGACACCAGCTCTGAAGGAAGGAGATTTATATATCGTAATTTCTGGGTCTGGTGGAACTAAAACACTACTTCCTACCCTTGAAACTGCAAAATCTAAGGGAGCGAAAATTGCTGTTGTCTCTATGAAAGCGTCTTCTGCGATGTCTGATTTAGCTGATTTAACTCTAAAAATGGGTAATGATGAAGTATTTGCTCTAACAAAAGGTCTACCAATGGGCACCTCGTTTGAGCTTTCAACTCTGGTATATCTTGAAGCTATTATTGGTGAGATTGTTTTTGATAAAGATCTTACTGAAGAGGGAATGAGAGCCATTCATGCTAACCTTGAATAGTTATTTAATTAAGGGGCTCTATAAAAAAGACACTTAGGTGTCTTTTTTTTCTTATACATAAAATGATTTTTGTTGGATAATAATTTTTATGAACATCAAAAAAATTCCTTATATTTCTGATACAACTGTTTATTATGAGCAAATTAGACATCTAGACTGGCCTGTTTTTTTTGATAGTTGTTATCAAGCAGATCGGGAAAAAAGTCCATACGCACGTTATGACATAATTTCAGCAGACCCCTTCGTAAAAATTAGCTCAGATTCCAGTCATATTAATATTCAAGAAAAGAATAAGAGTTATACCTCAGGGGAGGATGGCTTAAAGATAGTTGAAGAATATATCAATCAATTCGCAACACCACATTCAGAAATACCATTTATTGGGGGCGCTATAGGTTATTGCTCTTATGAGATGAAAGATGAGGGTAAAAAGAATTCTGTGTTACCTAAATTCTCGATGGGAATTTATGACTGGGGGTTAATAATTGATCACTTTCTTCAAGAGGCATATTTGGTAACAACGAACGCCGATAAAGATACAAGTAAAAATTGGCCTAATTATATTGAATTATTTAGTGCACTAAAAGCTAATAACAGAAATGACTTTAAAGTAAAAAGTGTTGTTGATGATAATTTATCCTTTGAGGAGTATCGTAAAAAATTTAACTCTGTAATGGAATTTTTAAAAGAGGGTGATTGTTACCAAATCAACTTATCTAAAAAATATAAAGTAAAAGTTGATGGAGATAGTTGGCAATTTTATAAGGTTTTGAGAAATTTAAATAAATCAAGATATATGGCTTTTTTGGATTTTAAGGATTTTGAGATCTTATCAGGCTCACCAGAGAGATTTATTCAGGTCAGAGATGATGATGTTGTCACTAGACCAATAAAGGGCACAAAAGGAAGAGATAAAGATCCTCACCAGGATAAAAAAAATGCTGAAGCACTCAAGACATCAATCAAAGATCAATCAGAAAATTTAATGATAGTTGATCTCTTAAGGAATGATCTAAGTAAAGATTGCGATATCGGTTCGATTAAGGTGAAGGAATTGTTTGAATTAGAATCCTATCCAAATGTCCATCATTTGGTAAGCACTATTTCGGGTAAGCTTAAAACTGAATCAAGTATGATTAAACTTTTTTCAAGTTCTTTTCCAGGAGGCTCAATTACAGGGGCACCAAAAATAAGAGCGATGGAAATTATAGATGAACTCGAGGAGCACAACAGAGAGCTTTATTGTGGCTCTGTGGTTTATTTTAGCTTTAATCGATCTATGGATAGCAATATTGCAATCAGGAGCTTATTTCGCAAAGAAGATGAGTTATATTTTTATTCTGGTGGCGCACTCACAATTGCATCAAATGATCATGATGAGTATCAAGAAATTGAAGATAAGGTCAAGAATATAAAAAAAACCATTAATTTTTTTAGAGGAAAACAAAATGATTGAAATTTCAGGTGAGATAGAAAAAAAATTCAAAGAGGAGCTCTTAAATTGGACATTGTCAGATGATGGAATTCATCGCTGGATATCAAGGGATGTTTCGACCGACTTAGGGAGAGTGGTTAACGATATATGGAGTCTTGCGGAACATGCCAACCACCATCCAGATATAGAGATTGGGTACAAAGGTATTTCAGTTAAGCTCATAACACATGATAAAAATGCAATTACAGATAAAGATATTGATTTGGCCAATAAGATTGAAAACTTAATTCTATCTTTGAATTAATTTCTTAAATGAGCCATAGTTTAAGAGTATGGTTGGGAGTATCAGAAGATTAAGGATAGTGGAGGTAAACAAGCCCCCTATAATTATCATGGCCATTGGCCCCTCAATTTCTTTTCCTGGTTGATCAGAACCAAATGCGATTGGGGTTAACGCTAGACCCGCAACAAGTGCTGTCATTAATATAGATGGAAGTCTTTCTTTTGCTCCCCTTATAGATGTCTCCAGGTTCCAGGTACAATTCTCTTCATCAATCAAGAATTGATAATGAGATATCAACATAATTGTATTTCTTAAAGTAATTCCAAATAATGTTACAAACCCAACAAGTGACCCAATTGAAATCCATCCTCCTGTAAAAGAGGCAGCTAAGACACCACCTATTAATGCAAAAGGAAGATTTAAAACTGTTAGGCATAAGTTAGTGAAAGAACCAAAAGCAATATAAAGTAAAAGCAGAACTACACCCCCAGCCAGAAGAGATTGAGTAATAAGTTCGTTTCTTGCCTGCATATTTTCTTGTGCAGATCCTGTAATTTCATAGTAATTGCCTGCATTGAGTGTTAATTCTTTTAATTTTTTATGAAGGCTTTCAGTAAATATATCAATATCAACATCACCTATATTTGCAGTAACCGTTTGTACTCTTTTACCATTTTGGTGCAGAATTTTTGAGCGGCCATTTTTTTGAGATATATCAGCAATTTCAGATAGTTTTATTATTTGATTTTGAGCATTCATGATTGGTAATTCCCCAATATCAAGAATGTCATCTCTCGATTCCTTATTAAGCGTGACAGCAATTGTTGTAGGGATAATGCCATTATAAATTTTTGTGACGGGATAGTTGTCATAAGCCGCCCTTATAAATTTTAAGACATCTGCCTTATTTATTCCAAGTGAGCTCATCTTCTGTGATCTAAGTTTTATAAAGACCTCTGGTGATCCTGGTGGTGATTGGAGCGTTATGTCTCTGATTCCATCAATAGAATTCAATGTTGAACTTATTAATGCGGCGTCCCTATCAATTAAATCTAAATTATCTCCAAATAGGTTTATTACTACGGATGCATTATATCCAGAAATAGTCTCTTCAATTCTTTCTGTAAGAAAGGTATTAATGGCAAAATTTACTCCCACAAAACCTGCATCAAGCTCTTGATCCTCACCTCCATGAAGTAACGATTTTATTTGCTCTAAAATATAATCTTGCTCGGGACCTCCTAAGCCTTCATCTAATTCAATTTCAAACTCACTGTAATGAGTACCAAATGTATCGGCACCCAAAGGAGAGCGACCAACCCATTGTGCAATCGATTTTATGCCCTGAATAGATTCCAATTTTTTTGTTACTAGATTGCCAACGCGTATTGATTCTTTTTCAGAAGTGCCAGGGAATGAGGTCATATGCATTATGAAATGTCCTTCGTGCAAGGGAGGAATAAATTGTGTCTTAAGAAACGGTAAAAATGATAAGCCAATGGCAATAACTAATAGAGATGAAAAAATAATTAATTTAGACTGCTTTTCGATAAGCAATAGAATGGTTTCATATTTACCCTTTAAAAACTTAACAACGGGTGAATCTTCAGTCTTTATATCCGAATAACCAATCATTAAGTAACATAATGCAGGCGTGATGGTAAGGGCAACAAAAAGAGAGGCTGTAATTGATGAAATATATGCAATTGCCAGTGGACCAAAGAGCTTTCCTGCTACGCCTGATAACGATAATAATGGAACAAAAACAAGAACAATAATAACGGTTGCAAAAACAACTGATTTTCTTACCTCCATTGAAGAGTTAAAAACAACCTGATAGAGGGGGAGAGGTTGTTTCTTTTCTTTATTTTGTCGCATTCTCCTAAAAATATTCTCCACATCAATAATTGCATCATCCACGACTTCACCCAATGCTATTGCCAGGCCACTGATGACCATAACGTTAAGGCCAAAATCAAAATAACTCATGACCGAGATTGCCGATAAAAGTGATAGTGGTATGGCAACAGCCGAGATAAATGCTGTTTTTAGGTTAAACAGAAAAAGGTATAGGATAGAAATTACAAAAAAAGCGCCAATAATAATATCAATCCTCAGCCCTTTTATCGAGGCATCAATAAAGTTGGATGGTTTAAATAAGTCAGGAATAATTTTGATATTTTGGTCTTTAAGTAAAGGCTCAATAAGTGTTAGAGCGCTTTCTAGTTCTTGAGTTAATTTATAAGTGTCAGCATTTAATTGACCTTGAACTGATAGATAAACGCCGGGATTCCCATTGATTGACGCCGCACTTATGGATGGCTCAAAGCTTTCCTTTACAACTGCAATATCCCTTATCTTAATGACACTATTATCAATAGTTTTAATTGGAGCGATTTCAATCTCACCCAGTGTCTTTGACTGTCCCTCAGTGTTTATAATTAATCTTTGATTAGCATTTTCGATAAATCCTCCACCTACAACAAGTGTAGAATTTTCGACAGCTTTGAGAATTTCACCTATTGAAATATTATATTGATAGAGTTTTTCAGGGATTATTTCTATATGAATTTGTTTCACTTTTCCACCGAACCGATTAACATCAGCAACCCCAGAAACTGACATAAGCTGAGGTATTATCAATGTTTCAGCAACCGTCCGCAGCTCTGTCAATGTTTTATCGTTTGAATAAATACCTATACCAAGAACGCTTGAGGCTGATGAGGTGAGGGGGGCAATAGTTGGAATAACGCCGTTGGGCATTGATCTGATTAGTTTTGAAAGACTTTCCGAGACAGCTTGTCTATTTTTATGAATATCGGTACTTTCATCAAAGATGACCGTCACAACAGAGAGCCCAGGAATAGATTGTGATCGGGTCTGTTTAATACCAATTGTTCCTGATATAGCTTGCTCTATTGGCTTAGATACCAGCGTCTCAACTAAATTAGATGAGAACCCAGGGGCCTCTGTTTGAATAATTACTTGAGTAGGAGAGAATTCTGGAAAAACATTCAGTGGGCTTTGTTTTATCTGATGAATTCCATAGGCTATGATAATGAAAGCTAGACCAATTATGACGCCAGGATGACGTATAGAAAAACGAATAATTGATCCCATTTTACAGCCTAATCCTCGTTTTCGTTTTTAATCTGATACTTAAACTCTTCTGAGAGAAGTAATTGTGCACCATTCGTCACTATTTCATCATCAACGTTAATTTTTCCTTTCGGGACAATCCATCCATTCTCGGAGCCATTCTCTGCCTCGCGCATACCTTGTAGTGAGCGTCTTTCAAAATTACCATTTGATTTAATTCGGATATACGCCCATGGTTGCCCATTACTCCAAACCACCGATGAGTTTGGTACAAGAAGATAATTTTTTTGATCATTAGGTTGTGCTACATAAGCAGATATCCTTTCACCAATTTTCAATTTATTGTTGTCTGTAACGTAGAAAAAATTTTTGCCTACGATTGATGGACTTATCATCGGGGCAGATGAAAGAAATTCTCCTTTAATCTCTGGTGAACTTGATATAGAAGGGATTATCACAATGTTTCGAGGTGGTAATTCTTCACGAAGTCTCTGGGTAATAGATAAACTAATTAATTGGTTCTTATTTTTTAAAATTTTGTTTAATGGATCATTTTTATTTTTAGTGGCTATGACAAAAAAATCACCCCACTCCTGCCTAATTGAGCTCAGAATGCCTGTCTCTTCGTTCATATATATATTTAACTGATTTTCTAAATCACTTATCTCGATTTCTTTTTTGCTGATTGTAAGGTCTGAAATATTTTTGTTGTCTTCATTAAGGGCACTTAAGGCCACTAATTGTTTCTTTTCAATGCGAATTTTATTTCTTACCTTTTTAATTTGATGGCTTACCCTCGCAAGGTTTGTTCTTTTGCTAATCAATGGGCCCAAATTTTGAACCATGCCATAGTTAAGTTTTTTTTGATTTATTTGGGTTTTTTTAATTTTTTCGAATTGAATGTTACTGTTTGTTTCAACTGAAGTGGGTAATTGAATCTGCTTGATACCATCAACAACTGTTGTATAGTCGATAATAATTTCTTCATCAGCTTCATCTTCATCGGATTGAATGCCGGTAATATTTTTGTTCCCCAATAAGACTATTATCCAGATTAAAATTATTATGACTATTACTTGAGCAACTATGACAATTGTTGTTTTATTTTTCATGGGCCATAGTAAATAGAAGTTGGAAATATCTGATCCTGGAGAACCCCTTCGGCTAAGAGCCCTAGCTGAATTGAGGCGTTATTAGCTCTATTAAGTTCTAAATCAATATCAAGTAAAGCAAACATTTCTTTCTCAAGTTCCATTCTATTAATTTGTCCTTGATTGAATCTTTCTTGTAGCTGTTTGATTAGCATATTTTTTGAGACTAAAGACTGTTTGACTGCTAATTCATGCTCTTTGTTTTTTTGTATAGACAAAGATAGCTCCTCTACCTGATTGTTAACTTCGAGCTCAAAATTTTCTACCTTACTTGCTTCTAACTCTCGAAATATTGTTGCACGATTAATGTAAGCTTTATTTCTCTCGGGAGTCTTTAATAGTGTTTGGATACCTAACCCCCATACATTATAACCAAAGTCGTAAATATAGGCAGGCGTAAATGTCATATCAGGATATTGCTTCGCAATTTCTAACTTAAGATTAGCCTCAGCTATTGCGTAGTGCGCCAGCTTTTGTCTTAAATCTATCCTATTTAGTAAGGCTGTTGAATGCATTTTAGTTTGGTCAATATTTGCAAAATACTCTGTTAGGCTTGAGGTTAATTTCTCCTTTGTTTTTTTAATATCTATAGCCAGCAGGTTAAATTGTTCAAGGCTAAAACCAACAAGCGTGGCCATATTTTTTGTAATGTTTAGTTGTAAATTTTGATGTTTCATTAATTCTTTTTTTATAGAGTTAAATTTTATTTTTTCTCTTGATAAATCAATTTTGGAAACTAGGCCAAAATTTAGCCTTTTTTGTACCATGAAAACGATGGACTGCTGAAGCCGTATTTTATTTTTAAGTATTTGAATTAAATTTTGGTTATTTATGTATTGAGTAAGGCTTTCAATCAGGTTACCTCGTAACTTCCAATGTATTAACTCTTTATCAAGAAGCGCTAACTGAGTTTCATTGAATGCGAGTTCATATCTTATTAGTCTTTTGTTGGCAGTTTCGAAGGTAAATGTATAGTCAAATTTGAAAAAGTTATCACTTGGATCACCAACATCACCTCTTTCATACTTACCCCCAAGTGAGGACAAGGGTCGAAGCGAGGCAATTTTTTCATTGCTTTCGATGTATTTAAGTTCTAAGTCAGCTGTCTTTAACTGCGGGTTAAAGTACTTTTGTGCAATCAAAAGCTCATCAATTCCCCAGCTTTTAAATGGAATATTCGCTTTATCGAAGTTATTTTCTTCTAAGTAGGCTATGAAGTCTGAGTCATTTAAGTTTACTTGTTTATTCTTTTGGTGGACTTCGTTGATATCAAGCGGTTTTTCTTGATAGTCGATAAAGCTACATGAGGTTAAAAAAAATAAAAATGGGACTAATGCATTTTTCTTAAAAATTGGCGAAAACCCGATATTCATTTTTTTTTAAAATTATAAAATAATATCTTTCAATTTTAATGTAATTAATCATCAACTACCAAGTAATAATTTAGATTGAATTTTTCGGTACCAAATTTGACTAAACTGCTATAATACGCGCTTATTATAGTTGTACGTTTACTAGAACAAGCGAGAGTGGCGGAATTGGTAGACGCACTGGTTTTAGGTACCAGCGCCGCAAGGCGTGAGAGTTCGAGTCTCTCCTTTCGCACCAATATTTTAGGAATTATTTAATGGCAGAAGCATTAGAAAAAATAAGCAATATTGAAAGAAGAGTAAAGGTCATAGTACCTGTTGCTCCTTTACAAGATCAAATAAACCAACGTTTTCAGCAGCTTACTAAAACAGCGCGTGTCCAAGGATTTAGGCCTGGAAAAGTTCCTTTGAGCATCATTAAGAGACAATACGGCCCTGACATCAAAACAGAAGTTTATTCAAAAGCCATTGAAGAAAGATTTGGAATCGTCATAGAAGAAAACAAAATACAGGTAGCAGGTATGCCTGATATCCAACATGAACCTCTTTCAAACATTAATGATGATTTCGAGTTCACTGCTACATTTGAGATATTTCCGGAAGTAAAAGACATCGATGTGAAAAAGATTAGCGTTACTGATTATGATACTGATGTAAAAGAAAATGATGTTAAGAAAACAATAGACACAATTGCGAAACAAAGAAGTACCTTCAAATCCGTAAAAAGGGCTTCAAAGATGGGCGACAAGGTTAACATTAAGATGGAATCATTTCTTGATGGTGAAAAAATAGAGGATACCGGGAAAGAGAATATTGAATTTATCTTAGGTGATGCAAAAAGGGTCAAAGAAATAGATCAACAGATTGTTGGTTTGAAGGAAAATGAAGAGAAAGACTTTGATGTAAATTACCCGAAAGATCATGAACCTGCTCAACTTGCCAATAAGGTAGTCAAGTACCATATAAAAATGGTTACTGTCGATGAGCCTATATTGCCAAAAATTGATGCTGAGTTTGCTAAGAGCCTTGGTGTTGAGTCGGGCGATATCAAACAAATGAATTCAGAAATTAAGAATTCTTTACTTGATGAAGTTAGTGTCAGAAAGAAAGCTGCACTAAAGAGGCAAATTTTTGCTGAGTTAGTTAAGCATTCAAAAATAGAGCTTCCTAAGTCCTTAGTTAGTATGGAAATCAATCGTATGATGCAGACCATGCAGCAAAATATTGAAAGGCAAGGAGGGAATGCTAAGGATATTAACTTCCAACCTGAAATGTTTGAAGGTAGAGCAAAAGAAACAGCTACATTGCGTTTAGTATTAGCGAATGTTGTTGATAAGAATAAACTTCAAGCAAGTGAAGAGCAAATTAAAGAAAAAGTTAAAAGTTTCGCAGGAAATTATGATGACCCTGATAAAGCTGTTAAATGGTTTTATGAGGATAAACAAAGATTAAGTGAGCCAGCAGCACTTGCTACTGAAGATAATGTGGTTGATTGGATAGCCTCACAATGTAAGAAAACAAAGAAGACCCTATCACTTGATGAGCTTATGGAGCTTCAACCTAATGGTTAAAACTACCGAATCAATAAGTAAGTTTTCAGCAAATAATCTTGGGTATATACCTATGGTTGTTGAGCAAAGCGGTCGTGGTGAAAGAGCTTATGATATCTACTCCCGACTTCTCAAAGAGAGAGTGATTTTTTTAGTTGGCCCCATAGATGACATTATGGCTAATGTCGTAGTAGCTCAACTTTTATTTTTAGAGGCAGAAAACCCAGATAAAGATATTTCTCTTTATATTAATTCACCGGGTGGTTCAGTGACTGCAGGGATGGCTATCTATGACACCATGCAATTTATAAAGCCTGACGTTAGCACTCTATGTATTGGCCAAGCAGCTAGTATGGGCGCCTTGCTTCTAACTGCAGGTGCTAAAAGCAAAAGATTTTGTTTAGCTAACTCTCGTGTAATGATTCACCAGCCCCTGGGAGGGTTTCAAGGTCAGGCATCTGATATTGAGATTCATGCGAAAGAAATTCTTTATTTAAAATCTAAGCTAAATGACATATTAGCTCATCACACAAAGCAGTCAGTTAAAAAAATAGCTGAAGATACTGATCGTGATAATTTTATGAGTTCAGAGGATGCTGTTGCTTATGGAATTGTTGATAAGGTTATTAATAGCAGGTCAAATTTAAAATAAGATTAAAATGGCTGAAGACTCAAAAGAAAAAACATTGTTATGTTCATTCTGTGGAAAAAATCAAACAGAAGTTAAAAAATTAATTGCTGGCCCATCGGTTTTCATCTGCGACGAATGTGTTGATCTTTGTAACGATATTATTGTTGAAGAGACTGATGTTGAAGTTGATTCAGTTAAAAGTAAGAAAGAAAAAAAACGTTACACCCCTAAGGAAATTTTCTCAAAACTTAGTGAACATATCATAGGCCAAGAAGAAGCAAAAAAAAGTCTAGCCGTGGCCGTTTATAATCATTACAAAAGATTAAGTTCATTAGGTCAAGATAACGAGGACCCTGTCGTTATTTCAAAAAGTAATGTCCTTTTTATTGGGCCTACTGGTTCAGGTAAGACCCTTCTCGCTCAGACCCTTGCAGAGCTTCTTGATGTCCCCTTTGTGATGGCTGATGCCACCACTTTAACTGAGGCTGGTTACGTTGGAGAAGATGTGGAAAATGTAATGCAAAAACTTCTTCAAAAATGCGATTACGATGTCGAAAGAGCACAAAAAGGAATCATCTATGTAGATGAGGTGGATAAAATATCAAGAAAGAGTGAAAATCCATCTATTACAAGAGATGTGTCTGGAGAAGGTGTTCAGCAAGCATTACTTAAGCTGATTGAGGGAACGGTTGCATCAATTCCACCCCAAGGAGGAAGAAAACATCCTAACCAAGAATTTGTTCAACTAGATACAACCAATATACTGTTTATTTGTGGAGGGGCTTTTGATGGTCTGGAAAAAATAATACAACAGAGAACTGAAAAAAATAGCATAGGTTTTGGTGCAGAGGTTCATGGTGAGGATGAGAGTAAAGAAATTGGAAAAATAATCGCCAATGTTGAACCTGAAGATCTTATAAAGTTTGGTTTAATTCCTGAATTTATTGGCCGTCTTCCAGTGATTGCTTCACTTCAGTCCCTTGATAAAGAGGCGCTTGTTAAGATTCTCACAGAACCTAAGAATGCATTAACAAAACAATTTAAAAAATTATTCCATATGGAAGGTGTTGATCTTGAATTTAGACCTGATGCAATTGATGAAATTGCTTCACAGGCAATCATCAGAAGAACAGGGGCTAGAGGGTTGAGGTCTATTATGGAAGAGTCACTTAAAGAAGTGATGTTTGAGTTACCTGGCGTAAGAAACCTAAAAACGGTTGTTATAGATAGAGCATCAATTAAGGATAAAACAAAACCTTATTTCGTATACTCAGAAGAGAAGAAAAGTAACAGCGCAGTTTAAATATTCAATACACTTGATATTATAAAAATCATCACCATAATTTATAGTGTTCAACACTTAGAGAATAGTAGAAAAATATGAATAAATCATTCCCAATGCTTCCTTTACGAGATGTTGTTGTTTACCCACATTTGGTGATACCACTTTTTGTTGGAAGAGACAAATCTATTTCTGCTATTGAAAAGGCAAATAATGGCGATAAAAAAATACTTCTAGTCGCACAGAAATCTGCAAATCAGGATGAACCGAAAGCTAAAGATTTATATAAAATTGGGACGCTTGCGACAATTATTCAAACCCTTAAATTACCTGATGGAACTGTCAAGGTTTTAGTTGAAGGGCTTGAAAGAGCGAACATAAAAAAAATAACACAAACGAGTGATTATTTAACAGCAGAAGCATCTATCGTAAAAACAAGAGAGCCAAAGGATAAAAATACAAAAGCTTTCATGAGGTCAGTTTTTTCTCAATTTGACCAGTACGTTAAGCTTAACAAAAAGATTCCACCAGAAATTTTATCATCTCTGACATCGATTACAGAGCCAGGAAGATTAGCTGATTCAATAGCTGCCAACCTTTCATTGAAGCTATCTGAGAAACAGAAAATATTAGAAACATTCGAAGTAAAAAATCGCCTAAATCTTCTTTTAGAGCTCATGGAGGCTGAAATTGATATTCTTCAAGTTGAGAAAAAAATTAGAGGTCGAGTTAAGAAACAAATGGAGAAGTCACAACGGGAATATTATTTAAACGAACAGGTTAAAGCTATTCAGAAAGAGCTAGGTGATTCAGAAGAAGGTGCAGAGTTCGATGAGCTGCAAGATAAAATTAATAATACTGACATGTCGAGCGACGCTAAGGATAAATGTTTATCAGAACTTAAAAAGCTAAAAATGATGTCACCAATGTCTGCTGAAGCTTCTGTTGTGAGAACATATATTGAAACAATTGTTAACCTCCCATGGAATAAAAGCACAAAAATTAACCATGATCTGGGTAATGCTGAAATTACTTTAGATAACGACCACTATGGGCTTGATAAGGTTAAGGAGCGCATTATTGAGTACCTCGCTGTCCAGCAAAGAGTGGATAAACTAAAAGCACCTATTTTGTGTCTTGTAGGTCCTCCTGGAGTTGGAAAAACATCATTAGGTCAGAGTATCGCACAGGCAGTAAACCGAAAATTTATACGAATGGCACTCGGTGGTGTCAGAGATGAGGCCGAAATAAGGGGCCATAGAAGAACTTACATTGGCTCGATGCCAGGTAAGATTTTACAGAACATGACAAAGTCAGGAGTAACTAACCCTCTATTTTTACTTGATGAAGTTGATAAAATGGGCCAAGATTTTAGAGGTGACCCTTCATCAGCATTACTTGAGGTACTTGATCCAGAACAAAACCACACATTCAATGACCACTATGCTGAAATTGAATATGATTTATCAAATGTGATGTTTGTAGCAACAGCAAATTCAATGAATATACCTGAGCCACTTCTTGATCGAATGGAAATAATCAGGCTGCCCGGCTACACCGAAGCAGAAAAGGCAAGTATTGCCAATAAACATCTTCTTCCTAAGCAATTAAAGGCGCATGGCTTAAAAAAATCAGAAATGAAAGTTACTGGTAAGGCTATCAAAGATATCATCCAGTATTACTCGAGGGAGGCTGGCGTAAGGAAGCTTGAGCAAGAATTATCTAAAATATGTAGAAAAGCTGTAAAAAAATTGCTTACAGATAAAAAAGCTAAATCAATCAATGTTAGTAATAAAAACTTACAAGATTACCTAGGTGTTAAGATTTTTGATATTGGTTTGGCTAGTAAAAAGAATCAAATAGGTCAAGTAACAGGGCTTGCATGGACCCAGGTGGGTGGAGAATTATTAACCATTGAAACGGTAGTTGTTCCAGGAAAAGGAAAAACAATCATTACGGGTAAGCTTGGAGATGTAATGCAAGAATCCATTCATGCAGCGATGAGCGTTGTTAGAAGTAGGGCGGATGTTCTTGGTATTGATAGTGATTTTTATGAAACAAAAGATATACATATTCACTTCCCAGAAGGGGCTACCCCAAAAGACGGACCAAGTGCTGGTATTGGTATTACAACAGCGATAATATCAAGTCTAACAAACATTCCTGTGTTTAATGATGTTGCTATGACGGGTGAGATAACATTAAGGGGCGAGGTCCTTGCTATCGGTGGTTTGAAGGAAAAGCTATTAGCAGCCCATAGAGGTAATCTTAAAAAGATTTTAATACCAGAGCAAAACCTGAAGGATTTAGTGGATGTCCCTTCTGATGTTAAAGATTCATTAAAAATAATTCCGGTCAGATGGATTGATCAGGTTATTGAATTAGCTTTGACAAGACAACCAAGTAAGAAAAAAGGTAAATCTAAAACAAGCCATGGGGCCGAAAAGAAGTTTGTTGAAATTGATAAGCCGATCGCTCATTAGTTAGTCCGCATTTTGCTAGCATTGTTGTTAACTTTATTGTAAAATTGCCGAGCTCAAATTTGACAATTTGGGTGCTTAGCTCAGTTGGTAGAGCGTCGCCCTTACAAGGCGAATGTCACAGGTTCGAACCCTGTAGCACCCACCAGTTTAGGAGTGGTAGTTCAGTTGGTTAGAATACCGGCCTGTCACGCCGGGGGTCGCGGGTTCGAGTCCCGTCCACTCCGCCATCGATTTCGTAAGCTGCATAAAGTAGCTTACGATTTGATTTAAGAACTTTAATGGGTAAAAAAGGTCGATTAATTTACTTTAAAAAGAAATAAACCATGTTAGATAAAATACGAAATAATACACAGTCGAAATTTGCTAAAATCGTCCTTGTAATAATAATTATTCCTTTTGCACTCTTTGGTATTGATTCATACCTCAGTTCTATAGGTGACGACGTTTATGCCGCTAAGGTCAATGGTGAATCAATCACAATTCAGAGCTACCAGAATGCTCTAAATCGTGTAAAAGATCAGTTTCTTAATCAAAGCACTCCTCCTGATCCTGCCATCTTTGAAACTGCTGAATTTAGAAAAAGTGTTCTTGATGGAATGATAGCTTCCAAATTAGTGGCGCAAGAAGCAGTTAGAGCTAACTTCGTTATTAGTGATATCCAACTCAGCCAATATATTCTCGGAATGCCTGGCTTTCAAAGAAATGGAAAGTTTGATCAAGAGGCTTATGATAATTTAGCAATGAGACAAAACTTAACACCTAAGAAGCTTGATGAACTTATTCGAAAGGATCTGGCAAAACAACAAGTCAAAGATAGTATGAATAAATATGCCTTTGTGACTAAAGAAAAAATTCAAAAACTTGTCAACTTAGCCTACCAAAAAAGAGATGTAAGCATGCTTGAACTCAGACTTGATGATTACCTTAAAAAAGTCAATGTCACCGATGAAGAGATTAAAGAATATTACGAAGCCAACCCTAACAATTTCATCATGCCTGATCAGGTAAAGGTGAATTTCTTACTCTATTCTGTTGCAGAGATACTGCCCAAGGTTAAGATTACTGATGATGAAGTCCAACAATATTTTGAAGAAAATAAAGCTCAATTTGAAGGTTCCCAGCAAAGGCGCGCTAAACATATCTTATTTTTAACAGATTCAGGTATGACAGAGGAGGAAGTCATTGATGTAAGAAGATTAGCTGAATCAGTTAGGGAGGAAGTTATAAAATCTCCTAAGAAATTTGATGAACTAGCAAAAGAATATTCAAAAGATACAGAATCTGCTAAAAAAGGTGGAGACCTTGGATTTTTTTCAAGAGGTATGATGGTCAAAGAGTTCGATGAAACAGTGTTTGATATGAAAGTAGGGGATGTGTCTCCATTAGTTAAAACCCAGTTTGGTTTTCATATCATTGCATTAACTGAAATAAAAGGAGATGAGGTAACCTTCGACTCCGTAAAAGCGCAAATTAAAGGTGAGATTTTATATTCAAAAGCCCAACAAATTTATGCAGAAGGCGCAGAGGAATTTGCTAATCTAATTTATGAAAAATCAGATTCACTTCAACCTGCAGCCGATAGATTTGACCTAACTATCCAAGAGAGTCAATGGTTATCCCTCGATACAGCGACAAAGTTTTTTAATAATGAAGCCTTTGCACAAGCAGTATTTGATCCAGAGGCTATTGAGCAAAAGACTAACATTAATGCAATTGAAGTTTCTCCAAATAATTTAATATCTGCTCAAGTGATAGACTTTAAGCCTAGCGCACCAAGGACACTTGATGATGCAAAAGAAGAAATAAAAGAGTTTTTAACCAAGAGTAATGCTCAAAAATTATTGATCTCCGATGGAGAAGAAATGATTGAAAAATTAGAATCAAATACTAAAAAAGCTGAATGGATTGATGAGCTTGTTATAGATAAAGTTGATCCACAAGGTATCTCCAAACCCATTGTTAGAGCAATATTTAGCATGAACCAAGAAAACTTACCTTCATACGAGGGTATATATGACCCGGCAAATGATGAATATATCGTTGTAAGATTAAACGATGTTATTAGTGATGAAGTGACTGATAATTTATCGGTCGATATTTATCGTGATGAATATGTGGCTGCTCTAAAAGATGCAATTGATAACGCTTATGTTGATGACTTAAGGGCGATGGCGGATATCGAATATAACCCACAGGTTATTCAATACCGTAACTAGTCTTCGACAGTGCCTGCAGCCGTAATATTCATCCCACCATCGACATAGGTTATTTCCCCAGTTACGCCAGACGCTAAATCACTACATAAGAATGCGGCAACGTTTCCTACTTCATCCGTGGTCACATTTCTTTTTAACGCCGCATGCCTCTGATTAAAGTCATACATTTTATCGAAATTAGCGATACCTGAAGCTGCAAGAGTTTTAATTGGGCCAGCAGAAACCGCATTCACCCTAATGTTCTTTTCACCTAAACTATGTGCCATATATCTAACGTTCGCCTCTAGGCTCGCTTTCGCTAGTCCCATCACATTATAATTAGGCATAGTTCTCTCAGCGCCAAGATAACTAACGGTCAGAAGACTGGCATTTTGATTTAAAAAAGGCAGGGCCGCTTTTGCAAGTGCAGTAAAGCTGTATGAACTGACATCGTGTGCAATCTTAAAGTTTTCTCTTGAAGTGGACTCAACAAAGTCGCCTGTCAGCGCATCTCTTGGAACGAATGCGATAGAATGTACGATGATGTCAAAGGTTTTCCAATGCTCAGAGAGCAGGGGAAATAGTTGATTTATATCGTCATCTGAGGAGACATCACATGGCAAAACAATAGTTGAATCAAAAGCACTTGCCAATTTTTCAACTCGGCCTTTATGTTTTTCCATTTGATAAGTAAATGCTAATTCAGCACCTTGCTCTCTCATACTTTTTGCAATGCCATAAGCAATAGACCTATCACTTAATAAACCTAAAATAAGGACTTTTTTATTTTTTAGAAAACTCATAAATACCTTTCTTTAATCAAATTTATTTATTTTTTGGGTCGAGAACATCTCTTAAACCTTCACCTAGAAGATTATAACCTAATACCGTCACAAGAATTGCCAAGCCTGGGAACAAGGAAAGCCACCAAGCAAATTGAATGTATTCTTTTCCATCGGTGAGAATGTTGCCCCACGATGCCGTTGGCGCCTGAACACCAAGGCCTAGAAAGCTTAATCCAGATTCAATTAATACAGCACTGGCTATCCCCAAAACAGAACTAACAATAATTGGTGTCAGGCTATTCGGGAGAAGGTGTTTTGTAATAACTTTTGTGTTGCTAGTCCCCATCACAATGGAAGCTAAGACATAGTCTCTTTGTCTTAGACTCAAAAATTCTGCCCTGACAAGCCTTGTCACACCCATCCAAGAAGTCAGTCCAATAACAATCATGATATTCCAGATTGAAGGTGTGAGAAATGCGATTACAGCCAGAATTAAAAAGAAACTAGGTATTGATAACATTATATCAACTAGCCGCATGATAATTGAGTCTAACCAACCACCATAAAAGCCTGCTATTGAACCAAGAAAGATACCAATTAGAGTTGCTATACCGACAGCAACAAATCCAACAAAAAGTGAAATTCTAGCGCCATACAACATCCTTGATAGAACATCCCTACCAAGGCCATCAGTGCCCATTAGATGATCAAAAGAGGGAGGTAACAATATTGAGTTGATATCAATATAATTTGGATCATACGGGCTTAGCAGTGGAGCAAAGATAGCAACAAACAAAATAATTGAAATAATAATAAACCCAACAGTTGCTAATAAGTTTCCCTTAAAAAGATTCATTTAACTAATCCCTTTCTTATTCTTGGGTCAGCCCATGCATAGCCAATATCAGCTATTAAGGTACCAATTAAGGTAAGAACAGAGCCAATAGTAAGTATGCCCATGATGACAGGAAAATCTCGCATTAAAACTGAGTCATAAAATAGCTTGCCCATTCCTGGTATGGCAAATATGGACTCGGCGATCACAGAACCGCCAATCAGTCCTGGTATAGAAAGTCCTATGATTGTAATTAAGGGAAGGATGGCATTTTTCAGTGCATGAGTAAAAATGACATTTTTTTCTTTGAGTCCCTTGGATCTTGCTGTGGTTATAAAGTCCTGGTGAAGGACATCTAGCATCCCATTTCTGACATACAAAGAAATGCCAGCCAAGCCACTTAACATTGATATAGAGACCGGAAGGATCAGGTGTTTTAAAAGATCAAAAAATTGACCTATTTCAGAGAAGCTTTTGTAGTCAAGTGAATGTAATCCTGATATAGGGAGCCACTGATTTACTACACCGGTCCAGTACATAAGCAGAAGAGCAAGCCAAAATCCAGGGATAGCGAAAGCAACAAAAATAAAGAAGGTGATCGATTTATCAACGACAGAATTTTGTTTAACTGCTGAAATAGTTCCAAGCACTATCGAGACTGAAAAAATTAAAAAAATCCCAATCAGGTTAATTAAAAGTGTAATGGGCAGTGATTCTTGAATTAAACCTTTAATCACATTACCATTGGCGTCTTTTTTCTCCCACAAGACAGGCCTCTGATGGGATGCAAATGAATTGCCAAAATCTAATTCGACCATTCTCTTAAGCCATAAGCCATATTGGATGATGACAGGTTTATCTAAGTTATAAAGCTCTCTTAATTTTTGCCTAGATTCTTCTGAAGCCTTTGGATTAAAAGCTGCCTCTGATGATGTTATATCACCGGGCGCTAAGTGCATAATAAAGAAAGAAATGAGGCTGATACCAATGAGCATAGGTATCATCCAGAGTATTCTTTTAATGAGGTATTTAATCATTTATTTGTCAGCTCATTTCTTCTTAAGCTTTTGGGGATAAACCAGTCTTGGCTATTATGGTAAATACCTGCTGGTGGCGCAGGGGATTTAATTCCCTTAATTCTTTTATTAACTGCTGTTAGACCATAACCAGCATAAAGGTAAACTATTGGTGAGTCCTCTAATAGTTGCTGCGAAAATTCATGATAGATTTGCTCTCTTTTATCTAGGTCTAATTCTCTTCTGCCTTTCTCGAGTAGCTGGTCAACTTTCTTATTATCGTAACCAACAAAATTGAATTGTCCAGGTCCTTGTTGTGAGGAATGCCAAATATTGAATTGATCTGGATCCAAAGATAAGCTCCAACCAAGAACCACAACATCAAAATCACCTGGTTTTATAAATCGATTAACGAAGCTTGCCCATTCAATCACCCTTATAGAAACCTTGATACCAATCTCTTTAAGCCTACGTTGGATTAATACCGCCGTCATCTCTCTTTGTTTGTTTTGATTTGTGATAATCTCAAACTCTAACGCCTTACCATCTTTTACTAAGAAATTATCATCTGACATTTTGTATCCGGCTTCTTTTAGCAAATTAAGCGCTTTTTTCGGGCTATATTCATAAGGCTTCAAAGATGGGTCACTCCATCTTGTCCCTGGTTTATAAGGGCTAGAGATTGGTTCACCAAGGCCCAAAAGAACGCCTTTGATAACTTCATCTTTGTTAATAGCGTAATTGATAGCCTGCCTTACTTTTTTATCATTAAACGGCTCTCTTTTAAGGTTGAAACCTAGGTATGTGTAGCCATTACCCATCTCTTTATATAATGCCGTCCTATTTTTTAGTTTTGGTTTAGCTGGAAAAACTCTCTTAAACTGTATCGGGTTGATATTCATAAGATCAATATTACTGGCAGAAAGCTCTAAGAATTGCGAAGAGGTATCAGGTATAATTCTAGAAGTTAACTTTTCTATGTAAGCCGAACCCAATACCCCATTTTCACTTTTGATCAAATTAACTTGTTGTCCGCTGACCCAATCGCCAAGTTTGTAGTAATTAGAGCCAGTTGGTTTTCGTGAAAAGAAGGTGCTATTGATGTCTTCATTTTCTAGTATATGCTTTGGCAGTATTTCTAATGATGCCCATGTGTCTAAGGCGGGCGCATAGTTATCATCATATGTGACAATGAAAGTATTTGCATCAGGGGTACTAGCTTCACTCACAAGGGCGTAATCAGAACCATAAGGCGTTCTTGTGTTTGGGTTGGTAATTAACTTCCAAGTAAAGTAAACATCAGCACTTGTGAGTGGCTCACCATCCGACCACTCAAGTCCCTTTTTTATTTTGAAGGTAATGGTTTTTTGATCATTTGAGATCTTCCAGCTTTCGGCAATATCGGAAGTAAAGTTGAGATTTTCATCGTACCTGATCAGCGAATTAAAAATTTTACTTGCGATTGCGCTTGATGCGCTGTCACCTGCTATCATCGAAATGAGATTGCTTGGTTCAGCAGACATTGCATTAATCAACACACCACCATTTGATAAATTATTATCATTATAATCAATAACTTCTACGTTATCATTAGAGCAGCTTATTATAAAAATAAGCGAGAATATTAGTAAAAAATTTTGTTTCAAGATTGATCTCTTAATTAATTTTATTGTGGA
>OBMK010001116.1_pt1 | contig 23608 bp, 17 predicted proteins | sample 1539081 | NCBI WGS metagenome assembly OBMK01 (sample SAMEA3355528, study PRJEB22509) | marine metagenome | biome: marine; feature: river plume; material: water | place: USA | collected 2010-08-07 | depth 0.5 m | reverse complement strand
TTGGATTTAACGGATTTCGTTATTAGATTTACATTGGTTACTTTGGTTGGTAACTTGGTTTGGTAATAAGAAGGGGGCTATTTGCCCCCTTTTTTTTTCTTCTTTTTTGCATAACAACATTTTCCATCACACTCAACGGGTCTCGTTGAACACCACTTGTCTGCTTGTTTATTTCTCAAATTGTTTCATGATTATTTTAAACGTTAAGAATGCTAATGCCATGTATATAACCAGACTCTTAATCTTATCCCATACTGATTCCTTTTCTACGTAAACTATCTTATCGTAAGGAACTTCAATAGTCCGAACTATCGTATCCGAGTCGCATTTCGCGTCTATAATAAGAGTGTCGTTCACCTTTACTATCTTGACCCTGAGTCTGTCCTTCGTTATTATTATAGTATCGTGTTGCTTCAAAGTCACAGTATCCTTCAAAACCACAGGCGGGACTACAAGAGTGTCCTGTACAACCAATGTATCCTTTTTCAGAATCATTGGGTCTTTCTGTACCGCTTTTTTCAAGTGCCATTGAGCGCTGCAACTGCTCAATAACAGAATCAGACTTAATTGTCCCAGCCATTTCATTTTTTATTTTTTCTTAGCGAAGGCTTCTAATCCTGCGATTCCAAACGACCCAAGAGTCACTATTACGAAAGAATTGTAAGTAAATTCGTTGATGGGTAAATCTTTACCCCAAAACCCACTCATTACATCTGCAATCATAACTAACACCATAACGGCAAAAGATAAGAATCCTATGATAGTTTTCTCATTCCAATCGTTTGTGTCTTTAAAAATTTCCTTAAAGCTCATAATTTTTCTTATTAGTTTTTTCATACCTATTATATATTAAAATTTCATTTTGTTTCATTGTTCTTCCATTGCTATTCCAGACAATATGTAAGCCTTCTCTATGCTTCCAAACCTGTTTAAAACCTTGTTCGCATCAGTAGCTAACTTCATATTCCCCTTAGAGAAAGCAACCCTCATTACAGACTCATACATCTCCCTGACATCATCCAGTGCAGACAGTCTGTTTTTTCTGGCGTTTCCAGTTAAGTCTGTATATTTCTCTTTAGATACGTACTCTTTTGCTTGAAAGTAAAATTGCTGACCTACGTTTATTTCGTAATCCCTTATAGCTATTTGGAAAGGATTCTTATACTTAGCTAAAGCAACGGCAGAAGGTGGTATTATCATTTGTTTGGTAGTATACTTTAAGACCTTTGCCATTTTTAAAATCTTAGGGTCTGCTTCACTATATATATCTCTACCGTAAGCATCTTTACCTTCAGACAAATGAACCGCAAGTTTTAACAACATGTTAGGCTTTGTAAAATCCTCAAAGAAGGATGAGTTAAAACTCGTGAGTTCAGCGTAAGGGTCTTCCATGCTGTAGTCATACACTCTCGCAATTCCATTCTCATCAATCTTTCTAACCATGAGGGTATGACCCTCCATCCAACTCGGTCTTAAATTAGTTACATCTTCAGCTATTTCTTCGTCTTCGTCATCCAAGAATATAGATGCAGCAATCGCAGGAATAGCCATTCTCAATGAAAGAACAGACAACGCGCCTGACATTCTTCGCATACCAGCCTTTTTGTATTCAGCTCTCTGAGCCTCTGATAAGCTTTTGTCTTTAGACTTCTTTAAGTCCTCATTAGCGTTCTTGATATTAGAGTACATACTCCTTACGGACTCCAGTTTAAATCCTAAAAAGTCACCAAGAGGAACTTGAGCGAAACTGATTTTCTTTCCAAATACATTTCCCTTTGTGTACCATTTTGGAAGCCTAGAGAACGTTGGTGTGTTTTGCTTGACAAATTCTGCTGCTTGTTTTCTAACTTCTGACTGTTGTGATTCCGTTAACTCTGCATAAGCCTTTCCGTAAAGCTTTTTAGCGAAAGATTGTTTTTCAACCCTGTATATAACAAGCTTGGTATAATCATCAACTGCTGCATATTTCTCGGCTAATCGAGCATCAGCATTCTTTAGCTTCTTGTGAAACTTCTTTAGCTTGGCTTCGTACTTGCCAATAGGCTCTTCGCTAAACATCATGCCTAATGCAGCATCATTTAAGTCTATGAGACCCGCAGTAACATCAGCTCCAACTAATCCATATTCAGAAATCTCATCAAGCTCTGCTTCTATCTCTGGATTACTCATCCCTTTAAACAGTCTTTCCGCTCTGTTGACCGTGTCTTTAGCCATGTTCTTGTTTATGACTCCGTTTGCAGCCATAAAGAACCACCCGCCTGTCCAGTTCTTTCTCCAAGTAGGTATGTTCCAGACAACTTTAGACTTACGCATTATCTTCAAGCCTTTAAAGTACCCGTTGATTATAACGTTGTCTGAAGATAAAAGAGCTTCAGACTGAAGCATCTCAAAAACTTCCGCTTGAACAAACTTTCCGTTTAGTGGAGAGTATTGGTCGTCCATCTTCTTCCAGTTTCCAGAAGCTTTTTCTTCATCTGTAAGCTGAGACTCTTCTTTTATGTATGATGTTCCAAGGGCTTCAGATACTTTACTTACAAGTTGTGCCTTGTAAAAAGTCTGCATCATTACAACCGCTGAGTCCGTAAATCTGTTTACTGGGTCTTTCTCTTTGCCTAACAGAGTCTCTATGTAGTCTGGCAATCCTTTCTTTTTCTGGAATGCTGGCTTTGGAATTTTAAGACCTGAAGAAGACAAACCTTGAAACTTAAACTTAGAGTCCTCACGCTGCGCTTCTATTTTAGAAACGTAGTCGTCAATACCCTTCTTAGCTTCAGCCATAAGCTTACCAATCTCTTCTTTTGAGCGAAGTATGTCTAGTGCTTCTTTCTGAGTCTTACCTTCTTTGATAAGCTCTTCAAGCCTTTGAGCCTTTAGGGTTTCGTAAGCGCCTTGAGTAGCCTTTCTCTTTGAAGCGTCAGTTATCTTGAACTTCTTATCGTTAAAGAACCTGTAAGATGTGTGTAGGTAAGTACCTAGATTTTCTCTTATTATGTCTCTAAGACCCTTTTCCTTGATTCTTTGATAAGCTACAGTCTTAGAAAGGTCAGACTCTATAGTGTCTCCTGTTCTTGTATTGATGATTTTATACATCTTCTTACCCTTCTTGTTTGTATAAGACTCCACTTTTTGGAATCCAATCTCTGGTAAGGCATCAAAGTAAGGACTGCTTAGGAAGTGTTCAGAAAGCCCGTCAATAAAAGCTCTCATCCCGTCTGCTACAGCAAGGATTTTATCTCCCTTCTCTAGTTTTTCTATTTTCTCTCTAAGCTTCGCTTTAGCTTCAGGAGTGGCAACCAAATACTCTTCCACTAAGGCAAGTTTCTCTGGAGTGTTCGCTAGCTTTCTAAGTGCGCGACCTTGAAGTCTGACTCTAAATCCAGTTCGAGAAAGCTGGCTATTCATAGACTCTAAGAACTCATTAATTTTCTTTTGAGTGTCTGTGTATATCAATCCTGCTTTTTGAGCTTTTTCTTTAGTCGAAGCAAAGAATTCTTTTATAAAGGGGTAAACATCTTTTACAGACTGTGGTCTCTGTCTTTTCTCAGACTTAGCTTCTGCCAAGTTGTTTAACGCTTGTTGCTCTTCCGAAGACAACTGTTTGCGCTCTACAGGTTTAAGACTTTTAATTCTGTTTTGTTCTGGCGCTAAAAAGCTCTCACGTGAGGCATTTACAAATCCTTTAATGAATTCAACCGCACTCGCCTCGTTCTTATCTGAAGTAACATCTTCTCTTAGCAGAGTTATAAAACTGTTGTCTATGCCTAGTTTGTCTGCTAGGTTTAAAAGAAACTCTTTTATCGTGTTTACTATCTTCTTTAGGGTGCTGGTTTCTAACACACCGTCAGTCTGACTCATCACACCAGCGAGTTCAGCCATAAACTCTTCCCCTCTGACCTCACCTGATATACCAGAACCGTCACCTTCGTATCTCTCAATAATACGCATGAGCTTGTCTGCAATCAACTGGTCTTGTTTACTTCCGCCCTTCAAAGACCGATACAGACTCTTTGCTAATGCGTTAGCTAAGTTGGGGTCTGAGTTGTAAGACGTGTTAAAGAAAGCGTGGAACACCTCGTGTACAGCCGTAGTAGCTGTAGCAAAGTCTGTATTTATGTGTATCTCTCTTGCCCCTGTGTTTACATTGTATATGAATCTTGCGCTTTCGTTAGACTCTGCTTCGTTACGCGCGTTTTCTTTCATCGCCTTTGCGTACTCCAAAGAGTTGGCATGAGTGATGATTGTAACATCTGGGGCGAATATAGATAGAAGCTCGTTAGCTCTCTGTATGGTATTTTCAACCACAGAGAACAGAACACCAGAAGAGTTTTGAGAATTGTTGTTTCTAGACTTTAGTCTAATAGCTAGTCTAGGTCTTAGTTGTTTTTTCTCTACTTTTTTTTTACTGGTTTTTACCTCAGCAGCTTCAACCTCAGCAGCTTTATTTGAGTCTGTATACTCTTGTCTTAGACCAGCTACAGCCTGATTGAGCCTTTCGTATCCTTTAGCTCCTGCTACAGCACCATATCTATCTGTATTCCCGATTTTCTTTACTTGAGAGTATTCCCCTGTAGCTTGTTTCTGAATGTATACAAATTCTCCGTCAGGTGTGTATACTTTAAATACAGAAGCTTCACCGTCCATAGCTTGTTTAACACGCATAGCTTTGTAAGCCTTCGTATTGCTAGGTAGTTTCTTTTTTCTAGGCTTTTTAATTTTTGCAGACTTGACAACACCAGGCATTATAATGCTCTCTCCGACACCAGATGTAGTCTGAGAACTAGGGTCTCTATCTTTTTTGGTTTTAGATATTAATTCTGTTTTGACATTATCTCTTCTTGCAATCCTTGCTCGCTCTAGGTCAAGCATTCCTTTTGAGCTGATTCTTTTCTCTTTGAACTTACCGTCCTTAGACTTAATTATAGCGTATGGCAACTCTGAAGGCTTGTTTCCTTTGTAGCTAACTATCTCTATCGAAACTTCTTCTCCCTTAGCGTTGTTGTAAGTTATTTTTTCTCTTTCAATAGTGTATGTTGGAGATTTTTTATCACCTTCAAATAATATAGCGCGTTGATTTTCTTCTCTCTTGTCTGTGCCTTCCGTTTTTGAGTCGTATTGACGCTGAAGAGATTGTGACACAACAGCCCCAGACTTCATTCTTTTGTTTACAGCATCTCTAAAGCTTTTAGCATCTTTGAGCTGTGTAGACCTCACTTTCTTGCCGTCCTTATACTCTGTAATTACATGAGAAACCTTACCTGTCTTTACATTTACAAATACCTCTGCTAAAAAGCTAGTTACCTTTCCGCTTCTTTTGTCTACTTTTTCTACTTGAGTAAACCATCCTCTCTTACCTGCGACCAACGGGCTTTTAATTCCGTCATATTTTTTACGAGGTGCTAATTGAAGAACTTTTTTCTTGTCTGCTACTTCTTTTTCTGATTTCTGTTTAGACTTTTTCTGCTCTTCTAAGTCTGTAGTGGCGGTTGGTTTTTTAGTCTTCTTCTCAACCTCTTGTACCTTCGGGGTAGTAGTCTTTTGCACTTTTGGCGCAGCCGTAGGTTTAGCGGCTCTAGCTTTTTGTACGGAGCGAGCGGTAACACTCTTCTCAGATATTACTTTTCCGCTTTTCTTATTGGTTATAGTACCGTCTTCAGCAACAACATATACAGAATTACCTACGGTAACCTCTTCTTGCTTTGCTTTCTTAGCAGGTTTATTTTTAGTCTGTTTAGGCTCTTCAACGGTTGTTTCTTCTTTAGCGAACTGTTGAAGTTTAGACTCAACCTCTTGCCCTTTCTCTTGGTATATAGCCTGCTCCTCTGTTGTAAGCTCTTGACCTTCTTTAACTTTTGTGGCTATAGAGCTGATAGACTCGTCTGAAACTTCTCCAGTTTCTACAAAAGACTCTTGTTCTGTCTGAGTCTGTTCCTCTGGAGCTTTTTCAACTTCGCCGTATTTTTCTTCTATGACTTTCTTTTCGGCAACAAGCGCTCCTATGCTTTTTTCTAATCTTTCTTTAGTCTGTGGATTCTTGCTTCTTTTGAGAACTCCTTGTTTTCTGCGTAGTTCAGCATCAATACCTGCTATTGCATCTATATCTTCTTCAGAGTATGTTTCGAGAGTTGCTTTTTCTTCTTCTTGAATTTCTTGAATTTCTTCAGCTATCTTTTCTTGCTCCTTACGTAGTTCACGCTTTTCTTCAGCGGGTGTCGCAGGGTCTTGTATAACCTCTTCTATCTTTAAAACTTCTTGTTTCTTCTCTTCTTTTGCAGCGGCTTTAGCTGTCGTACCTACTCCAATTCTTTTGCCTCCTACTTCGAGAACTTTAGCGCCTACTGCACCCATTACATACTGTTCCCAAGCCTCTTCGGAAGTTATATAGTCAATAGCATCAAAAGACTCTCCACGCGCGTCAGAAAGGCTGTATTGCTCAATCATTCCCTGCATGAATTCTGTCATCCCTTCTTTGTTAGGGTTAGACTTAAAAGCTTTTCCGAATCGAGTAGCGCCAAACTTACCAAATTGCTTGGCTGTTTCCGCGGCGACTTCTTTTCCCATTAGGTGTCTACCTAAGTCTTTTGCTAACTTTGCTTGTCCAAACTTTTCAAGACCGTATGAAAGAGCGCCTGTAATAGTAGGCATTAGTATTTCAGCATCATCAGACTCCCAAAGTTCAACCGAATCTCTTCCTAGTGTTTTAGCTTTTTCAATATTGTAACTAGCGACAGAACCACCAATCATATCTATAACAAGAGGAGTGCCAAATAAAATACCCGCCTCAATCATAGAAACAGCAAGAGAAGAAACAGCATCAACAGTACCTGCTGCTAATCCAACTATATCTCCCTTTTTTGCAGACTCAATAATCCCTCTGGTTTCGCCCATGCTGGACTCTACGCGCTCTATTTCTTTTAAAGCGTTAGCAGCTAGAACATTTTGGTTTTCTCCCCAAAGATTATCAACCCCCCACTCGTACCAAGAGTCAGCCATTTCTTTTCCAAGCACACCTGTAAACACAGCGTCAGTAAGCACAGATAACTTATCATCAAGAAGGGATAATTGCTTACCTATGTTTTTACCAGAGTTTTCTATACTGGTAAGAAAACTTACAGGCTCAGACTCTGTAGACTCTATCTTTTGTACCTCAGAGGATGCCCGCTCTCCATAAGAAGCCCCTGACTCCATCTGTGGTTGAGATGCCAAGTCTGTAGGTTCTCCAGCCGTAGTGGAAGGAGATTCCGTAGAATCTTTTTTTTTAGAAGGATAGTACTCTACTTGGTCGGCATACTGAGGATACTTCTCAATCATTGCGCCTACCAACTCGTTATTATCTACATCCTTGTATTCTGGATGTTTAGCTTTTACACCTGCCGCAAAAGCATCTACAGATACTTTTTCGTTTGCGTAAGGATTTCTAACGTTTTCTGGTTGAGCCATACTTGTGTGCTTCTTTGAAAAACAAAGATAATCTATTTTAGATTAAGCTAATTACCTGCAAACAAAACAGTTATGAAGCGTATTTAGGTATAGTGTCGTTTACTATACTTGATATAGTTTTCTCGTAACCTTTGTCTGTAGCGTACCTTTTGCCGTCTTTTCTAACAAATTCTTTTTCCCATAATTCGCTCCAGTTACCACTTTCTGGTCGGTAAAGCCTGCTAAAGCCTTCTCCCCAAGCATCAATGCCTTCTTCCCAACTATCGTAGTAAGTATTGAATTTGTCTTGAGCCTTGCCTTTTTTAGTGTCTCCACCAGTGGTATTTCCCCAGTTAAAAGGATTCTTAGTTTTTTTCTGTCTTGCGCTGATTCCAAAGTTTCCTTCTGTCGCTAACATAGCCATGGTTATCTCTACAGGTATGTCGTATTTATTAGAAACTCCTATAATCATACTAGGTGTAATTGGAGACTTTGCCCTTCCTTGGTCTGTTGTCCAGTGTGCTACTACCTTGCTTACTGCTTGTTCGTCAAATTTTATTTTTGGGGATATTTTAGACTCTGCAATCTCTGTATTGTAGTCAGACTCAGTAGGTGATGCCTCAGAATCAGCAGGAGCAGCTCGTCCTGTTTTTCTCATGCTGGGTAGGTCTAGCTCAAGTTCGCCAAATCCTTTGTTTGTATTCTGCTGTTCTTCACCAGGCATTTGCTCTTCAGGCATTTCTTGCTTAGGCATTTCTTCTTGCGCCTCTTGCTCAGGCTGCGCCTCTACAGACTCACTTTTTTCGCCTGAAAAAACATTTGGAATTTCACCAGCCTTGCCTTCAATAAGAGCCATGTCTACATCTGAAGCAGGTTGAGTAGAGGTTACTCCGCCAATGTCTATAACTTTATAGCTGTTTCCATCGCTGTCTTTACCTACGGCAACTATATTACCTACTTTTTTATCTAAAGGAAACAAGGCTACATCTCTTTTTTCTTCTCCTTTTTTACCGTACCCAATAACAGAAGGATTTCCATATCCACTTGCAGAAGAGCCTGAGTACATTTCAAATTTAGCAGCCACGTCTTGTTTATAAGACTCCTGAACCGCAAGAGCGTAGTCTGGGTCTTCAGAATATCTTTTTTCAGCAGCTCTTCTGTCGTCTGCACTGTAGCCATTTTTAAATTTACCTAAGTCTTTGATTTGGTAATGCATAGACGCATCACTAATAAAAGCAGGGTCATTACCCTCGTTAAATCTGTAATCTATGTTTGCGTTAAGCTTAGATAATTTCTCTTCCGTTGAAGCTCCAGAAACACTTCTAAACTCTTTAGCAAAAGAATCAGCAAAAACATATTTGCCCTGTTGTACAGTCTTAGGTATAACGTATGTGTTTGAAGGATTTGGAGTAGAAGAATATATACTTGATTGATTAATAGGAACAAACGCGTTCCCTTCTTTAACCATCATTTTTCCGTTTTCAAATTTAGTTTCCCAACTTCTATTGTTAAAGTTAGCATAAGACTTTTCAATTTCTTCTTTAGAAATAGAGTATCCATCAAACTGATTAGCCACAGCAGCAGTGTACTGGTCTCCAGCTATTTTGCTTTGAGTTTTTGCAGCACCTATAACAAGGTTCAATTGAGAAGAAGCCTCTTTCATTGCTAGTTTGTCTGACTCAGAGCCTGTTTTTTTGTATCTGACACCAGCTTCCTGGAAAGCACCAAAAGCAGAACTCGCATCACGGGCAAAGTCACCTTGTAAAAGATGTTTGTTTTGCATATAACTGTCTTCAGCGCGAGTTGCACTAACTTCTGTTCCGCGTTCTTTCTTCTCTTGTTGTTGAAGCTGAAATGCTTGCTTTGAAAAACTTGGAAGCTTGTATACGTTGGTATCTGATGTAGACATTACTTATTCTTTTTTGCGTTTCTTTCAAACTGTCTAAAAAGCTTTCTTGCTATTGAGCTTTCTTTTGCTATAGCTGCAGCTTGTTTAGGGTTTAAAATGTATTCATTTCCTGTAGCTTCAGCAACCTTAACGCCATTCTGTACTATGTCTATAGGATTGGTATCGTGATTAAAAGAACCTTTAGTCATCATACCGCCTTGATTATTCATTGGGTAAGAAGGAATGTTAAAATCATTAGTCCCGTAATAAGGGTCTACACCCTCGCCTAAAAAGCTGTTGTTGTTGTCTAAGATATATTGTTGAGCTTTTGTTGGTTCGCCTGTTCCTCCGAATCCACTTACTCTTGTTGATTTTTGTCTAGCAAGTCCTTGTGCTTCATTGAAGGTCTTAAACTCTTGTTGCTGAACCGCAGCCACAGCGTTAAGGTCTAAAGTATTAGGGGTAACCAGTTGGTCGCCATCAAGATTTTCAAAAGGATTTATACTAGGTCTAAATTGTTTTTGGCTTTCAAGCAATCCTTTTTGAATGTTTCTAGACATTTCTTGAGGAGTGTTGTCTATATTAAAGTCTCCCCACATGTAGTTTTGACGGAAGTTAGATGCAAATTGAAGCATGTTGTTCTCTGGGTCTCCGCCCAAAGACTCACCATCTCCAGCCATGTTAAGTCTAGCCATCTGATAAGCGCCTTTAACAGACTGAGCGCCTTTTTTAACGCCTTGAGCCAAGCTTTTAGCGCCTTTTTCAACACCATCCTTTATTTGACCTAGCCCTCCAAACATTACCCCCGTAGCTACGTTGCTTAGACCAGACGCAACATTTTGACGAGCAGCATTAGCAGCTTGTTGAGCCATACCCTGTTGTCTGACGTTTTCCTTATATTTTCTTCCTACTGTTCTTTCTTCAGCTCGCGCTAGCTCAGAACCAGCTTTTAAACGAAGACCTCTTTCTTGAGACAACATTCTATTTTGAGCAGCTTGTTGAGCAGCAACAGTATTGGACAGTCCGCCAACTAAGGCACGACCTCCAGCACCTTGAAGAGCCTGAATAGAAGACGCAAGATTAGACTGCATAGAGTCTTGCTCCATTCTAGCTATCTCTGAGTCGTATGCGTTTCTATAGTTTTCGTAATACTGAGAGGGAGTCTCTAAAGAAGGTGCGGCTGATTTAGCAGCCTCAAACTCTCTGTTTGCCTTTCTTAGCTGAGTAGCCCCGTAAATAGCCGATAAACCTCCAGTAATAATGTCAGCACCTGCGCCACCTTGTTTTAGTAGCTCTGTCATATCACCGCCTTCATTGAACTTCTTTACCTTCATAATGCAAATTTAATCTTTTTAGTTGACTCTATCGTTGTGCAGTCTTGACCTGTCATAACTGAAAGATAAAGCATGAACTTCAAACGGCTCAGTGTCTGAACTCGTAATTTTTGTTTTTAAATAAACACCCCTCATTGTGTCTCCGTCTATTTTTGCAGAATGTTCTACAAACACATTGTTTCCAACGGATATGTTTGATACGGTTGTTGTACACTGAATTGTTTTTCTGTCGGTAATACCACTTATCTCCATTCCAGTTCCAGTAAGATTTGAATTTACTGCTGTTTTTAATATGTCTCCAACTACAAAAGGAAGTTTATTCACAGGTGCGGTGAATGTAATTTTATCACCTGATATAGACTCAACTTTCCCTAGATAAATTTGATGACCAGTAGAGCCAGATTCGTTTCTTGGAATCATAGCATATTTATGACCCTCTTTAGCTTCAAAGTCTGAAGTCTGTAGCGTTGTTGATTGGTCTTCATTTTCAAATGTAGCAGACCAGTTTCCACTTCCTTCTACTCCAATAGCCTCGTAAAGTTTAACCATAGATGGATTTGGATTAGAGACAACTTCAACTACAGAGTTGTACCCTACACCGTAAAAATTATTTCTTGTATTGTTGGTGTTATGCTTCCACATAAGACCAGAGCTATTTTCAAAGAAGCTGTAAAGCTCATTATTTATGTTTACATACATAGAGGGTTTAAAGCTGTACTTGCTGCCCCATCGACCATCTTTATGTTTGTATGCTATTGTAAATCCGTTTTCAACAGATGCAGCCGAACCTACTGTAATGCTTGTTCCCTCACAAGTCGAAGAAGGAAATGTAATTACACCTGTTGCTAGGTTTAATGTCGCTATAATGCTAAAGCTATATGTAGAGTCTGTTACTAATACGTTTATTGTACCAGTGCTTCCTGTGAATTCATCATCAATTAAAACACTCTGAGTTCCGTAAATATTATCCAACATGACAATCCCGTTGCCTATATCGTCCCAGTTGCCGCAGAACGTATTCCAAAGATTACCCCAAATATTCCATAAAACAGTACTGGGGGTAAATACATACCCTTGAACAACAAAATTATTATTGCCGTCTACAGGGATTGAATATTCGTCTGAGCCAATGCTAACCACAGACTCTTCAAGAGGCTCTACAGTAACTAAATATTCGTTATTGTCTGGGTCAAAACCTCCAACTACGCGAGGACTATCCGTAAAAGAATACAAAGATTTAAACTTTTCTTCAAAAAAGCTATCCATTCCTTTTTCACTAACTGGGGTAATCCCGTCAGCAGAAAGTCTTATTATTTTTCCAGCCTTAGAGTCTACATAGTAAACAACCCCAAATCTTTCAACTACAGACTCTGGGTTAGAAGTTCCAAAATCACCAGCATAATAATTTGGTGTAGATAGCACATTTGAAGAAGCCGTAATACTTGAATCACCGTTAGAAAACTGAACAAGATTTCTGTTTATTGGCACTTGACAAGCTTTGCTTTCTTGAATAACAGTAATAGCTTCGTTTCTGTTTTTCATAGACTGAATAGAACCATTTGCAAGTTCTAAGTCTGTCCAGTTTGCTGAAGATAAATTAAACGATGCAAGACCTAGTCTATCAGTATCTGCAACGTAAGGGTCTGAATACGTAATACTAGCTCTTCTGCGAATATTTTTTGCTTCTGGTATATATGCAAATGGTCTACCTAAAGAAGTAGATTTAGACTTAAAGAAATCGCTTACAGAGTAATCTTCTACGAACTCTATTAAAGTGTTTTGACTATTTAAGTTGCTGTATGTTAGTGTGTTTATTTGGTCGCTAGAAACTACGCATCCTCTAACTCTGTAGTAAACATCTCCTAAAGAAACATTTATAGCAGGCTCTGGTCTTATTACGGTAAACACGTGTACTCCGTCTGATAAAGATATAGCGCTGCTATCAGTAACATGAATAATGTAGTTAGAGTCTTTTTTATAAACGTTTCCTACCAGTAAGAAGCTAGAACCGTTATTTATTGTGTCTCCCTTAAAAGCCTCAACCGTGCTTGTTATTGTTCTTACACCATTGACAGTTGTTAAAGTACCGCCAAAGCTATTAGCTGTTCTTTCGTTGTCGTGTGAACCGTTCGTTATACCGTAAGACTTTCCTATTTCGTAATAAACGTTTTCTTCTACTTCTTTTGAATCTCTGTAAACCTCAATAACACAGTTTTCAAACCATTTACTTTGGTTTTCTGTTATTGCTGAGTAGTTAAACAAAGAGGCATCAGGGTTGTCTTTTAGAATTAAAAAATCCCCTGTTGTTGCGTCTGTAGATTTTTCTGTTATTTTTTCTAAAATTGGATTAACGCTTTCTTCGTTTGTTAAAGTAACGTAGTCAACAACTGAAAACTCTTCTCTAGTTCTGTGATTGTCTCCATATTTAATAATTCTAAGTTTATCCCCTTCTTCAAAGCTGTAATTTATCAAGGCTTTTGAGGATTTTGTGTAGCTAGAATCTTTATTAAATAAAGAGTTTAAAGATATATATATGTTTTCATCGCTTGAAAAAACAGTCGACCTTTCAATGTTGTTTGTTGGTACAAAAGCTCCCTTAACTCCGTATTGAAATTTAAGGTCAATATTCCCCTTACCCACATAAACGGGAGACCATCTTTTAGCCCAACTAGGAGCATCGTGTTTTATTTTTAATACAGCAGAAATTTTTCCGTCTAAGTTGTTTTCTAAAGACCTGTTGTTTAAATGATTAGCATAAAAACTACCTAGCTCTTGAACACCCGAACTTCTTCCTCTGTCGTCATAATACACCATTCCTAATTTATGAGAAGCCCCAGACTTAAAAGAAGCACTCCCTATTAAACTTGTGAAAAGACCACAAGTACCATTCAGCAAGGTTGCTCTAACAAGATAAATATTTTCTCCACTCAATACACCGTTTCGTCCAGTTTGATTAAGCTTGAACTTTTTGGTTCTTAATATCTCAGTTACACGACCTGCACCATCTGTAAATTCGTAAATCTGTAGCTCCGCTGTTTCTGGGTATATTCTAAATTCTTGAACTTCATTAGTTATTCCTTGATAGGCAATTGAAGACAACATAGTTCCTTTAAACGAAGCTGACTCAGTGTTAAAAGGAGTAGACCCACCAGTATTTAAAGTAGAAAATCTTCTTTCGTTATCAGCAGGATTTAAAAAAGTAGAATATTCTTTAGATGTTATTTTGTTTAAAACTAAATCTTGGACATCAGCTTTAGAGCTACCAGGTGGTATGTCTATAATTTCTTTTATTTGAATACCTTCAGAAGAAAAAGTCAGTCCTGGGTCAAAGTTTGCAGGAACACCTAGAAAAGTCGACCAGAGATTGTTAAAGAAATTGGATACTGAGCCAACTCCTCTTATCGAGCTAATAATATAGTGTCCTATTCTTTTGTCGGTATCGTCTGACTTGTGTTTAAAAAATATTTCAAGTTCGTTACCAGTAAGACTAACATGCTCATCGCTACCGCCGCCTATCATTACATTTTCAATATCAAAAAAAACGTTTATAGCGATTTTTGAACCAGACGGAATATCATCGGGTATATTCGTGTAGTCTATCGTAAAGTCTTTAAACCTAGGGGATATAGCATCGTCTAACTGTACCTCAAGGTTATAAACCTCAGGAGCAGCATGATAATTAGGGATAATCTCAGTATCAGTATCTGTGTTTTCATATCCCTCGGTATAGTTGCCATACATCAGTCTGTTGCCCGCTATACTTTGAGAACGGGCTAATTGAGGGACATTGTCGTATATTTTTTTTCTGTCTGTATCAGATAAAAAACTTCCAATAACATTGTCTGTAAACTGCACTACACTTGAAGAAGTGTTGTTTAAATTATCAAGTTCTTTTATTTCAAAAAACTGACCATTTACTCTTTTAGCGTAAACAATTATTTTGCTTACATCGGCTACTGTGTTTTTTACAGATACGTTTATTTGATTGAAAAAATTCTTTTGATTGTCTGTGTTGAATCCATCAACTAATTGAGAACCAGCTACAGATAAAGAAGAATAAGGAGATAATGCTGTAGATTCTCCATCTTCATAAATGTACCTGTAAGCAAATTGATAGTTTTCTGATTTTATTCTACTATCACCACTTATTGAAGAGTTATTTATTATGTTGTAGCTAGGGGCTTTTAAAGGAGGTTGTTTTGCAACAGTGAGACTTAAAAGCTTTTCTTCATTTGTGCCGCTGTTTAAACTTGCTGGATACCCTCCATTAATTAATCTTTGAACATTGACCTTCATTGGCGGGTTGACATTGTCCGTCCAATAAAACAAGGTTTCACCATTTTCATTTATTACAACATCACAATCCGCATAGCTAGATTTTTTAAAGTTTAAAACGCTGTCTTGATACAGCTTTGAATACTTTCCATCAGTCATGTCAAACCTGTAGATGCCGTGGTTTGAAATACTGTTCCAAACAAGAAATAAAATTTCTTTGTTCTTTTCGTTAGCTATAGAGCCTATAACCTTGTTATCTCCAGAAGGAAATGCATCACTAGATGTTTTAGCTGCGACAACTTCGTTTCCTTTTATGTTTTTTATTACTCCCGAAGTACCTTCAGCATCATTAGACACACGAACGTTTAAGTTGTCTGTCATTTCAACAGACTTTACAAGTTTCTGGTCAGTATCTGAATTTAGGTACTGAGGTATAAGTTTGTCAATAGCCATAAATTAACCCTTGGGACTTTGCTTATAATTTTTTCTAATTGTCTTAAAAGCCTCTTCTTTTGTAAATGATTTCAGACGCGCGTTAGCAAGTCTTCTTTCATTGTAATATTCTTGTCTAGCTCTAGACTTTTCAACATTAGGAACGTTTGCTTTGCGTTCAATAAGTCTGTAATATATATAAGAGCGTAAAGCATTTTCAGCGTACACATGAATAGATGGATTACTGCTTCGAGCTTCGTCAGCTATGTATTCTATAACTACTTCTGAGTACCCTGCTGTACTGTATAACTCTATTCTGTTTTGCTCATTGTTAATTCTAAACTCACCAGAGTATTGTCCACCACCTATACCGTAAGCTCTACCTATGTTTCCTTCGTAAAGAAAGTTTCTAAAGCTATAGCTTTCGTAGTCTGACAAAGATGCTCTTGTACTGCCTTCAGTTTTCGCATCAACCCTGTCAAACACGCCATCACTATCTGAATCGATATTGTTTCCCGCAGAGTCTGTTTTGTATTTCATGGGTGCAGACTGATTTTTATTTTCTGCAAATACATATATAAGACCGTCTCCTCCTATGATTCCTATCTTAGTGTAGTCTACAAAATCATCTGGAAGCTCAACAGTATCGTTTGAGGCGTTTACAGCTAATTTAAGAGACTTAATTCTTTTTTGAATGTCAAAGCTCATTTCACGTATACCTCTTAGCGCATAGTTACGTATAAGCATGCCATTGGCATTGTTTACGTAATCATCGCCATCTAGAGTTAACATAAAGTCATTGATTATCTGGTCTACTGAAACTGTATCTCTTGCCATCTGTTATTGCTTTTGTTTTTGCTCTTCTCCGCTAGTGTAGGCAAACACATCATTATCTCGAAGATTTATTCCTATCATTTTGCCAATTTCAAGAACAAGAGTTGGAACATAGTGGTCTGGAAGCTCAAAGTCTATAGATGTATTAGGGTCAAAAACCTCATTAGAAGCTCCTAAACTTGTTGCGTTGTATCTAGGCGACAAAGCACTTCTTGCTCCTGTGCTTACATTACGACCTTCTGGATACTTATAGTATCTCACCTTAATTTTTTTAATACTTGTAGGGAACACTTCAATGTCCTCTGATAAAATAGCAACAGGGTGTATTGCTGAAGGTGCAGATAAGTCAGACTGTAGTATATATTCAATCTTAGATTCATCATAGACAACATCAATAGGAGTTGATGTAGAGCTACCAAAAACATAAGCTCCGTGTGTTTTCATTGATATAATACGTGCTAAATCTTCTGGCTTAGAAAAAACCCCATTTGATTGACTAACAGCAGACTCTTTTGAAAAGTATGCTAAGTCTTCTTGTAGTCGCTTATTAAAAGACAGATGTGCTTTAGCATCAACATTACGCATACGCAATGTTTTAGCTTTACTCATCTCGTTGAATAAGTCGTTAAATATTTTATTCTGAGCAATTGTAGCAAACGTGTTAAACACCTTTGGTGTTATAAAACCACGCTCATCTTTATTTGCCAGATTCTTTAATGCTGAATAAACTTCGTTTACAGATGCCATAATAATTCTGTTCTGCTACAAAGATACAAAAAAGAAGGGGCTGCATTTTTGCAACCCCTTCATTAGTAGTAACTTATATGTTATATTAGATTTTAGAAAGCTGTGCCTCTATCTCTTCTAAAACCAAAGCTCCTTTTTCTGATAAGCAGAATCGAGTTGCTATATCAACAGTGTTTTGACCTGCTGGTGTTGCCACTATTAAAGCGTTGCTGTCAAACCATTTTAAACCATCAGGGTTTTCTTTAAGTATCTGAAAGTCTATTGCAGTCATGATAGTGCTTTTAACCTTTACTACAGGGTTGTCAAACATCTCTATGAATCGCTTAGGATTAGACTTTGCTTGAATAAGAAGCTCACGTTTAATCTCCATGTTTCTTTGATTTGTATCTATAGCTAAATACATTGCAACAGGTAGTAACTCTTCGATTGACTTATCTCTGACCATTCCGATAGCATCAAGAATCTCAAACTCTTTATCAAGCTCTACTGTTGCTTTCTTTTCAGTGTCTACTAAGCTGTAGACTTTACCTCCATTAGCAGTGTTGTCTGGATGTAAGTCCAGGTAATTCTGTAGGTTTGGTTTAGTGTATGGTACTAGAAGGTTTTTCTGAATAAAAATTACTTGTTCACGAATAATATTCTCTCCTTGTTCATCAGCCCATATAGACATTTCATTTGGAGAGTATCGAAGTTGACGAACAGATTTGCTTTCTTCGTCAAATACAGTAATGTTCTGTTGTTTTAGTTTGTACCAGATACCACCTCCTCTGGAGATAGTGTACACTTTGTCTTTTTTTGAATCGTCTAATTCTTTTCTTTTGATGTTGCTACTAGAAGAAGACACGGTAGACAAGGGTGCTGCTTTTGGTGCAGCTTTAGGCGCAGCTTTAGGAGCTGCTTTTTTAGCAGTATTTGCCATTTTATTATGTATTAAATAGAATTAAAAAAAGGAGAGAGGCGTTAGCCCCTCTCCGACATAAGCTATGCTTACGACTTAATCAACATGTGACGGTTAGCCGCACGAGTAATTAAGTTACACTCAGAACGGTAGTGGAATTCTACGTTGTCCTTAGTTGCGTTAGACGCTCCTAATACAGAACCAATCATCCAGTGTTCCATCTCACGGCTGTAACCGTTAGCTGCCTTGTAGTTCATCTCCAAAGCTGGTGCTTTCTCACCAGTTTTAGCATCTGCTACTTGAGACATTGGTACACCTACACCGATAAATCCTGAATCAGCCAACAATGTTGGGTCGTTCAACAATTTCCAGTCATGCTTGTGGAAAGTGTAACCACCACGAGCAAACGAACGGAAGCCTAAGTTCAATGCAGTATCTGCACTGTTGCTGAAGCTACCAAATGCAGCAGCACCGACAGTTGTTGCAGAAGTACCAGAAGCCAATTGACCAGCAGCTAGCATATCATCGATAGCTAAGTCTTGCGCGCGGTTTACGTAGAGAGCGTACTCTGAAGCACCACCTTCTTTGTCAAATACCTTAACGATATCATCAACCTCAGCGATAGTATTGATAAGACCAGACTGTACGATACCACGGTCTTCGATTGCCGCGAAGTAACCTTCAGAGCCTGAGATACCAGTTAATTCTGCTGTTTTCTCACCTAACAACATCATCATTTCACGCTTGTCCATAAAACGCTGACGTGTGTCTCCTTCAGACTTCAAGTACCAACGGTAATCTCCGTTACCCAAGTTAATCCAACCGATGTTGGTAGCTTGAGAACCTGTTACGCTGTATACCTCTTTCATAATCATGAATGGGTTTACGCGACGAGTAATACCGCTTTCAATGAATTCACTAGGTTGGTCAGAACCTTGCTTGTACAAGTTACCAATGATTGGTAGGCTTTTAGCACCAGAAGCAGCAGCAGAGAAACCATCAGCGCTAAGTGCTGTAAGAGTAATTACAGGAGAGCTTGCAGATGAAATAGCAGTTACCATTGCACGCTCAGAACCGTTTACTAAAACGACATCATTTAAACGTACAATTGTAGCCGCTGCGTTTGCAGCAGTTAATGCAGCAGTTGCAGCATCAGCAGCGATAGTAGCCATTGTACCAGCTTGTAGTTGGTGCAAGCGCTCTTCTTCCCAGTACTGTACTTCATCATTTGCAGCAACAGCTTTAGTTGCTCCTACTAATTGAAGGAATCCTGTAATACCTTGATTTCCGTATGTCTTGATAAGAGCATCACGGTTGTCTGGTTTGTTTACTAAGTCATACAATGAGATGTACTTAGCGGCATCCAATTTCTGGAGACCAAATTGGTTAGCGGCTGGGTTTGCGCCGTCTAATCCGTAAGTTACGTTACCTAAAGTAGCCATAATTTATTTTTTTAAATCTTAAAAGTTAATCCGTTATCATTCATTCCGAGAGCTTGACGAACTTGGTCTTCTACGCTTGGAGTATTACTTTGACCAGTGTTTGCAACCTTGTTTGACTGATACTGCACATTAGCAGCTTTGTCAACTAAGCCTCTTTGACCTTCTCCAAGTCCTTGCTGATAAGCAGTTTTTACTATCGTTTCGATATTATCTAAAACCGCTTGGTGCATATTCCACTTTTCAAAGTCCCACTGACCTTCGTTTCCCACGTAAGAAGAGAAAAAATCTTCAATGTTCTCGTTTTTAGACTTGAGTTCAGACTTGTAGGAATCTTCTAATCCAAATGTAAACGAGCTGTCTTTTGATACTTGAAACTCAATACCGTCTAAGGCATCAACTTCAGCAGACATATCGCCTAACCATTCTTCATTTACAATACCTTGAAACTCTTCAGTTTGTTGTTCCTGTTGTTTAACGGGTACAGAATACTGAGAGCGCAAGCCTTCAATTTCTTGTCTAGCTTTACCTGCGTCAACCTTTAGTTGGAGTTGTGCGAGTCTGACTTCTGATTCATCATATAAGTCTTCGTCAAGACTGTATTTGTTTTCAATCAGGAGCTGAATATCTTCATCGCTAACTTCTCCGCCGTATTGATTTTTTAGTTGCGTTTTTATAACACTCATGTCATCCATTTCGGATGGATTAAGTGTTTGATATGCTATCCAATCTTCAACACTACGACCAGTTTCTTTGATAAACTTATCCAGAGACTCTACTCTTTCATCAAGTTTTACAGGCGTATTTTGAGTTTCTTTGATTTCGTCAAGACTGTTGATTTGTCGACCTAGCCTTTCGCTAAGATATTCAAACATTACAGCTTCAATTTCTTCGTCAGAAACTTCTTCTTCTTGTAAAGTACTTTGTGGCTGTTCTTCCACAGCCGCCTCTTGCTGTTGTTCTTGTTGAGCTGATTCAACCTCTGGTTGCGGCTCACCTTGTACAGACTTAACAGGAGTTTCCTCAGTCTGTTGTTCTTGTTGCTCTAACTGTTCTGGAGCTTGGTCAGATACAGATAACCCCATATCCCCTACCAAGCTTTCTAAATCTTTGTTTAAATCACTCATTTCTATATAAATTCAATTAATGTTACAAAATTAAATAAAAAAGGGATACACTTTCGTATACCCCTCTAATAATCAAATTGTTAAGTTACTTTCTGTATCGTCTTACTTTCTTTGCGATACTTTTAGGCTGCTTAACGAATTGCTTACCTTTTTTGTTGCCTGCTGCTTTAGCTCTATTTGTAGCTCTTTTCTCTGCGGGACTAAGTGCTTTCCATGCTGCATCTGGTAAATAACGCTTCTTCCCTTTAGACGGTTTTCCGTCTGAGGTTCTCCATTTTTGCTTACTCCATTTGCTTAGACTATTGGACTTCTTTTTAGCTCCGCTATAGCTACCACCAGATTTCTTGTATCTAGCTGTTGCGATTTGTGCTTTACGAGCGCTCCATTGCCCCGCACGACCACCTTTAGCACCAGCCTTTACCGCTGCTACAATGCGTTTCCATTTTGCTGGGTTTGATTTTTTAGCGCTACTCATAGCCTCTATTTAACTGCCACAGGCTTCACAATCTTCGGGGTTCTCCATTGAACATGCTGGTTGTTCTGCTGTCTCTAATTCGTTGACGAAATCTGCGAAACTGTCGCTCATATTATTTGTTGTAAGGGTTAGTAAAAAAACGAACTGCTAAGGTAGTAATTATCTAAACTGATAATTCAAACCTGCCCTTACACTGAATATGTTTTTGTCCCAGTATCTCATATACTCTGACTCCGTGAATACGCCCCATTTTTTACCGAGTTTCCATCCTAATACAAATCCACCAGAGTGGTCAATCCATTGGTTTCCATCTACGTAGTTGCTGTAAGAAAACTCTTCTTTGTCACCTATATGTAAATGGTAAGGTAAGATGTTCAACCAAGTGTGTATCCAGAAGTTGTCTGCATAATGATAGTAGTCTACACCAAGTATTGCAGATACAGACTGAATAAATCCAACGCTATCAATGCTTAGTCTGTTAAACTCGTTTACTACGCCAGGATAAATATATCTACGGAAGTCTTCATCAGTATCCGCTACTCTTTCTCCGTTAGGGTCATTCCAGTACCAATCAAAGTTATCTACCTCGTCATCGTTATCATAGTCAATGCCATAGTAGATATCTTCGTATCCCATATTACGCACTAAATCCCACCAAGGATTGTGTGCTAAGAAGTCAGCTATAGGGTTGTAACCGTATGGCTTGTGCAAACGTCCTGCAATACCTGCTGAGAAGTCTAACTCCCCTATGTGTAGTCTTAGCCTCGATTCTATCTGTGAGTAATCTAAACAAGATAAACCATTAAAGCGGTATTCTCCTTTAAACATAAAGTTTTGACCTAGATATCTAAGAAAATATCTTTGATTGTTGTACTGTCTTCCTTGTTGTCTACCTAAGTCGTACTGAGCTAAATACTCAAATCCTTTTACAGAGCCTACGGTAGCTGATAAAGCTGTAGTTGGCTCTCTCTGCCCATCGTAGAAGCGGTTTTGTCTGTTCTCGTACTTGTAGCGAGCAACCTTACGAATACCTAATGTAGCGGTATAGTCAAATGAATATTCTTCAGTGTAGTTAAATAAATCACCACCTTGCGTTGTGTACCAAAATTCTTCTGCATACATCGGGTTAGAAGCAACACCGCTTGTATAAACAGTAGAATATTTAAAGAAATCTTTTACTGCGTTTTGACCATACAATGGTTGACACAGCATAAATAGTGTTACGAATATTAACTTCTTCATCTAGTATTGATTTGCACCAGTCATCTCATCAACGTAAGTCTGTACGTCTCTATAGCTGAGTTCTAGTTTCATTGATATACCTGCTTCCCATCTGCGTATTTCTTCACCGTCTTTATATAAAACTACCGTAGGGACAGACTTGATTCGTCCTATCTCTTTAAGCTTTGGATGTTCGTCAATCCAAGCATTAAATACACGAGCATCAGATATTCGTGCTAGATTCTTTACGCTGTTAGTTTTATTGAATACAGCATTGTATTGAACTACTGCTATACCGTCTCCCCATTGCTTAACGTAATCCTCTGTTCTTATTGTTGAAGAAAGAGATGATAGAATAAATACAATGGTTAAAAATGGTTTCATACTACTTCATTTCAAAGAGACGATTCTCTATTTTATCTAGTTGCTTTTTGATTTCGCCAACATCACTCTGTGTGTTCATAATGGTTTCACGAATTAGCTCATCCTTTAGGTCGTACTCTGTTCTACTGATTACAGGAACAGGTAGTTCCTTAGCCTCATCAATACCTGCTTGTAAGTCAAAATAACCCAAGGTAGCAACACCAACTCCCGCTATGATTACACCTATCGTCTTTAACGATAGACCTACTACTGTATCTTCAGATATCTCTTTTGCCATTTTACCACTTTACTTTGTTAGCCCAGTACGCAGCACTTAAAACACCTTTAGCGATGTTTCTGCCGTGACGAGCTTTGAATGATTTTCTTTTTGCTTTCATTTTAGCGGATTCTCCAGACTTAGGTTTTCCAGCAGTAGATGCCCCTTGCTCGCCAAAGCGAATAGTCTTAATCGTAGAGCCAGACTTAGCTACAACAATGTGAGACTTTTTAGGGTGATTAGGTGTGCGTTTTGGCTTGTTATAGCTAGACACCCCTGCTCTTTCTAAACGTGAGTCTTTTTTCTTCGCTTTCATAGATACAAAGGTATAAAAAAAAGGGGCTGCATTTCTGCAACCCCCTAGCAATCAGTATGGTGTAAGCGAGTCTTACTCTTCTACTGTTTCAGCCTCTTCTACAACTTCTTCGTACTCACCTGTAACTAGGTTAATGGTTACAGAGCCGTACTTAGCCTCTAGTGCTTCACGAGCTTCCTGTAGAGTTTTCTCTAAAGCGTCCAACTCTGAAAGACTGCGTAACGCGCCTACCATAGTACGACCAATGCTCATGTATAAGTTGTTAATGTTGTTTACTGGAGACTGTACGCCTTCCAGTTCTTCTTGGGATAATTTTTTAGCCTTAGCCATAATAAATTGTTTAGTGAATTCAACTATTACAAATATAATACAAATCCGCTTATTATGCCAAATTGTCAATTACACTCCGTATAGGTCGTCCCATACGCTTAAATTTTCTATAACATATTCTCTGCACTCTTCAGCATTGGCGTATTCGGTTATACAGTCTAGCCCTTCATCCGTACATTCTACTATCCATTTGTCTGTAGTAATATTGCTATAAGGTTCTTGGAATAACGCTTCTG
>OBMK010001115.1_pt1 | contig 23609 bp, 36 predicted proteins | sample 1539081 | NCBI WGS metagenome assembly OBMK01 (sample SAMEA3355528, study PRJEB22509) | marine metagenome | biome: marine; feature: river plume; material: water | place: USA | collected 2010-08-07 | depth 0.5 m | reverse complement strand
CACGTTTTATATAAGATTTTACCCATATTTAGCTTTCCATTCTTCGTGCCTTTTCCGCGCAGCGTCTGCTCTCTTCCTGGCGGCATCCTCTGCTCTCTTCTTGTACGCGGCTTGTCTTTCTTCCTGAGCTTTCTTTCGTTGCTGCTGCTGCAACCATGCTCGATGAGCAGCCTTTTCTCTTTTTTCTTTTTCGAGACGTTCCTTCTCCTCCTCTGCAGCTTTGGCCTCAGCTTCGGCTTTGGCCTTGGCCTCAGCGGCGTCTATTTCACGTTGTTTGGCCAGCTGCTTTTCGTTCATAAGAGCTTCTCGCTCAGCCTTGGCCTTGGCCTCAGCTGCCGCTTTTTCAGCCGCGGCCTTGGCCTTGGCTTCTTCTATCTCACGTTTTTTCTCTTCTGCTTTTCTTCTGAATTCCGCGATTCGCTCTTGCTCTATTCTCTTACGCTCGGCAACCCTATCTTCGTAAGCCTTCTTACTAGCCGTTACGGATTTTTGTCTTTCTTCCTCGATCTGTTTCTCCCTTTCTATCCGTGCCGCATCTCGTTCGGCCGCTTTCGCCTTCGCTTCTGCATTAACCTTTTTCAACTTTTCTGCAAGCTCTGATCTAGCCTGTCGCTGACCCTCGCTAAGACGTTTCTCATTGAAACGTTCGCGCTCCGTCTTCACTCTCTCTTGATTCTTCCCCTGACCAAGTGCCGCCAGATGGTCTTCACTTGAATATGTACCATAATCCGCGTTCATTTGCCGACTTTCCCTCGCCAACGCCTGACTCTGTTGCGATTCGGTTCTTCTCTCCAGGCCCTCATTCCGTCTTTCGGCCATCTCCATATCCCTCTCCGCGCGCATCGTCGTCCTTTGTTGTGCCTGTATACCCATCCTCTCTGACATGTCTTGCTGCTGTTTAAATTTCATTTCATCTCTTTTCGTCTTTTCATCGTATTGTTGTGTTGTTCGATCTAGTTCCGCCTGTTGCAGTGTTTCTTCACGCTGTGTATCTTTTTCTGTTTTTGATCTGAGCCGTTCGGCTTCCCTTTCACTCTTAGTATAGTCAGCCTCAGCCTCAGATAACATCCTAAGAGTTTCTTTATTCGCCTCCATCAGTTTTTGCTTCTCCTCTTCACGTAACCTTTTACGTTCTTCTTCCATTTTCTTCTGTCGCTTGGTTTCTACAATTACAAGTTCGTCCAGCTCTTTCGCAGCCTCTTGTATCTTACTTTCTTGCTCCTTTTGAAACTCTGTATATTCACGTTCAAGTGTTTTTTGTTGTTCAAGTAAGTCAACCTTATCTTGCCGGTATATCATTTCTTTCATTTCATTCTGTTTAGCCTGTTCATCCATCTTTGATTTTATTTCCGCCACCTCACGCTCCGCTGTTATTCGATCTTCTTCCGCTTTTTGTTTAGCCTTTTCTATACGTAACACCTCCTCCTCTTTTATTTTTTTCCGACTCTCATCTTGTGCACGTTTTGCCTTTTCCATCTCTTCTAGAGCGGCCTGTCTCTGTGCTTTTAACTCATTTGCCCGCTTTTTATTAGCCAGTCTTATACGTTCCTTTTCAATAAGACGTTTTTCTTCGCGTTCAGCCTGGCGTTTACTTCTTATCTTTTCGAGTTCTCTCTTCTTTTCCGCAATACGATCAAACGTTGACTTCATGTCGGAAATTTTTTTATTCTTTTCTTTCAAGGTCGATTCCGTTTCTTTTTGTAATTCGTTTACTCTTTCTTTCTGAATGTTTATATTTCGTGCTTCGTATTTATTCATTTCATCATCTACCTCATTTTGTTGTGAAACCTTTTTTTCTACAATCTCATCGATTTTCTTTTCGACATCTTTCACTGTGCGCGCTGTTACAGTTTCGACCACTGAGATATTACCTGGATCCATGCGTAATTCCACTGAAACTGGTGGTGGTAAGGGTTTTGATACTACGACGGGTATTTCTTCTGATAAAATTTCTACCGTATTGTCTCCCCGTAAATAGTAGACTATTATCATTAGTAAAATGAGGACTACCAAAATAATTAATAGCAGGTCGGTAGGTGTCATCTTATGATTGTATGATATTATTTTCCCGTGAAGAACCCATGTCGATATAAATGGTGATCAATAGATTCATAGCCACTTTCGGTATCTCCGTATGACATCAATATCTCTTCACCTTTCCTATAATTCCTGGGTGAATAGAGTTTGATATATTTATCTTCGATCCGTGTATCTATTTCGAATCCGTTATTTTCAGGGGTTGTTCCGTGGTTAATCATGTCTATCATCGGTATCATCATAAGTACATGCGACGCTTCGTACCTGTATATTATTCGTCTCGAACGAACGAGGTCCATATATCGTTTCATTGATTTTGGGTATATTTCATTATCTTTTTTTTGCATTTCCCGGAGTTCATAACCCCGTGGATAATTTATACGGTCAATCTCAGTGTCACTCCAGTCTGCTATAAGATGTGGATCTCGTGGCATGTAGTCCATGTACCCCTCAAACTTACCACTCGATTTATCATGTAACATGAGTTTCGTCGACAGTATATAATCACCTTCTACAAGCGTTGTATCCGGTAAAACTTCTTCGTGTATGCACGACGTCAATGGGACCTCTATCAACATATCTCCAGTTTTTATATCATCAGTGGCGTATAACCCTCGTCTCATATGTTGATTGTACCCCACGTCCAACTTACTAAAATGTATCCCACTGCGCTTACACCAACGCTTGAACTTCCAATCTGCGTAGTTCCATTTTCTCAGTATGAATAAAACTATAACAAGGCATAACACGACATACAAAATATTCATTGATATATCGTCTGAAAATAATTCTACGACAATTGTAGCAATGAATACGTTGATTATTATATTAGCTGTAACGATAGTTATTCTATTCATTCACTACACAAACTCAACGAGACCTTACTCATGGAATGACATGCAAAAGCGTTTTGGAAATTTAGAAGGTTCTATTCGAACATTCAATTTAGATAGTATGGACGACGAGCAAAGTTATATCAGTCACGAACTTAAAACAAAATATTCAAAAATTTTCGATCAAGAGCTTAGATCTCGTAAAAATACGATGATGATAAAAATAAAGGAGTCTTTCTGTACACCCGATGAACAAAAACTTATCGACTATGTAAAACCTGTTATAAAGAATACTCCGAGCTCAGATACCATATTACGTATCCAGAATTCGCCTTGGGTGTATAGTTCACACTTCGACTGTTACGACCAGTATGTGTATATGCTGCACGGTAAAAAACGGTGGTTACTTTTCGATATAGACGATGTTGAAAAAGAACGAACTTTGGTGTTACAGCTCGCAGGTAAAAATATTAAAACCGTTTCCAAAATTTTAAAAGTGAACGGTATAAATTTCAAAATCAAAACCATTCGCGCAGGTGACATTCTTTTTATACCAGAAGGACAATATCATCTGGTAGAAAACGAAGGATCTCAAGGTACGATATTTGTTAATTCACCTGTCGATAAACCCCCTAATCAGTATTTAAATTCGAAATTCGAATCGTTGTGGCCCAAGTGGTATTCGGGTACGTGACTATTTCCCCCCCGTGCTCCCCGCCGTGAAGCGCGGCGGCGGCGGCGGCGGCGACCGCGCACGAGGCGGAGGTGGAGGTGGAGGCGCAGGTGTTATATTAGTTTCTCTCGTGTCTACTAATGCGGGACACCCATTACCCCCCCATCTTGGATGCGTCGTAATACTCCGTGTTCTCTTATCATTTCTCAAAATTTGCATCTTACCATAATTACCACACATGCGACCCCCGCGAGTGCTGACGCAAGTATAAGCGTTTCGGTGGGTGTTACCTCTATAACCATTATGCCACCCACCGTAACTACCAACTCTACAGTGTATCTTCGGTATTGGATCATCCCTGTAACCCGTTGTAGCTCCACACGCAGCGCCTCCATATTTTGGTTGTGCAATAATAGATCTGGTCCGCTTTTTTCTAGAGTAGTGGTTATTTCCAGAGTTCCAGTTTCTTTCAAACGAATAACCAGTCCATCCACTAAGTTTACAGTCTTCGGGTCCACGATCTACGGTTCTAGTCTCAGTGGTAGGACACCTACCAGCTTCTGTACCCACGTCAACTATAGTTCCCGTTCTTTGTTCTTTTTGATAAAATTTACCCGTGCCGACGTATCCCTGTGGGAGGGAGCCGGGTCCTGGCCGCCAGTTAGGATCTAGTTTTTTGTGTTCCATCACCGGTCCAACGCCCACCCAGTTACCCCAATTCACAACACACGGACGTTTTTGCCCCTGTATCGTCCTAGTAGCTTCTCGTAAATTACATCCATCCGCGACGACTTCTGTGGCACGTGTTCTCTTTTGATCTAGTAAATACGCCCCGTATCCTCGCGCACCAGCTCCAGCTTTGAAATACGATTTTCCCACATCAGTCCATGGATTCCAGTCGTCTTCGTCACATTCTTTCGATATCTGAACAACATGTTTGAATTCAGTATATGGGCATTCTTTTCCGCCGTTCATAGCCGGTGAGAGGGGTGTTTGATTTCTTTGATACGTCTGTTTCCATCTACCGGTTGGCCTTTCCTCACAATTCCCCGTAGTTGCACAGCCGAATGGACCGTGTGTCACGATTGTTTCCGTCTCCTCTTGTATTTCTCCTTTCTTTTCCCATTTCGACCACTCACCCGGAATACAATCCATAGGATCCCCCCGCTCGTATGCAGCATAATCAAATAACGAAACCGGATTCTCACCATAATCAACCGCCGCCGCTGTAGAATCAGCGTCGAGTTGCGCTCGAGCGTCTATAGCAGCCTGCTGCTCAGCCGCCGTTAAATCCTCCCAATCCGATTGAGAAGATAGCTCGAGAGCAAGCGCTGTATCACGGTCTGCCTGTTGGTCAGCGTCACCCGTATTTGTAGACGCCTGTTGTAGAAGGTCCTGTGCGGACTGTGCGGCTGATTCGTCCTCTTCACTCCGCCGGACATCCTCATCTCTCTCTCTGCCCTGTTTCAGTTCCTGTTCCAGTAGAATATCACTCATAGCAGCCTCAGCATCCTCACGTTCTTTATCCATTCGCTCCTGTTCAGCCTCCGCCTCTTCCAATTCTTTGAGTGCATCTTCATTAGCTTTTAAAAGTTTTTGCGTTTCTATTCGCCTTAATCTTTCATCATCGGCCTCCATTTGAACCTGACGCTTCTTCTCAGATTCTACTAATTCGTTTAATTCAGCTTCGGCTTCCTTTATCTTTTCTAATCGCTCCGCTTCTAACTCAATGTATTCTGTTTCCAATTTTTTATGTTCCTCGAGTAGTTTTACCTTTTCTTCCTGAAATAACGCTTCGTCGATCTCTAATTGCCGATTATTGGATTCCGCCTGTTCTTTTAAATTTTTAGCTTCCGCTTCCAATTCTACTTTTTTAGCTTCTACGTCGGATCTGGCTTCTTCCAGTCTTAATAACTCCTGCTCTCTCGTTTTCACCTCTAATTGTGATCTACTCTTTTCAGCCTCCTCCATTTTCTTTAATGCATTCCTTCTCGCCAGTCTTATATCCGCCAGCTTTTTCGCGTTCTCTGCAGCAGCTCGTTCTTTTTGGATTAATAAACGCACCGCTTCATCTTCCTGTTGCTTCTTTTTCTTTTTTAATAATTCATTGCGTCTCTTTTGTATAAGTTCTTCAATCGCGGAAGTCGCGTTAACAATTTCGCGGGTCTTTTCTCCCAAAACTTCTTCCGTTTCGGCTTTTATAATTTCGGTTTTCTCTTCCCGACTATGGATCTCACGGGATTCCATTTTCCCAATTTCGTTTGCCATCTCGTTCTTTTTTTCAATTTTAGTCTCCACCACCTTTTCGATCTCTTTTACCAAATCTTCTTTCGTACGTAACATAACACCTTCCGTAGTAGAAATATTACCTGGATCTAAATGAACCTGTACCCGCCTAGGACGTGGAATTGATTTTGGTCTGGGTTTAGACTTTATCTCTACCGAGTCCCTCGATACTTCAATAGGTGTGTGTTTCCTTCCCATGAAGTAGTACATCAATAGCAGCACTAATACTATCACTCCTATTAACAGAAGGTTAGTAGGTGTCATCTTATCATTGTATAATATTATTATCGTATCAAAAATTCCGGATTACGGGATTTTTGATAGGTATTATATATGTATCAACTATATCTTATTGAACAGTGTCCATCGCGCTCACGAGATCGGAATTCATTCTCTCCTTATTCTCTTCGACTTCAGCAACTCGAATCCGATCCTGTGTGTTGTTAACCTTTCTCATTTTTGCGACCGAGCGATCGAGTTCACCCATGAGTTTAATACCCTCCTTGGCGTTTAAAGCAGATGTTGCCCTGACGACGACCGCCTCCATCTCTTTTCCAAGGGCTTCGAGTTCCTTGAAATCCATCTCCTTGACGTTCTTCGAATAGAAATCGTCGCGCTTCTTAATAAATTCTTTCAATTCCATAATAGACTGTTTCATAGTCTTGGTGACCCGACCCTTTGCATCGGCGAGCTTGTCGGTGTATTCAGTCTTGTCCATTTATAGTAAGCTAACAAATTTTTAAGGAGATATAGGGGCGGGTGCCATAGAACCACCCATCATCTCCCCTTCATCGTCAGAGTCCTCGGGCATGACCGGCATCTCGGGCATTGCCTCTGGGAGGGCCTGAAGATCTGCCGACTGGTCATCGGAAACTTCGATATCGGGGTTAGCCTCCTCACCTTCCATACTTTGTAATTCGGGAGCCTTAGACATCTCTTGGAGAAGAGCGTTCAACTCAGCTTCGAGCTGATCCGGAGACTCATAAGACTCGGAGCGGAAAGCTGCACACTGATGTAAACCACCGCAAGCAAAATGGAGAATGATCGTCGCGAGAATCATACCGGCGATGAAAATGGCGATCTTGTTCTTAGAAAGCCCCTTGAGAGTGGTAGCAAACTTAGCCATACTGTTTTATATAGTATTGATATTTTTTTCTCACGTAATTACAAATGAAACTCAGACCGGTTGCACACGTCGCGTTCGAAGCTATTGTTATAGGTATATTGAACGTGGGTCTCCTGTCTGTTTTAAATAGAATACCCAGCCTGAACACCACGCCACTCTTTGTAAAATTATTCATAGGCGGTGCTCTCATTCATATTTTGTTTGAGTACTCTGGGGGAAACCAATGGTGGTGTCAATCTACCTACCAGTAAGTTCCATGATTCGATCCAATGAAATTCTTTTTGCGTGCATAAGCCAGTTATATTCCGTGTGAGCGTCGAGTGACTTTAAATCCGTGAGAGTGTTCCGTGTTTCAATATACTCCATATAGATATCCCTCTCAACCTCTTTACCAAATCGTGTTAACTCTCCTCGACGTGTAAACATTCTTACTCGCATATCGTATGCAAATAATTGTGGATAGGTTCTACACATACACTCAAATGTAAACGTTTGAAGATTCAAAAGTTGTGCGTTTACATATGACTTAATTGCATCCTCTTTGACCCTTGTAGTAATATTCTTGATAGGTTTCAACTCCCGCATTCTTTTGATACATTCTTTATGATGTATACCGATCGCGATGATATCCTGACGAATCAAACACCTCTCTACTGGTCGAGAAATCACATTTCCATTTTCGTCACGGTTACGGTCAAAGCAAACAAAGAAACCTTCTCGCGGATTTCTGAAGTTTTCGTCTAGATTAGGAATTTCAGAACTAAACGGAAAATATCGTTCATCGTAAGGGTCGTCGCGCATCTCGAATGGGTCATATGTTTCATGGTATTCTTCGCTTTCGTCTCCAAGTGAATTCGGAATTCTGGGCATAAATGGAATATCTATTCTCAAACTTCTTTGATCTGTTACGGGTGGGTCTTCGTCGTGGGGTATCTGTGTATGAACTTCTTTCAGGTTATTAGCCATTTCGAGATACGTACCCTCGGGAATCATCCCGGATATAGAATCCAGTGATTGCATGAGCGATTTAACATTCTCCATAATATATCATTGGAATATTCTTAATGATCGAATTACTTAAGTGTGATAATGTATCTTAAAAAATCTTACCATACGTCAGGTAATGTATAAGACGACCTACGACAAGTCAAAATGTCAAACTGGTATTGTGCATATAGGATACGGTGCTTTTCATAGAGCGCACCAGGCCGTCTACTTGGATGACTACATGGAAAAAACGGGTGATTTACGCTGGGGGATCGTTGCTGTGAATTTACGTAATGAAGGGTTCAGAGAAATAAACGACTACATCGTAAAAACCCCTTCTAAATATAGACTTGTACGCTCTCATCTAGACTACATAGACTGGTCTAAAAATAGAACAGTTGCAAAACATATGCTAACACTCCCAAGCGTCCATCTGATCACAATCACAGTCACCGAAAGTGGCTACGCACCTGGATCGGTGTTATACGAATACCTCGCATGCGGATTGCGAAACAGAAACAGTCCCATAACCATCATGTCGTGTGATAACAGTCAAAGAAATGGTCGGGTACTGGAAAGTCAGTTTATGGCTTATTTATATCAAACAAATCAATTCGAACTCGCGGAATGGATACAAGACAACGTTAAGTTTCCTTCTTGTATGGTCGACCGTATAACACCTAGAACCACGGTTAAACTTCGACGCGAAATAGAGGAAATATTCCCATTTTTTGGTGACACGTGTGTACATACAGAAGAATATACCCAATGGGTGATAGAAGATAATTTTGCATCAGAATTTCCAAAGCTTGAAGAAGTGGGTGCAACCATTACAAAAGACATTGAACCGTATGAAGAGACGAAGATACGGATTTTAAACGGCGCACACACATCACTCGCATACATGGGCGTTCTGTCCGGGTATGATACATTTGACCAGGTAATGAACGATAAAACTCATCGTCAACATTTTAAAGCTCTTCAAAAAGAAGAAATCATACCTTCTATAGAAATTGATTTACCTTTCGACATATACGACTACGTGGATACGGTAGAAGAACGTATTTCGAGTGAAGTAAACGTCGACGATTTGGAACGTATATGTATGGATGGTTTTACAAAATTTCATACGTTCGTTGTACCCTCCCTGCGGGTATGTTTAGAGCGCGGAAAACGACCAATACATATATACAAAAGTATTGCTGCGTGGTATATCTATTCTAGGAAATTTGCTAAAGGGTGTAAAAAGATAAAGTATACCGAACCAAACTGGATGCTTCTTCAACCCCTACTAGAAGATGGAAATATAGACGCGTTTGTGAGCAATGAACGATTGTGGGGAGATATTCCAAAAAACTATATCACATTTTCAAGAGATCTAAAAACTATACTCATGTCGCATACATACGAAAAGGAGATTGACCTTATCGGTGAATAAATTCAGGAACCGTCAGATCACGCGCGGCGTGGACGAGTCGAGCCTGTCGAACTGCATCGATCTCGCCACGTGACCAGGAACACTGTGCACTACTGGAGATCGCCCAGGTAATGGATTATACGTAATCGTATTCCCATCCGGAAAGCAAACCTCATAATACATATCCGAATCACTCTCACTCACTCGTCGATACGAGCGCGCAGTCACACCATCCGGTGACGCCATGATCGCATCATAGACATGACCCGGAATCGTGTCAATATCCAGTGTATCGGGAACAGTGTTAAACCTGTATGATGTGTACTCCTCGTCATCTTCATCATCCTCCTCAGGGTATCGAGCGTTATCTGTGTTTGCCCAATCAGCGTGAAGTAAACTCACATCCACAGTGACGTTCGCTTGCTCAGGGGTAGCTGAACGAATCGATGGCGAATATTGGGGCATCTGAGACATTGTCATCGGTTCATTCTGATCAAGAAGAAAGCTCGGGGGTTTGACTTGATCGCGAATTTCCTTTATGAGATTCGCGATCTCAAGGTAATCGCCGTCGGGAAGAACATCGGTGTTTTTATCAATGAGAGCCATGAGAGAATGGAACTTATCCATCTTTGAAATTTTTGAGTTGAAATTTTAACAATATCATCACGACTTAAGTCTATTAAGATCTTTATAAGAGCTACGCGTACGCTTAATGTACACTTTACACGCTTCATATCTCGTGACGAGATGATCATATGAAACATCTTTTGTATCGTCAATTTCTAGATAAATATCATCAATCAAATCGCAGAGTCTATTCTGCATCTCGAAATCCTTATCGCGTCGCCTTTTAGGTAAAACCACACGTTTGAAATATGATAACAAATCTTCACATTTCAAACGAAGTATTTCTAAATCGTGTTTATTGTCAAATATTTTGTCGGCTTTTGTAATAGCTGTATCACGTGGATCGTGAATTATTCTTTTTTCACCGCAGTCGTTATACGCTGTTATGTACACACCTTTCAGTAGTTTATCTGCAAGGGTTTCTTGCTCTGAAAGAGATCTCGTGGTAAAGACCTCGTAGAGGAGCTTGAATATACCGGACATTTTCTAGGTGCGGGTGGTGGAACGAGTGTATGCGGGGTATGTAAAACTTCTTTCCAAATACGTCGCTGAACGTCGGGGCACAGGGGAGCCGTAGCCTGCAAGAAAGCCGTAGCAAACTCGTGTGAATATACACTCACGTAAAAGGTCATCAGTCGTCTTTATTTTTCTCCGAAACGTCGTCTTCACTTAGGTTTCCTTTCTTAATTTTAGAAATATACTCTCGCTTGAGTCGCAACTGTTCAATATCAATATCAAGCATCAAGCGACACGGTGCATCGATGATAGCGGTCTTTAACCATTTGAAAGTATTGAGACTGTATTGGGGTGTGAATTGCCAAAACGTGTTAAACATAGCGACGAAATACGTCTTGAACTCAAAGGACAGTGCGTTAACAAATGCGCTACCCCGTTGGGGGGGAAGGGTAGGCTCGGACATATCGTCGTAATCAGTAGTATCCATATAATTTACTTTGACTCGACTTTTTTATACTCGTTTATCATTCGCACCGTATCGACGCAAACTATTCCAGCCAATGTTGTAAAAAAACTCAAGATAAGTGTCACGTTCATATTACATAATAAGCTTTTTTTCGTGACCAAGACGCAGGTCTGTATTGATTACAATTTTATAACCCGCATCAGTAACTCGCTTAGAAAATGAAACATCTTCGGAGAAAACCTGTGAAATCGTCTTTCCATCAACCTGTAATTCTTCCGTTGGATAATTGAAATAAGGATATTCGATCTTTTCGAGTACTTCGCGGGTACAAGCCATAAATCCCATACCCACATAAGCGACCTCGTGATGTTTAACGTCCTCATCCAACGTTTCGGGGTCGATAAATTCATACACACCGTTCTTTATGAAATGCGCTAAGTTCCATTCCCTAACGGCTGCGATGTATTTAGAATTAGACATTCTATACACACCAGAAATTACCGGGAATTTATCCGTATCTTCGATAAGCTCTATAAGCTGTTTCGCTTTAAAAATAATATCTGAATCGATCGTCACCCAAACGTCATATTCAACCTTCCCGTCGAATGGCTTTTGTTCGTTGCCCCGCATAGTGTCTAAACCTAGAGTCATCATACGTGTGAAAGGTACGTAAGCGGAATAATCATTCGTGAGTGCAATTTTATATCCAAGTTGTGAGAGCTTTAACAGAGACTCTGACCATTGCATGAGAAATGTACCAGAAAATTCTTTACCGGGAAGGGCGATGACTACGTTTTTCTTAGGGGAATCCATTAATTAATTATTCATTACAAGCTTTAAATTACTTTCCTAAACGACTGTGCACGTATTCACAAAATCTCTTGAGTTTGGGAAGAATTGTAGTATTCCACGTCTCAGTATCTCTCATTAAAATTTCAGTATGAATTGCATCACCACGCTGCTCTTCAAACCTACATTCATCAACGTTAAGCATATTCATGAGCGTTTGGCATCTGACCTTGTCAACCTCGGTTAGGCCCCTGAAACGACTGTCTGTACGATCCGTCACGTCCACTACGACAAGTTTTCCTGATGAACCCCTGATCAATTTATCTGCGTACCCCGTGAGAATATACTTTGTACCTTGGATGACACAAATTTCTTGTGTATAATACCTCTTATCACGCGTCTCGCTGGTAACCCTACCTCGAAGAACATCCTTCACATGATCACAGACGAGTAGTCGCTTAGCATCCGACAGTTTTGTTTTTAGTCCGAGCTGCACCGACACCGCGTTCATTTTGTTATCGATATCTTTCATGCGTCTAGATTGGAATCGTAGAGCATCTGATATGATATTATCAATCACTTCGTTTTCGTTACGTAGTTTATCCACGATTTCTCGGCGGCGAATACCATTGTCGGTCTGATCATAGTATTTACCTACGACAGATTTAGCGACATCGAGTGGTTTTTTGAACCAATTAGCACCGGAAATAGCGGGAACGTCTGATACATTGACGACAACTGTATCAAGATCAATAGGTTTGCAGTGAAACTTAATATCTCGTACAACAGAATAAATCACCCCACACGCTCGAGAATCCTCTAATGCATCGTGTGCACGGAATGTCTCACCGGTGATATAATTGAACAGTGTTTCGCAGCGATTATTTAAAGTATCAAGGAATGCAGATTTAGCCATATCCAAACTGCACACAAACTTCAACTGTCGAAACGGTTCAACCGAGAGTCCGTATCTGTAACATTCACTGAACAGCACGTTTTTATCGAAACTGGCGTTGTGAGCTACGAGTGTCGTGACTCGCGATTTTCTCACGAATGCCAAAAACTTTTCGTATACTTGTACAAAAGGTAAACCACATCTCTGTGCATAGGAGTGTGTAATGCCGTGTATATCCGTAGCCCCGACTGGATCGTCCTGATGTGAACCTAATACAAATCCATCCGGATAGACGATATTATGCTGTGAATCAATCTCACGTCCATGACGAGAGAATTGTATAGCCGCAATGGACGCCATTCTGCATCCACTCCATAACTGGTAGTTTTCAGGGGTCACAGTGGCGACATTCGGGGGCGGACGCCCCGAAGTCTCAGTATCCCATGCGATGTAGCCCATTGGTAAATATAAGCTGTTTTCTTTATATTAAACATCTAACTTAGGTGCAATTATTCATCAAAGTCGTCGACACAGACATCATCTAAATTCTCTTCCTCAGCGTCATCCTCTTCCTCTTCCGGAAGGATACCTTCATCTTCTTCCGGACCATCATCGTCATCGTCATCATCGTCGTCGTCGGGTGGGGTGTCGACGGTTTCGACTTCTTCAACCTTTTCTTCCACCTTTTCTTTCACCTTTGGCTTCGCGGGTTTGCGTTTGGTCGTCGTAGATTTGTCAAAGATTTTTTCGATGATCTTCTCGATCTTTTTTGCGAACTCGATTCGCTTCTTTTGATTCGCGTTAATTTTTTGAAGAAACTGATTTGAGAATCCAATGGCTTTATAAGCCGCGATAACCAATTTAATCGGTGGTTTTTTGCCCTTGGAGTAGTAGTTGTTCCACAACTCGAGAAAATGCGGAATAAGCTTGACCCGGACTTTACCGGACTTGAGGATGATGAGTTTTAAATACACCTTATCCACAAAGTCGAGTTCCGGTTCGTCTTGTACCACGCGTCTTTTTGGTGGTTGTAACTCGATGATATCAGGCGATTTAAACGGTACCCCGTAGTACACATAGTTTTTTTCAAGTAGGCGCGCGTACACGTTTGAAGCCTGTATCGCGAATTTTTCTTGTTTCTGTGGACGGGTTGGTTCTGTCTTGAACCCTTGAATTATATTAGCCAATACACCCGACGTAGGTCTGCTGACATTGGGTGTAGTAGGTGGATGAAAACGGTGAGCCGGTCGTTTCAACATTCTTATTTTTTTATTACAAAATTTCTAACTTAGGTCTAATTTACGTTCTTCCACACGCGTAATCAAGTTCGCATCCGATGACGTGATGCGCCTGAAAATTCTGAAGAGAGCTGTACGGTCCCCATAATTCTATAACTTTACGTTCCTTGTCGTACCAGATATAAGCGAGTTCCAAAAACTTAGTGAGCCAATAGAAACGTTTCCCATTCCTTCCGATAAACCTGTAGAGTTCATTATCCGAATAAGACGAAACATCCATCTCGCTATAATGCGTGTTAGGCGGGGTGTATGGCGCCATCTTAATCGTATAACGTTGATATTGTTTAAGTTCGTTTATGCACCACATCCACATCCTGTGGTGTATCTCTCCTTCTTTCCACAGTTGCATTTTTTAGATCCACAATTTGCGCAGTAGTGGCTGCGACCTGTCCATGTGTGATAAGAGTTCGTTGTGGTGACGGTTATAATTATAATGACAATGAGTAGGCCGATAAAGGCCATAGCGGGGGTAGGTAGATACATTTTATATTACACGAACATTTTTTTCCTACGGTCACGTATTTGTTTACATCTTCTTCTTACTTCCACAACTATACCCCGAAGTAGCCGTCGCTTTATCGATCACGATGAGTATTGTGATTATCATACTAATACAAAAGATGCTCCCTGTAAACGTTTTCAGAAAATTTCCATTCATGAACAGAATGGGTCCCGCCATTTATGATATACCGATATATTTATTCGAATTCGTATTCCTGTTCGTCGTATAAACTTATTTCCGATTCAGAATCGTCGTCTGTATCATCACTATCATATTCCAAATCGAAGTCCACGTCCGAATCGGTCAGGCAATCATAGTAAATTCCATCAGAACGCTTTACATAATCACCAGTATCTTCTAAGTCCAAACCATCATAAAACCCTGACACGGCTTCTCTGGGAACTGAATGCTGGGCGTCATCTGACCACTTATATGCATATTGGTCTTCGTCATATAACAGTGTATACACTTTATACGAATCTGCACACACTTCCTGTATTTTACAGATTTCAGTATAGCCATCAACGTATTCCACGTCAATTAACTGACCTTCCATTTTTTTATACCGAGTGTATTCTTAAAATAACATTTTTCTAGAGTATAATATATGAACATCCCCCACGCGACGCATCCCGAACAAGCCGCAATGTTTGATATAGATGACACCCTTATCGAATCTCGTAGCGGTAAAAGAATGGAGAATGTGTATGCGTTGTATAAAAGTGTACAAAATAAGGGGTATAAAATGATCATTATTACTGCTAGACCGGGGTACTATGAAAATGTTATTCACACACAGGAACAATTAAAAGCTCATAACATTTACTACGACGAACTGGTATTTACACCTCCTCCTGGAAAGTCTGTGTATAAAAAGAATTCTAAATATAACTATATCCTTTCCGTGGGAGACATGGACACGGATCTAACCGATTCCACGTATGCAGTTAAGATTTCCATCTAGAATTACATATATGACAGGTAATGAAAACAGTCATGGGTTCATCGGCACCTCTCGTCTGCATCTGGTAAAATGTAGTCTTCCAATCTCTGCACTTTCCACATTTAAACAATCCCTTATAATCTGGATCGTTCATGATTGTTTTTCCCTCCTTCTTTGTAGCCTTTTCCACGTTAATCTCTATTTCCTGTGCCATGGGGCCTTCCGGCCAGAGCAGGTTTGGGGGTGTCTCCACGATTGCAGACGATTTTAACTCACCAGATAGAATACGGAGTTTAAGTGATGGCGAGTTTCGTAAACACTTTTGAATCTCAAGAAATTTCGTTTTGTAACGATTCATGTGTCTATGATTATCCGCAGCCGGTGTATCACCTAACTTCGTAGATCTAGTGATAGCCCAGTTATATATACACTTTTCTATGTTAATGCATTTTGTATCCTCTTTGGGAAGTTCGAGAAGTTCCGAAAAACGATTGACAACAAATTCTCTGGACATTATTACTTATGTTATTGAATTAATTAATAACGACTTAAGTGCGGCATGGAATTCCTGGCGCAGTCGCCAAATGATTCTGGTGAACATCTGTTAAACGGGTCGGTGGTCTGTTTACGCTGATTAGATTCTTTCGTCACCCCCCACAGGGAATCCAACTCATGTAAAGAGTACTTTTCCGAGCACCATTCGATCAGTAAAACAACTACAATTAGCGCAAATAAAGCAAATTTTAAGGATATCTCCATATATTAATAACAACTTTTTTATTTACATATCTCAGATGACGAAAGCTGTATTAATACACGAGGAAATCGATGACGTGGTAGAAATAGACATAGATACAGAACCTGTAAAAAACGAAATATTTAAAGTATTACAGGGTCCAGCTACATTCATAGGTCAGTGGCCTGAAATTGATGTAGTAATCATGAAATGTGTAAGAGGTGGTGATCCGTGGGCTGATATAGAAAGAAACGAAAACATTCTTCCACCCCCGTTCAGTAGTGAAAAGGTTTTAGGTAAAGTATTACTAATGCGAATGGATATAGATTCTGAGCCACAAGATTTTACATTAGATGAATACAATGAGTTTATTTTACAAAAGACTCAGGAATAAACGCTGATCCACGCAAAACAGCCTGTGAATATTTCAACGCGAGTTGAAAATGTACATCCGCCCAATCTAGAGGGCTCTTGATCTTAGCTTTACACGGGTTATCATTGACCATCTGTACTATATCCGTTTTTTTCTTATTGGCCATGATATCATTCATCGCATCGTCAACCTTTTGTAACCATAGTACATGCGATTCGCTGGTAGGGTCGAACTTAGATACGAACGACATTTTGTAATATACACTTACATATTCTTTAAACTATAATCTAACATTTCTCTATACAACATTTCGTCGACGACGGCGTCGACCTCTTGTCCGCTCATTTTAAACGACATGACATCATCGTATTCAAATGTGTGACAATAAAAATACTCTATACCAGACATAATAGACAAATCGTCTAAGTCTTGTCGATTTTTATACGTAACTTCTAACAGGCCTTTATACGTTTCGGAATCGCGTTCAAAATAATGATTAACCTTTTCCACTGGAATCATGGGCATAGATAAATTTACACAAGGCCATTTACCAAATTCAGCCCTATGCTCAGAAATATACGAAGCATAATTATGGGCTATTTTATTATCTTTAAAACATATGAATCTAGACTTTGCCTTCCCGTCGAGTATAGTCGCAGAGCCCACATGTTTAAGGGAAACAAAATAGAAATCGGTCATTCTTATTGTACTTTAAGATTAAAACCTTAAATATTATACATATGCAGTTTCCTAAAACTATTGGACAATGTACATATCTTCGTGCTCTTCAAACGGCGAAACCCATAATAATCGCAACGGGTCCAGCTGGATCAGGTAAGACCATCCTTGCATGTCAGGAGGCTTCTATACATTTGGCTCATCGTCGATATGATAGGATTATTTGTACACGACCGGTGGTGGCCGCAGACGAGGATTTGGGATACCTTCCCGGAGACATGGGAAGTAAAATGGAGCCATGGGCTATTCCGATGCTAGAGTTCATAGAGAAATACTTGACTCATAACCAGGTTCAGTCGCGTGTGTATATAGAACCACTCGGATTCATGCGGGGTCGAACGTTTGATAACACTTTCGTGATAGCGGATGAGATGCAAAATAGTACCCCTAATCAAATGAAGATGCTTCTCACACGTTTGGGTGCGAATTCAAAAATGATAGTTCTCGGTGATCTTCAACAGAGTGATCTTCCTACAAGGAATGGACTCGAAGATATTATTGACCGTGTAGATTGTATAGAAATGGATCATTTAGAATATGTAAACATGACCGATGAAGATGTATTGCGTCACCCAGCCGTGGCAGAAGTACTCGCCGTCTATAAAAATTAAATATAAACATATAACAGAATGCAAATCTTTGTGAAAACGCTCACAGGAAAAACGATCACCTTAGAAGTTGAACAGTCAGATACAATTGACAATATCAAGGCTAAAATTCAAGATAAAGAGGGTATTCCCCCTGATCAACAGCGTCTGATTTTCGCAGGTAAGCAGCTAGAAGACGGTCGAACTCTCGCGGACTACAACGTGCAAAAGGAGTCGACTCTTCACCTTGTCTTACGTTTAAGAGGTGGTGCGCGAATGACGGCAGATAGAATTCGCCGAATGCGAGCGGCTGGGGTACAGCTTCCCGGAGCCAGGGCAACGCGGTCGCCGGCGACGAACCGCTCCAATTCCAATTCCAATTCCAGTTCATCATCTTTCACTAGACAGGTACGAGCACGTGTTTCGTCTCCCCCATCTAATACACGTCAGATACGCTACAACTTTAATAGGTTTGGAAATTCTATGGCGGTTAATAACAATTCCAATAATAATTCCAATTCCAATAATAATTACTATATCAGAGCCGCTACTCCTCCTCCCAGACAAGCAAATAAACTAAGAGAAAAGGTTGATAGAAAGAAAATGAAAGCATCTCTCAGCATGAAACGACGTTTAATCGCGAGTGGCCAGATCCCAGGTGGGCGGCACTGGGATGGGAGACGATGGCGCAATCTTAATAAAACCAACGTGAAGGGATTTTACCTGAGTGATTTTACCAATGCAGGCGCCGTGAAGCATATAAAGAAACATAAACGAGTGTATCTTAACGTAGACGTGCGCAATGCTAAGGTGCAACACGTCTACGATAGGGATGGTATTATCCGTCTTCTCGTAGATGGGAGGTATGTGGCTAAAAGCCCGTTAACACGTAGAAATTTTACCCTTGAAAACGTTATGCCGTATTAAGATGTTTCCTACATACAGCGCTATACATATCACTTCCTCCTATGAGTTCTAGCGTTCGATCCGCCACCTTACGTTGTGTAAATGGACCAGGGTTTCCATTGTTACATACCATACACAAAGCCGAGAGTTTAGTGACCTCCGATGCAAGTGGAATGCAATCGATCAGTTCTCCAAACTTCCGTTGATACGAATCCCCATCCAATCCAGTAAGAATAATGGTCTTACCCGTCACCAATACACATTCTACAAACTTCTTCAAACGCGGAAAAAATTGCGCTTCATCTACGGCTATTATATCAGCTTCGTCAAACTCGTCGGTATGAATGATATCAAATAGATCGTATACTTTGTGACAGTTGAATTGTACGTTATCGTGCGTTTTAAGTACTTCATCAGGTGATCGTGTATCTTTTGCAGAGTTTACGACGAGTACTTTTTTACCTATAACCTTAAGACGTTTCAGGCGACGAATCAATTCCGAAGTCTTGCCTGAAAACATATTTCCCATGATAATCGAAAGCCCCATCTCACTGATTATTATTATCTTGTATTTTTTATATGGGATATATCCACAAGGCAGTTTTCAATGGATACACCGGATATTACAATTCGTCTACAGGGCGTGTAAAGTTTAACGACAAAGTATACCCGAGCATCGAACTTGCTGTTAAATATCTCGCCAAACAGTGACGTATACCGGACGTTCCGTGCGTATAATAGTAAGCCCTATTTGTAAAAGTCTTCGTGCAAACTGCGTCTTCACCACCACCGTGCTAAATTCTACATATTTTCGTGAATTTGGTCTATGATGATCGAGAACCTTCTTCATAGATAAAATTCGCCCCAATGATAAATTATTACAATATACCGTGTTCAATTCAAGTCTCACGGGTTTGTTAAACGTCCACACACTGTTAAAAAATAAATCTAGATGTTTTGGTGTAGTTTTATCGGTTATTGTTAAAGCGCATGTTTGTGCCATACTTTAAATATAGATTAATTTCTTTATCAATATTAAAGATGCCAGCGCGTAAGAAATCCCCGAGTTCTATGCTCACGTCTATAAGTAAGCGTCCTAACTCCAGTGTGAAAAACCGGGTTAGAAAACTAACTAACTTATCCAACTTAAAAACGAATACCCACCGCGAACTCGAAAATCGTCAGCGTGAACTCGAGAAAGCTAAACGTATCATCATGCGCGCTAGAGCAGCTGGCGAGAAACGACTGGTTGCAAAAATGATGCGTGAAATGGGATACCAGCGACTCAACAACCCTTAAACAAAAATCTCAAGTAAAAGGTAAGATGAATAGATTTGTCAATTCTACAGCTCTTACTGTGTCATTATCTTATATCCTAACAAATATCCAGAACCGTTCAAATTTTAGAAAGGAATATGTCATACCACTTATAGCTCTTTTAATGACAAAATATATTGTTGGTGATTTCGATACGGGTTATATCTGGACATTGAATGATATTATTTTCGTTTCGTATGTTTTATTACTATCATATGCGGTAGTAAGATTTTCTAAGTAAAAGGTAAGATGCCTCTCACCGATGCTCAAATTACTCGAAAAGTTGGGCAACTGCGTAGAACAGAAGGTCAAATCTATGCACCTCTCAAATACTTCAGAGGGCTTGAGACTCTCAAGGAGGTTGAAGCTCGCTACAAGAAGATGCTCAAGAAAGACTACACCAAGTTTAGAACAGACGAAGGACGAAAGACGAAGACTTCCTCCTACACCCAAAAGTTCCGGAAAAGGTATCCAGGTGTTAAGTCGTTGCCAGATATTGCGAAGGCTACTGGCATTCCTCTAAAGACTGTGAAGACCATCTACAATAGAGGACTCGCTGCGTGGAGAACCGGGCATCGACCGGGAGCTTCTCCACAAGCGTGGGGGTACGCGAGGGTTCATAGTTTCGCAACTAAGGGGAAGACGTACTACACGGCTGATAAGGATTTAAGGAAGTAACGGTCCGACGGTTCCCACCAATTTAAAAATCTTGATTTATCAGTAATAGACCAATCCATAAGTTCTAACGCATTCCCATTAACATACCACCTCCCATTTTTTTTATGTGGTTGTAATGGTTCACAAATTTTAAGCTGATTATCTAAAATCCATTTATCAGAGCAATGAATGGTCCGTCCTTTTGCAGCATAAATCTTTCCTATAGCGGAACGATAAGACTCTAGAGCTAATTTAATAGGAACTGCATTCATCGGGGCATTCTTCATCATATTAGAAATCTGTATCGCATGATTTTTTAATATAGAATCTTCTACCATTTTCGGTTGTTGAGGGTCGGACGACGAACGTAGCATATCATTATATTCTTGGGAACCTGGATAACCCTGACTTATCGACATACCTCGCTTTGATAATCCCATTTTACAAAACATACGAGCTCTATCTTTATGTAGGGGGCGGCTGATAAGGATTCGCTTTAGAAGTTTTAAACGCGTAGGCGGGTACCGAACCCTTCGGTGGTTTCTTACAGTATATTTTACAATCACAGCAATCCCTTACAGACACGAGTTGCTTTTTAGTCGCGTAACATCGTGTCGGTAACATAATATCTTTGGAGATATACCTAAGTATCTGGTCTGTGAGTATCATACTGTTATTTAAAGATTTTTTCTTTATATAAGAACATGACTGACCGAATCTCTTGGAACGAATACTTCATGAAAGCCGCCGAACTCGCATCCGTTCGATCCCCCTGTGAACGTCTTAAAGTAGGGTGTGTTCTCGCAAAAAACAATCGTCTTATTAGCATGGGCTACAATGGTTTCTTAAGTGGCTCTGAACATATCTCCATCGTGAGAGATGGACACGAACAAGCCACGATTCATGCAGAGATTAACTCTATAACGGATGCAGCGAAACGGGGTGTTTCCGTAGACGGTGCGACCGCATATATTACTCATTATCCATGTTTAAATTGTTACAAAGCATTAGCAAGCAGTGGAATCAAGCATATCTATTTCAAAACCAGTTATCGTGATGATCCAGTCATCGCGGAATTAGGGTATGAAATTTCTCTATCAAAATTATAAACCCCAACTCAATGTATTTTCACGAGTAAAAGGTTCCGGGGTAAACTTTTTCGTGACGTGACGACGTTCGTTCGCATCGGGATCACATTGCGCGGGATCATACAATATTCCTTCTTTACGCTTTACTTGAGATGTTTGATCACGCCTCACGCGAGGTGTCTCTACCTTCGGTTCATACGGAATCGAAGAATGATGGAGACAAATACGAACCTTTCCATCTGGGTTACGCTTATATCCAAATGTATACTCAACCTCTGAAATTTCCCCCGTCGTCGCACACGTAAACTCGTACGTACCCATAGCGATCGCTAGCTGATTGTGACAGTCAATCTGGTGATTATCAAAAATGACTCGACTGAAACCCTTCTTAGCGTTAATCGCGAAACCGTGATCTTCCTTATATCCACTGATCACCGCGTCATTACCAACAAAATAAGACATAGCGTCATTTGCAGTTGGACGAAATTGCTTTGCGGCAGCCTTCGTCGGTTTGAAGAGTACTTTAGAATGATCATATCCATAAAGCTCACCCGCGCGTTCTCCCGCGAGGCTAACATAATCACCACCCGAAAGGAAGCAATTAGAAATATCAACAATAGACTGTGCCCAGAAGTTTTGTGCATCGATAACTTCATCTCTCGTCACGTGATCAGAGTCGGTCTTGGGACGAAAATTATCGATAAGCTGTGAAGCTTCGTCCATAGGAGGTGAATATCTACGATTAGCTTCCGGGTCGTGTTGATCCGGGTCATAAAATATACCTCCGTCGTTACGTTTAGTGGAAGGCATATTCACAGTTTTTGTAGTGTTTTTACGACCACCGAATCCGCGCGCAGAATTGATTTCCGTATCATATTGATCGGGATCATAAACGGCGCGGGTCTTTACTCGTCGCAAACTAAAAGATCGAACAGGGGATAAGATATTCATGTAATAAGAATACGAACGCTACTTTTAAATAGGTGGTTTATCACGAAAAAAAACGAAGTATATTATAATATGGGTTGGTTTACTTCCAGTACGAATATTCCTCAAGGTAAACGGAATCTTATCAATAGAGCTGAAGATAAGAAAGTATACACACCGTACATGAGAAATCGTATCAATAAAATAAAAACCATGTCTCAATTGAAAGAAGTTAATGGCGAACTCACTGCGGTAATTTTTACTACCAGAAGAGAAAAGGAAGCTCTCGAAAGAGAGGCGCGATTCTTAGGAATATACACAAATGTTAAAAATAAAATCAATAATCATGATAGCACTAGAGGGTCGTTTATCAGTATTCGAAATTCGTTCAAAAAATACATACAGAATAAAAAATCTCAATCAAAGTAAATGGTCCACCTAGAACGGATACACGAAGAAATACGTGTACTACACATAAAGGACGAAACTTTAGTCTCGTATCGAATATACGAAAATTTTTCGAATCGAATACAACATTTTAACACTATCAAGATGGGTGCATATCCTGACCACGATAAACTAACCGAAGAAGAGATGGAAGAACAAAAATATTTGAATTCTTATTTCGAAACTTTAAAAGAACTATTCCCACACATCGAATCGAAGTGGCGTAGAAGACATGTTTAAAGATAATTTACACTCATAATACATGACGTATATAGTGGGAGACTGCTTAGAAAAGCTCGTTGACGTACAAGATGAAAGCGTCACCACTATATACCTCGACCCACCCTTCGATAGTGGTCGTGATTACACATTATCGAAGAATGATGCAACGGGTTTCAAAGACACATGGAAAGGTGGGGACTATAAGCAGTTCATAGAAAGTGTTATAGATGCATGCATCCCAAAAATGAAGAAAACAGGTACTCTGTTTTTTCATAT
>OBMK010001111.1_pt1 | contig 23667 bp, 20 predicted proteins | sample 1539081 | NCBI WGS metagenome assembly OBMK01 (sample SAMEA3355528, study PRJEB22509) | marine metagenome | biome: marine; feature: river plume; material: water | place: USA | collected 2010-08-07 | depth 0.5 m | reverse complement strand
AAGATATACTTGATTTACCTGCAAGTGAAGACTATCCAGAAGATGGTACACTACGTGATGTGTTATCAACGTTTGAAGCAGAAATGAATGTTAATAACGCAGTTGTTGCTGAAGCTGAAGCAAACACTCCTAAGAGTGGGTATGATGTTGATGATAGTTATTACACACTTGCATTGGACGAAACTACAGGCAGAGCTAAAGTACAACAAGTTGATGAAAACGGTACAATTACTGATAAAGCAACTCCAGCTACATCTGGATACAAAGGATTGCTTATTGGTGATGAATTTGCGCCTAATGGTAGTAATTTTAGTAGCGGTATTAGTTTTCCATTAAACAGTGTCGAAGGCGATTACTTTTTAAGAACAGACTTTTTGCCACAACGTATGTTTCGCTATAGCGGCAACCGTTGGTTAAAGGTACACGATGTTAAGAGAGCTCCAATGAATAATGGCACTACACAAACACTACGTGGATCGTTTATTAATGATGTTGATACATATCTATATAACACTCCAATTGCACAAGACTTTGTACGCTTAACAGTAGGTCAAACTGTTATTAATACAGAAATTGCGTACACAACAGCAAAATATATACAACTAGAATTTACCAACGATACAGGAGATGGTGCTAGACGTATAAACTACACTGTTGCTGATAATTCAGGTATGTTAACTAGTTACGATGATAACGGTACTGCTAGAGTGCGTATTACGCTGGCAGCAAGTGCTATTAAGGACGAAGGACTGTTTAGTCTAACTCTACATAATGACCGAACACAGCAGCGTCAATCACTGTCACAAGCACTAAAACCACAGGCGGATAACTAATGGCTGAACATTTTTATGACGGACAAATAAGAAAGTATCTTGTACAATTAATGCGATTGTTTAGTAACTTTAGTTATGCAACAGGAGACGGTACAAAAACACAAGTACCAGTATTGTACGGTGACTTAACTAGACAAGTAAGTTCAATATTACGAGATAACTCCGAAAACAAAATTCCTAGTGCGCCACGTATGGCCATATATATTACAGGTTTAGAAATGGACCGTGATAGAACTAGTGATGCTAGTTATGTAAACAAACGTCACGTAAGAGAACGTGCGCCAGATGGTAGTGGTGGATTTACTGATCAACCAGGTAAACAATATACTGTTGAAAGATTAATGCCTACACCGTACAAGTTAACAATTAACGTAGACATATGGTCAACTAATGCAGATATGAAACTACAGATTATGGAGCAAATACTAATGCTGTTTAATCCTAGTTTAGATATTCAAACAACTGACAACTACTTAGACTGGACTAGTTTAACTACTGTAATGATGGACAGTGTTAATTTTAGTTCCCGTGCAATACCAGTAGGCGTTGATAGCGAAATCGATGTTGCACAAATGACATTTAGTACACCAATTTATATTAGTCCTCCTGCTAAGGTTAAGCGCCTTGGTGTTGTTACTAATATTGTTACTAGTATTTTTGACGGTGACGGATATTACGACTTTGAAAAAATGCTTGAAGGTACAAATTTATTCAGCATAGGTGGAATGACGCCAACATATAAAATGGACGGTGGCGATGAGTCTGATCAAGTAGTTGATACTGGAGCAATGCCAAATGACGGTGACGGAGTATTAACCCCTAGAAATCAAAATACAAGATCTAACAAAGCAATTGTTAATAATCCTTTACAAGAACGTGTACTTATATTTAATGGCGAAGTGCAAATACTAGAAAATGGACTTATTAGCAATAATACGTGGACTGAGTACTTTTCTAAAATACCCGGTAACTATAGACCGGGCCTTAGTATAATGTATTTTAGAAAACCTGATATTAGTGGATTAGTTGCAGGCCGTATTACTATTAATAGTCTAGACGACACTAAGTTAGTAATTGATTGGGACAAAGATACATTACCTAGTAACACTACTATACAAGGCCCTGCTCGTGATGCTAACCAGTATTCTAGCATAGACTTTATCATTGATCCGTTGCGCTATGATCCACAATCAGATCCCAGCAAAGCAGGAGTACGTTTGTTACTGCTAGGAGACATCGGTAGCACAACCAATACAGATGGTGCCGATGCTTGGAAAAACACAGACAACTCAGACTTTGTTGCAGGTGCAAATGATATTATTGAATACGACGGCGCTAATTGGTCTATTATATTTGATGCAAGTACCAGTAATTTAGTATACAATGACGAAGTAGTTACTACTTTACATACTACAAATCTTAACACCGGAGTGCAGTACTACTGGGACAGTGAGCAATGGCTACTAAGTGTTGATGGTGAATATGCCAAAGGTGACTGGACAATTAATCTAGACGGATAACTACTTGTATGAACAAGATAGTCGGTAGTGGTGCTCTTTTCTATGCACTTAATACAAAAAGATTTTTATTCCTACATCGCACTGGCGGCAAAACTGCCGGTACTTGGGGACTTGTAGGTGGCGGTACCGAAAAAGGTGAAACTCCATTTGAAGGCTTAACTAGAGAAATACAAGAAGAAGTAGGCGACCTTCCTAAATTTGTAAAAACAATTCCTTTAGAAACATTTGTTTCCAACGACGAACGATTTAACTTTCATACATATCTTGTTGTTATAAAAGAAGAATTTCTACCTAACTTAAATGATGAACACAATGGCTATGCGTGGGTTAGTTTCGGAAAGTGGCCCAAGCCATTACATCAAGGGTTGCGTAATACCTTACAAAATAAAACCAATCTTGCTAAATTAGAAACAGTGTTTCAAGTTATAGATCTATTAGAGGAATAAATGGAAAAAAGTAACGTTACAAAAACAGATTACGGATACGATGTTGTGTGGGCCGACAATGAATATTACTGTAGTAAAATATTAGTATTTGAAAAAACAGATCAACAAATATCTTTACATTTTCATAAAGACAAACATAAAAGTTGGTTTGTTAATGCAGGTAAATTTGAAGTACAATGGGTTGATCCAAAAGACGGTAAAGCATATTCTCAAGAACTTCCAGAAGGCGCAGTATTTGTTGTGCCGCAGTTATTGCCTGTAAAATTAAAAAGTTTATCACCTAATAGTGCTATAGCCGAAACTAGTAACAACAATAACTTAGAAGATTATTATAGGTTGGGATAATGCTAAAAATAGAAGACACTGAAATATTCATAAAAGAAGTTAGATACTTCCGTCAAGAAATAAATCGAATTAGTACTGCTAGTGTAAAAGAACGTGCAGGAAAATTATTAACGGACCTTGAAATGGAATGTAGACTTATAACCGAAGCGCACAATCCAGCTAATAGTAAATCAATAGATCCTAGAACAGCAAAAAGTAGTATTGAAAAGACAGTTGGGTTGCGAAGACAATTAACTCAGCTTATAAAAGACTCTAAAGAGTGCTAAGTCTTTTTACTGTAATTACGCCTACCATAGGTGCGTGAGCTGTACACTGATATCTAAAGTTTCCACTAGTATTTTCTGGAATTCTCCAATACAATGTTCCTCTATCCGGATCGTGAAGTGCATCAACAGTTTGTTGAGTTATTGCACCTTGAGGAGTTACGTGAAATACTCCTGATGTTAATGCTGTGCCAGTTGCATCTTGTATTTCAGTAGGATGACCCGGTGCTCCATTTAAATCAAATGCAATAGTAGTTCCTGATATTGCATAGATAGTTGGATTTGATCCTGTATAATGACTATTAAATGTGTAGGATGTAAATCCGTTCGCACCAACACGAAGTGTAACCATTGCGTTTTCGGCAACTTCGTCTATTGTTATTCCGGCAGACTGAGCATCTGTTAACTGACTAAATTGTGTTGCTCCAGCAACAACGTTACTTGCAATAGTAATTGTATCCGTCCCTGGAGTTGTGCTAAGGACAATACCGTTACCATTTACAAAGTTAAGTGTGTCTGTAGTCGAGTCGGCTACAATGTCACTACTGCCTAATACTGAAATAGTAGTAAAGGCATTTTGGTTTACATCGCCGCCCGAACCTGCTGCTGAAGGTGCCCATTTACTAGCATCATTGTCCCAGGCTAAGATTTGGCCGTCACTAGGTGCGCTAGTAGTAGTGTCTACGTCACTTAATGCATCAATACTAATAGCATTTATACTAGTTAAGTATGTTCCCAAATCACTAATTTGTGATTCAGTAACACTTAATGCTGCTTGGTGTTGTGTAACACTTGATTCCGTAATATTAGCATTTGGTACATTTGCCCAAGTAACTGCTGTTGATAAATCGTTTGTTTCTGTGAAGCTAGTAAGGTAACCGCTTAGGTCTGGCGGAGTATAACGGAACACTCCTGTTGTATTATCATAACTTATTGCTCCGTCACCTGATGCTGTTAATTCGTTGCCTACACTTAAATCAGTTAGTGTAACTACACTAGGCTTATTAGCGACATTGGCCCAATCTAAGTAGTACGAGCCATCAAAGCCGTCAAGGGTGTCTGCATCAGTTCCTGCGCCTCCTGTAGTAGCATCTGTGCCTGGTGCCCAATTTGAGCCATTCCATTTAAGCACGTTACCTGTTGCAGGAGTAACACTAGCAGTGTCAACATCACTTAAAAAGTCAATACTAAATGCAGCCATATTAATAGTTAAGTTATTAGTATCAGTTGTAATTTCTGTATCTATGTTTGTCCCGCCAAGTACACTTAGTGTAGCTGTTGCAGTAGATGCAGTAGATGACCCGTCATCAGATGCTACTGTTTCAAACAAATTTTGTGTTGTGCCACCTTCTACTGTACTAGTAATTGTTAATGTTTTGCCAGTAAGGCTAGTACTAACACCAGTGCCGCCGGCTACGATTAATGTATCGTTAGCAGTGTCTGGCGTAACCGAACCAGTGTCTGCATTAAACGTAGTAAAGATATTTCTTTCTGATGGTTGTACATTCCAAACAACACCATCAAACTCCCAAGTAGTTCCGTTGGATGTATATGTCTCGTTTGCTTCTGGACTTGCTGGAAAATTTAACGCCATTAGTTTAACCTCTATGTTTTATATATTTATGTAGTAGCTATTGATAAATTAAAGTTACTAAGCAATAATGAGCCAGTAATAGATGATGTGTTTGCAACACCGTATCTACTATATAATAATCTATTACTACTTCCCATTAGACTAGCAGTATCAGCAGTATAATCATTGTCTAATCCTGTATCAGAAATTACTGCTGACGAATCACCAATGACTTTATTAAGCAAATCATCGGGCGAAATAGTAGGCTGACTTTGTAAATAAAGAGCAAGTAGTCCTGCTACCTGTGGTGATGCCATCGACGTGCCGCCGATATTCATCACACTATAGTTTGAATCTGTCGGATATGTAAATGTAACTGAATTATAAGATGTATCGTTTAAGTTTGAAGCAGTGCTTAATATTTTACTTCCAGGAGCCCATACATTAACAGCTGGTCCTTTTTTACTGTAGTTAGCTGGTCTATCTATTCCGCTATTAGATATGTTATCGATGCTTCCAACAAAAAATGCCCTATTACTATATGGAGAACCAGGGCGATGATATGAGTAAGTAGTTGCGTTATGCACCACTGTGTTATTATAATCATCTCCAGCAACAACGTCTGCTTTATAAAAGTCATTTCCGGCAGCTAAACATATGTGTATTCCAGCATCGATCATATCTTCAATTTCTGCATCAACAGCAGAAACTTGTACTGGATATCTTGCACTTCCGCTATATATTGCTCCGGGAAGACCGTATAAATTAAGAATGTTATCAGCTAGATTAAAAGTCCAAGGAGTTCCTCGATATGTTCCGCTAGTCGGGTTGCCAGCTTGCTCACCTAAATATCCCCAACTCATATTAACTACTGTAGGACGTCCGTTGGTTTTGGCATTGTGCCATAATCTTATTGAATCAAATGCATTTGCTGTCGAAATGCCTGTACCGTCGGGACCTTGTAACGTTTCTAGTCCTGCTAACTTCTGCGAATAAATGTGTGCGCCTTTTGCCCACCCGTATGTTTTACCTGCTGCAATTCCTGCACAATGTGTTCCGTGTCCGTCTCTGTCTCTATAAAAGTTTGCACTTTGTGTTCCGGATAACCCGCTAGCTGTGTACCAATCAATTTGTTGTACCCGTGATGTGCCTGCAGTAGATACTACATATCCTGATGCTCCTGATAAACTTGGATCGCCTACGTCACCGTCTTGAAATATGCTTCTAATTGTTGTCAACGAAGGCTTACTAATTACTGGAGCAATATATGTATTATGTAATGCATAGCCTAATGGGTTATTTGCTTGTATGCCAGACTGTGTACGCATATCGTCTGTCCATTCAGGACTAAGACTTCCACCATCCCATAGACTTGAGTATTCAAACATACCAAAGTTTAACAAAAACAAATATTCTTTAGCCGCTACTTCAAATGCATCCCCATCAGTCTTCCAAGCATTTCCGCCATATCCTGATGAATCCCATTTGCCTGCATCGTATGCTTCTTCCATAGCCGCATACAAAGGACCGCTTGCCCAGTCTGCACTAATATAAGAATACATCTTTAATGATACTGCGTCAAGACCGTGCATATGTAGTGTATGGAATACGTGTTCAATTACTTCTTGTGCATCGTTGTCACCGTCTCCAGGAGCACCACCAGTTGAGTTTAGATACCAAACCATATCGTTAGCAACGTGACTATCAAATAGTGGCGATAAATTGTAAGATGCAATACCAGAGTCTGTTAGGAAGTTTGGAGTATAATCACTGCCGGCACCCCTTGCTACTCGTTGTAGTGTTGGTCCAACTGCCGCATGATACGTGCCTGCGTCACCACTTAGTGTTTTAATAAATGTACGCTGTGATGCTTCGTTGATGCCTGCTCCATTTACGTCAGTAAATAATTCAAACATACGTGCTACCTTTTCAACAAAGGCATCAGGCACTGCTGTCTGGCCACCAACTGCTCCTGCCGCTACAATTCTTACACCATTAACTGTAACTTCTCTACTAAAGAAATTACTTCCATCGCCAGTAAGATCAATAATTGCACCGTTGTTATATTCTGAGTCTATAGCCCCTGCTATCATAAATTCTGGATGGTCTACTTGTAATCCGCTGTCTTGTATTACAATGTCAACGCCCGAGCCGTCTAGTGCATAATTATAATTTCCAGATACTGAACCAGTAATTGAATTAAAATTATTATTGACATCTACACAGCGTCTAAGGCCCCAGTTTACAGTATTTTGTCCAACGGCTGTTCTTTCAAATGCACCTTCTTGACTTGCTCTGGTACCAATTTTAATATCGTCTCGTTGATCAGGCGGTATTTCTACTGCTAAAATACGAGCATCGTTACGGAGTTCATTAGCTTCTAGATCAGTTAACATCCAGTGAGTCATTCGTGTTGACCCTAGTCTAGGATTAGCAATATCTACAGTTCGATTAGGTATTGGTCCAGCGCCAGTTGACGCTGTAAGTTCTGCATCAACTTCTTGTAAACTTATGCCTCTTTTAACAATTACTGCGTATTCTTTTTCCATTATACTAGACTTGCCCAGGCTCCATTTTCGTATACTTGCGCTTTGTTAAGAGTACTGTCATATATCATATCGCCGTTAACTCCTGCAAGTGCATTTTTTTGTGTTGTTGTAAAGCTAGGTAATCTAAATGGACCACCTGTGACAATAGTTGCATCTGCTGCTGTTAATGTTATTGTACTTGCACTTGTAATAGTAGGAGTGCCTGCTCCACCAGTTTGTATATCGTTAGCAGTTAGTGTATTATTAATTGTAATAGCATTACTAGTTGTTGAACCTCTAGTAGTCACAGATGCTAGTGTATCAGTTTCGGTAACAGCGCCGCCGCCACCGCCTCCACTACTTGTTGTTGGCTGTATCCATTGTTGACTATCGCCGTCATTAATATAAATGTAAAGTTTTCCGTTGGAAGTGTCTAACCATAAATTGCCTGATTGAGGACTTGCTGGAGCAGTTTCTGCTACATCTACACTTGCGCCACCTGCTAACAAATCTTCGTTCATCCAATGGTCTGTTCTCCAGACTAGGACTTGTCCATCATCGGGTATTGAATTAGGCATATACATTACATCTTGAAATTCTTCAATACTAATGTTATTTAAAGATGAGGCTTGAAGAAATGCCGTTGTATCGACATTAGCTAAGTCGGCGCGGGCAATTTCAAAGCCGCCGGCAATCTTACCACTATATACTCTTAAACTATTAGTACCTTTATTAAAGAATACTTCTCCGCTAGAGCCTACATTACGATCTAAAAAATCGTCGGGTCTTGGTATAATCCTAATTCTATCTACTATTGGCGATGATGACATTATTCATTCCTATTGTGCTATAACGTATTTATCTTAAATCATATTAGTATTAGGTATTAAAATAATTTAGTTTTATTTGATATTTCTTGTATTTTGTCGTTTTTAAGCACAAATTTAGTTATATCATCGCAGTGAATATAGTAAGGAGTGCTATCAGGAACACTAACAAATGGAATGTGATGATAACTATCTTCTATTTCTCCTAGCCAAGATTCTTTAATTACAGGAATTTCTATTAGATCTTTATTAAAACCTTTTGTTGTTCCTATAACAGTTTTTTCAATTCCGTCGTCTTCGTCAATATAAAAAATTATTACATCGTGCTCTTGTAACAACGCATTTAACCAATTTCTTAATCGTTGGCGATCTTTTTGACTTTTATATTGAGCCATATCATCACCTTCTTTCACTTCTCGCTTGTTTACTTCATAAGTAACAAGTTCAGTAGTTTGTAATTCTGAAATCATTTCTCACCTCCAAAGTGTTTATAGTATAGGTCTTGTATTGTATTTCTTTTTAGTGTAAACGTTGCATTACTAAAGTACTTTCGCTTTGCTTGCCAAAACTTATCTATAGAATTCATTTCTCGACATACTAACTCAAAGTTACTTTCACTTAACGGAATTATGTGCGCTAACGGAGTTCCTGCTTTAATCAATACATCGCCTTTATGAACGTTATAGTATAATTGAATATTTATTTCATTGCTAATGCCTGGATTTAAAATTCCAATAGAACTTTCAAACTCGAAGCTATCCGGATATGCTATAGGAAGTACTAATAATTTTACTCCCCTAGGAGCAATAACGTGCCACGGAGTATTAACTTTTACTAAAGTACGTAAACTCCACGGTTTCATTGGTAATACCGAGCCTACACCATTAGATTGATTTTCTAATAAATTAGGTTCCATTGAGTCTGAAAGATCTGAAGTAGGTACAGTCCATTCAAAACTCTCTGCATCGCCATTTGTTCGTATGATAACATCGTGCCACATAGGTACAATATACCCTTGATTAAATAAATCAAAAATACCAGGGCACTGGTAAATATGATTCATTCTTCCCATTGATTGTTTCTTTTTCTTTACATAGGAATTTCGAGCAGCTTTAGCCCACGTAGGTATTGCTTCTTTAGCCTTCACTATTGGAAAGAAATCTGGAACTCCTGGTACTGTTGAATAAAACTCTATTTTTTTCATATTATCACATCGTATGCTATATTGATTCTTTCTTTAGTAGATTCATTAGTATCTACTTCGTGCGGTAGCCAAGATGGCCATAGTATTAAATCCCTATCTTTAGGATCATAATAAAAGTCTCTAGTAAATGGAGATAAGTTATTACATTCACCTAATATATTTGCAGGATTGATTATTCTTAATGAACCAGCATTAGTACCTTGCAAGTAGTATACTCCAGAAAAAATTGCGCTCTTGTGCGAATGCATAACATTTCTTGTTCCTGGTTGATTAATATTAGTCCAATAATGTATTTTAAGAGCTTGATTGTTTATTTGCTTAAATGCGTTTGAAAAAACTTCGTCTTTTGAACTATAATAATTAATAGCACTAAACACCTTAGATGTAATTTCTTTTAATAACCAATCTATATTAGTGTATTTGTGCTTAGATCTCCAACATCCGTCATTGGTGTCCAATGTTGAAGGAGTATTGCGTATTTGATTTATTTGCTTATGTAACTCTTGCACTTGTTCGTCATTGCCGATGTCTGATGACGAATCTAAAAATGCTTCATATAAAGATATCATTCACTATACCAATCTGTTAGATAATCGTAGTGATTGTCAAACATATCTTCTACTAAATCAAGTCTTTTATTATGACACTCTAAAAAGAATTCAGCATATTGTTTTTGTTTATCAGTTAGATGAGACTGTACATCCTTATATGCTCCGCCAGAGTGAAGTACTGTAAACCACTGTACAATATTGAACATAGAATTTGGTGCAATATTTATGAATCGTTGAGGAATAGGCAAAAATAAAGATATAATTTCTTTTGCTAATGGCGGCAAGTCATCCATACGTTTTGCCTTTGCTTCTTTCCAATAATCTGTATCATCTTTTGTTGCATAATAATAATGTATCCAAATAAACGCAAGAATTTCATTACACATAAAATCAAAGTTTTTATTAATTATACTTTTCTGTTGCTCGCCCCAGATATTGCCGCTGTTGTTTAATGATCCAGCAATATCCGAAACAACAGCAGTAGTAAATGTAATACCTGTTGCTTCTAATGGTTCAATAAATCCTGCACTTAATCCAACTGCGCACACATTTTTTAATGCAATCTCTTTATGGTATCCGCACTTCATTTTTAAATGTCTTGCAGGAGCCACGTGTTCGCCAATCTTATTTCTTAGTTCTTGCTCTGCATCTTCTGGTGTAATATGTTTACTAGAATGTACATAACCGTTTCCTACACTCTTAAAGGTAGGTATAGTAAACATCCATCCACTATCCATTGCAGTAGCTTTAGTGTAAGGATGACATTGTTCCTGCGGATTAATATATTGAGTTCTAATTACTACAGCACTATCATTTAGTAACCAACGACTATAATCGTTAAATTTTACATTTAATTTTTTCTCTAATAGTATACTTGCAAATCCTGTACAATCTATAAATAAATCCGAAGTATACTTACTGCCGTCTTCTGATATTAAAGATTCAATACCGTCATTAGAAATTGATACATCGCTAATTCTAGTATCTACATATGTAATCTTATCTAGTATTAAACCTTTTATAGTCTTAATTATATCATATGCGCTAAAATGTACGGCTCCAAAGTCTACAGGACCCATTCTGTGATTAACATCTAAGTAATCATCAAATTTTTGACAGACATTTTTTTTAGCTAATCTGTATGCAGGATGCCATTTAGCAAATTCTGAGTACGGTTTGTCTATAAAATAGTCACTAGTATAAAGGTCGTGCGCAATTACTACATTGTCGGGATTATCATTGTCTACAAAATAAGGTTCGTCGTTCCATCCTATTAATTCCACACCATACTTAAAGCTGGCATTACTATCTTTCATCCACATATGAGGAGTGATGCCGCATTGACTTAAAAACTTTGCAGTAAACGGTTGTGTGCCTTCGCCAACTCCAATTGGACCTTGTTCTGAATCTTCTATTAAAACAATTTCTGTTGGTATTTTCAAATTATTTGCTAGATATGCTGCTGTTAACCACCCACTGGTGCCACCGCCAAAGATTGTAATTTTTTTAACTTTTTGTAAGTACATTTTTAATATTCCTCATAATCAAATTGTATGTTAAAGGCTAGTGATACACGTATTTCGTTAGACCTATTAGGTAACACTTTATGTAACAACCAACTTGGAAATAATAGTATCATACCGTCTTTTGGTTCAACAGTAACTAAGTTATGATATTTTTCTGCCTTATGCGGGAAGCTAATCACAAAAGGATTTGTACTTTTAAATTGTATGTCGCCGCTATTTTTTGGCACATTGTGATAATAGCATCCACTAAATATGTTTGGTTGATACCCGTGTTCGTGCAATCCAATAACTTGATCTTTTTCAAATGTATTTGCCCAAGATCCAATAGTCATTAAACTTCCTTCTTTATACGGATGTCCAATTTCTTTTAGGTAGATAGCTGCGTGATTTATAATATTAGAATTCATTTCTTTCATATTAAAATCACTAATTATATCTGTAGAACTACTAGGATTAAAAGTAGTGTTTGCAGTATCGTTATCTGGTTGCCATTCATTTGCAAATTTAGCCTTAGGCATAATAGAATTTATTTCGTTATTGACTACAGTTCGATCTGCTATCTCTCCCATATATATTGGTGTACTAAAAAAGTCTCCTATCATTTTTTAACTACCACTATATATAACCCGTTCCACCATTCGTTTTTATTTTCTACAGAATTTAAAATTAATTTTTCATAAGTAGCAAGTCCTCGACAGTTATTAATACCTGTTCGGGCTCCGTCTACAACTCCATCCCAATTTGCATCGTCAAAAACTAGTATTGCTTCTTCTGCTAATGCAGGCCAGTAATGCTCAACAGCTTTTGCTACGCTGCTTTCGTCGTGAGGGCCATCATAGAAAAACATTTTCATACTATTCAACATTGGAGTTACATCTACTTCAAATAGATCTTTATTTAAAACCGTAACAGTTGATTCGCCTCGGTGTTCTTCGATATTTTTAAAGAATACATTAATGTCGTTAGCTTCGGTTATTTCGCCATTTGCAGACTGTATTCCTTCGCTCCAGTGATCGATAGCAACAGCATTAATAGGATTATCTTTTAATACAGCGCATAGTGTTGCGCCTAAGTACGAACCTACTTCTAGATACGTGTCTACACCTTGTGCTAAAGAATTTAATAATGTTTGTACTCTTGACGAAGTTAGTCCCGGAATATCTAAGTTTATTGTCGGAACTCCTGATCTAGCTATAGCTTCAGAAGTATGTTTAACTAATTCACTATGGTCGATATCAGACTTTACTTTATAAATTTTATCACAGTACTGACATTCCCAACAGTCAAATTTACAATTTTTAATTTTGTCACGCCAAACATTAATAGGCTTTTCTAAAAGGTTAGTTTCATTTAAGTATGTTTCAAATCCTTCTACAATAATTTCTTCATTTCTATCCCACTTACGAATAGTTTCCATTGTTTCATACAAACGACTTACTGCTTCTCGACCGTGCATTTTAAATGTATCAATACCTAAGTCATTAATAAATTCTTCCCAGTCTTCCTTCCAAGGAGGAAGATCAGCAGTTTTTAAATGAACAGCAGGATCTTGTACGTCCCATTTAGGACAACTTACACGACTAATAGGATCATTAAAATATTGCGGTGCATTACCTTCTCTAGTATTATTATATTCAAAATGCTCAACCATCATTGGGCAACTGCCAAGACATCCTTCATTACCTAGTAAGCTATATTTTATATCTTTGCCAAAGTTTTCTTTTATCCACTCTTTTGCTTGTTTTAATCTTAGTAAAGTATCACGATCTCTCATCAAGTCTCTATCAAGATTAATATAGTCAAATCCGTATTTTGCAAGATTAACAATTTCAGTAGCAGAGTTTACATCACGAAGAATAGTGTTCTTTACCATTAGTTCAGGAAATGCACGTTTTATTTGACCAGTTGCCATCCAGTGTGTATGCGGTATAGTAGCTATACGCACACCTGCATCATACATTGGTTTAAAGTTGTAGATAAATTTATCTAAATTTTGTTGAGTAGGAGCAACTTGAATATTATTAAATGTTGCACTAACTGGTACTCCAGTGTAACTTTGAATCTGAAGTGCTACATCAATAGCATACTTGTAATCATCTTGTGCAACAAACACATCACCCATAGCATCTTGTGCAAACGGAGCGATACGACTTGTAAAATAAATGTCGTAGATAAGATGTTTGTATTCTACTACAAACTCTACAAACTCTTGATATTGTTCAGGAGTAAGTTTTGGATTTAGTGGAATACTAAATATTTTTTCCATTGCTAATACGTTACCTATAATTTAATTAAAACTGAGTTACATTTTAACTTATTATAACATCAATATAAGAAAAGAGCAACTACTATTTGTCCCAAGGCCACTTAACTTCAAAATCTGGTTGTCTTTCAAGGCCGTGTGTGGTTGCATTACTTATATTGAAATAGTTATAAAATACTAAGTCACATTTTTCCATAGTGTTAGCATTATTAATTTCTTTAATTAACTTCTTTAAAGTTTTTTGGCTGATAATATGAGCTTTAGCATAAAGTCTCATTGCTGATTTTATCAAAGCTACTACGTCTTCGTTATCTTTTGCATTTAATTTATAGATGTGTTTCTTCCACTCTACATCACCAGAAGCAGTTACTATATCTTTTTTTGTTGTATACGGCTTAGTTAAACTAACTACGCCCTTATATGCATTTGTTAACGGATACGAATATGCTACGTCTTCTGATAGTTTTTCGTGGGGCATCCAATCTATAAATATTCCTTTATTAGGAGGAATATAGCTTATAGTAAAATGCCAGTAGTCACCAATTTTAACAATTTCAGGGTGTACTCTTGGATCTTCGCTGGATAATGTTTCACTTATTATATACATCTAGAATATCATCCCCGCTAGAGCCAGCTGTTGCACTTTTCGTATCTACTGTTAGTTTTTGAGTAGCTTCTTGCAGACTTAATGGAGTAGCTAAAAATGAATTGTCAGTTTTAGATCCAAGCGACAATGTTTCATCTACTTGAAGTTGGATATTTTCATTTATCTTTTGTAGTTGGGTTCCATAACTCATAGCTAACGTTAATGTTTCTGTTTGATGTTCAGGAGCCATACTTAAAATAGCATCCATATTTCCTGTGCCGACTCTTCCGTAGAACAAAAGATCAGTTGCTGCTTGTTTGGCTAGTCTATTAGTCCAAAATTCTGCTTCATATATATCTTCTTCGTCAGTGTCCATTATATCCATATATGATCTGCCACTGCCGTCTGGAAGTAATGCTTCAGGAGACTCATTAAATTCGTTTACTAGATCTATAATTTGTTGCCGTTCAAGATACCAATTAACTAGTCTCCGTTTGGTCATAATTTGAGTACGAGTAAGTTCGTCTGCTTCTATTTGACTTTCTCTACGATCAAACTCATTGTCAGAGTGTTCTACTACGTGAAGATGTCTATCTACTTGAACTTGATATTTTTTAATCTCGTATTCCAAGTTTTCGATTGCTTCTTCTCTTGATTTTATTTCTAAAATCCACTGGCGTAATTTACTAAATGGTGTGATTTGTGTTTCTCCCACAAACCAACGCATTTTAAATTTAGGATTGCTCCATTCTTTGTTTAACGAATATTCAAGAAGTTTATAGTCTTCTTCGGACATCATTGTTGTATCAGACAACACTCGGCTGCTGTAGTCAGATGCTTCTTGTTTAAATTGTGCTATTCTGTCAGACATATTGTCTCCTTTATATGTTGTTAATATTTATTAAGGAGAGATTTGAGGACAATTAATTGTGGTTGGTAGGATTCTTAGGATCTCCAGGCACACGTACCTGAGCTTGCTCCTGCTTTGCCTTTTGGTTCCATACTTGTTCCGCCTTGGAAACCTTGTTCAGAGGCATAATTAAATCTCCAACTAATATTATTTTGTAGTCCGTTGTACATACCTATCATATATTGATGATCTTGGCCCATTGTCATATTTTCTTCACCTGAGTTTCCTACAGGTTTATTATAGCCAGATGCGGTACTATTTGTAGTCATATTAGTTTTACGGAAGGTATACCCTGCGTTATAACCACCTTGTGCGCCTGCCCAAGCAAATCCGCCTTTGGATTGAACTGATTTTTGTTGGTGACTATTTCCAGGTTGAGTTCCGCCTCTAGATGCTGTTGTTCTAGTAGCAAATGTAAATGTATTAGAACTGCCGCCGTTATAGTGTAGTCCAAAATTCTCGCCACTCATTCCCCAAGATGCTCCTGATAACGAAGTAGCGCCAATTTGTCCATTATAAGTTTTAGTAGTTAAGTTGTATTCTTCAACGAGAGTAGAGCTGCCGCCACCGCACCAAGCAAGGTAATGCTCCTGGAATATTGATCCAAAATTGTGTCTATTAATTGCTAAACTTCTATCAATATCTGTAGTTTGTTGTTCAGTTCTCATATTAAATGCAGTAACGTAATTTGAACTAACTCCGTGTCCACCGCCAGCACCGAAAATATAAGCATCGTTTAGTGAACAAGCACCTGGTTGATAGTTAAATGACCGTTCAATTGCTCCGTCACCTAGATTGAATGTTGTGTCTGTAGCAGTTATTGTTCTGTTTATATTATTCCAGGCAGCACTACTTTTATAACCACCTTGCATATAAGCATTAGTGATAATTGTTCTATTCTGAAAAGGGATGGTCATTTGTGTCCATCCACCTGCTAATGCATTTTCAGAATAATATTCTACTGTACCAGTATCTGTGTTATGACGTATTCTTCCTGCGGCATTAGCCGGGCGTTGTCCTGTTGTTCCTTTTGGTAATCTAAGGAATCCGGTATCGTTAATTGTGGTATTTTTTAATGTTGCCATTGCATATATTCCTTAATCTCTCCAAGCACAAACAGCAGAACTTGATCCTGCTTTGCCTTTTGGTTCCATAGATGATCCACCTTGGAAGCCTGATTCTGTAGCGTAATTAAATCTCCAACTAAGATTATTTTGTAGTCCGTTATATTGTCCTAGCATATACTGGTGATCATTTCCCATAGTGTAATTTTCTTCACCACAGCCCCCAACCGGTTTAGATACTGTACCAGAAGTAGAATTTGTAGTCCAGTTAGTTCTACGTAAGTTACTACCGCCACTATACGATCCTTCGTTGCCTGCCCAAGCAAATCCATATTTTGAATTAACTGCTTTTTGTTGGTGGTGATTAGACACGCCAGTTCCGCCTCTAGTTGCTACTGTTTTAGTTGCAAATGTCAGTGCGTTTCCGTTGTTTCCAGTATAAAATATTCCGTAGTTTTCAGTACTCATACCCCACTGACTTCCACTATAAGTAGTAGCGCCAATGGTACCTTGTAATTGTTTGGTAGTCATATTATATTCCTCAATACGACCATCTGCACCTCCTGCCATAAAGGTTCTATAATGTTCTTGAAATACTCCGCCAAAGTTATGACGACTTAATGCTAGACTTCTACTAATATCAGTTGCTTGAGTTTCTGTTCTCATATTATACGCAATAGTGTAATTTGAACTAACTGCGTGTCCACCGCCTGCACCAAATACATAAGCATAATCCTTAGAACAAGCACCCCATTGATAATTAAATGCAGCCTCAATTGAGCCGTCACCTAGGTTAACAGTAGTATCAGTTGCTGCGTTAGTTTTATTAATATTATTCCAGGCAGCACTATTTTTATAACCACCTTGGATATATGCGTTTGTAATAATAGACCTAAAAGGAAATAACAAAGAGCTTAATTCCCAAGCTACTCCGTTCCAAGATTCTAATTTACCACTATCGCTATTTACTCGCATACTAGCAATATTACTTGCAGATTCAGCTGGACGTTGAGCTCCTGTTCCAACTGGTAATCTTAAAAATCCTGTGTCGTCAATAGTAACATTCTTAAGCGTTGCCATATTAGAAGCCTCCTCTATTTGATATTGCGCCTGCTAAGTCTCTAATTTCATCTTCGCTTAACACCCTATTCCAGGCAGCAAGGAATTGCCATTTCCAATCGCTTGTTTCATTTGTGTTGCTGGTCCACGCACCTACTCGTAAACTTGTTGGACCGTTTGATCCGCCAGTACTTCTTCCCCATAGCCCGCCATTTTTCCAGTATTGCCAATCATCAATATTAACTAGACCTTGAGTTTCCCCTGTTCCTGTGTGGGTGCCCCACTGGTTGTTTGCTGCGCCGCCACCTGAACTTGAGTTTTGTGATACCCAACCTTCTGCATAGTAACGAACATCGCCGCTGCTCCAGTGTCCTAATAACCAGTTGTTTCCTCCTGGTCCTGTTGTGGTAATACGATTTCTAGTACCACCGTTGTATCCACAAGTTGTCATTACTGTAAAATTATTACTTGTAGCAGTTGATACATTTATACTAAAGTCAATTCTTCCAGCACCTTGGCCGCCAGTTAGATACTTTGATCCAGTATTAGATGTTTGTTCGGTGACAGTACCACTTATAGTAATTGGTACGTTATTTCCACTTATGTCAGTAAGAGTGCTGCCATTCCAACTTGCTGGATTACCTGCGTCTGCTAACAATAGAAGCCCTTCCATCGGTACGCCGCCTTTGTTATTTTCAGCGTTAATCCAAAAACCTAAAAAGAAAAATTCTACATAGCCTAAAGTAGTATTATATCTCATAGCACCGTTTCCTGGATTAGAAGGGCGTTGTGCCGTTGTTCCTCTAGGTAGGTATACTGACCCTGTGTCGTCGACTACGGTGTTTTTTAAAGTTGCCATTAATTATTCTTACTCTTTAACTTAGTAACTTCTGCTGATAATTCTTTAACAGCTTCTATTAAATATGCTGTTAGTTTAGTATAGTGTACGCCTTCGCCTTTAACTAAATTAGGAAGAATTTTTTCAACTTCCTCTTTGATTAGTCCTGCTTCACGCTTGCTACTACCGTCTTTACGATCGTATACGACTCCTTCTAGACTCATAATTGCATCAAGAGCTCCTGTAATCGGATTTACGTTTTCTTTAAGTGCAATACTTGAAGTTTCTACAATACTTGTTGCTGTCATTGTTGTAAATGTGCCTGCTGCTGCTGTTGCAGAACCAATAGTAGTTCCGTCAATGTTACCACCGTTAATATCTACATTTGGTATTGCTGTAGTACCTGCTCCTGTAATAGTAAGAGTGCCTGCACTTAGTCCAGTTGCTGTTAGCAATCCAGTACTTGGAACAAAACTTAATTTTGAACTTGTAACTCTTAATGAAGTAACTCCGCCTGAAGTAGCTGTTGTAATTGTTGGATAATGTGCTGCATTATCAGTTGTATTGTTTGCTATAGCAACTTCAGTTGCTGCCCACGAAAGAACTCCACTGCCGTTTGTAGCAAGCACTTGCCCATTCGATCCTGCTGTAGCCGGAAATGTTAAAGTTACATTTGAAGAAACATCTGCCGGAGCTTTAAGTGCTATGTATTGGCTAGAGTCATCATCAAACATTCTTACACTGTTACCAGATGAAATGTTAAGATGTGCTGTACTACTAACTACTCCTGTGCCGTTGGGCTGTAAAGCAATATCTGCGTTGAGCACAACTGTACGCAAACTGTTATCGACGGCAACCATCGCCCCTAGTACGTTTTTTCCCGAAATGCCTGCTGTTAATTTTCTAGCCATAATCTGTTCCTTAAACTGTTGCTGTTTCTATGCCGTATACCATAACAACAGTATTTGCAGTAGAGCTACGGGCATATAATCTTCTGCCAGCTTCTAACACAACTCCTGTTCTTTCTAATACACCACCTGGTAGTATTTCTGCTTCGTATTCTAAATAGTCGTCAGTTTCTGGTATCCCAGCGTTTGCCGGTTTAGTTACTGCTACTCTAACTGTAATACTTGAAGCATTTTTGTTTGTAAATGCAACTGTAACTACACTAAATGTACTTGCCGGTACGGTGTATACTTCTGTGTATGTAGTTGCTGCAAGATCTGCTGATCCTAATATTCCGTTTGCCATTTTCTGTTTTCTCCAATTATTTTAAGAAATAGTTATATGCTAGAGGTAATCCTAATACAGTACCACTAAACACTATGTTCGCTTTAATATTTATCGGCGCACCACTTAAAGAAGTTATAGTGTCGGCTCCAACAAATATGTCGCCTGCTGTAACACTGTTAACAACTAGTGTTGCTCCGCCGCCACCAATTTGTGACTCAATGTATGCCTTGATTGCTCGTTGTGTTGGTACAACTGTGTCACTATTTGCAGTAAAGAACGGATCAGTACTGAATTCGTTAACAGTAGCACTATTGCCGCCTAGTGTAACTTCACCCAGTGACAATTCTTGTAGTCCTGCAATGTTGAACGCATCTGCATTCAATGTTGCAACTCCAGTGTTTTGTTCAATAGTAAACAAGTCGCCAACTCTAAAGTTACCATCTTGGTCTGTACTAGTATAGAACACTCGTCCGCCGTTGAAGTCACTAGTTTCTTTAACCTGAGTCGGCTGTACTAGTGGTAACCCTGGATAGTTAGTACTTGTAAATCCTCCAGTACCGATATCTAAGAAATCGTGTCCTGTTAGACGTACTTGCGAGAATCTAATACGCATTTCTACAGCATCGCCATCTGGTAGAACATCTTCTACAGGTATACTAGGTGATATTTGTAAAAATCCAGTATAACTACCGTCATTTGTACCTAAGAAACTAACAGTCCCTACTAGTTTAAAGAACTCTCCAGGTAAGTGTGCAAACTCAACGTTTGAGCCTGGTACTGGTCTTTGTGTTAATCTACGTACAGCAATAAATGCTCCACTCTGTGGAAAGTCTGCAAATCCATTTGAATTTGTAGCGTTAATGTCTCCAGTTGCACTAGTAAATCCTGTACCTCTGTTAACAAATGTTGGATTTGCAAGTGAGCCTTTTCCTAATTGAGGTACTAGAACAACATCTTCAATATTATTAGGATCTGTTATAGTAACTGTAGGTGCGCTTGTATATCCGCTACCTGGTTCTGTAATTCTAATCTCAAACACTTGTTCGTTTGCTACACCTACTCTTGCTCTAGCAGGAGTATTAATTTTAGCATATTTTCCTGCTGTTCCTGCTCCTGGCAGTACCATTACAAACTTGCCTTCTTGTGCAGGATTACCAAATGCTATTGCATTAAATCCGCCTGTAGTAGTTGTTCCAGTCAATGTGTATGATTGCCAGTATATTCCATCGTGACTGTATTGAACTTCGTCAGTATCATCACTTGAAATAACAAATGTACCTTGTCCGTATGCTATTTTACGTTCTGTAGCAGTTAATGGAAGTGTAAGTGCATTAGCAACCCAAGTAATACCGTCTAAGGAATACATAATACCGTTAGTGCCACCTAGTGCCACAAACTTACCGTTACCCCATACAATGTCTGTTACTGCTGCAAATGCTGCTGGAGCAGTTACTCCTGTCCAACTAATACCGTCTGTTGAATATGCTGCACTTGTTGTTCCGCTATTAATAGCAATAAATTTACCTGCGCCAAATACTAGTTCACCAAATCCAGTTGCTGGAAGTGCGTTAGATGCTGTACTCCAAGTTGTTCCACCATTATCAGTGTATGCAACATCTCTGTCAGCATCACTAATTACAATAAATCTACCTACACTTGAAGTAATTTGACCAAATTCTACATTATTTTCACCCGAACCATTAAATGCTCCTGGAAGAGTAGTATCAGACCAAGTATCTGCATCAAGAGCATACCCAACTGTAGTTGATCCGTCTGCAACTATAATTACAGTACTTTGTTTAAATGTTGACGATCCGTCATCAGTTAACCCACTTGCAATACTGCTCCAGTTTCCTGCGCCTAGCGTAGGAAGAACTTCTGTTGTCCACGTTTCGCCGTCGATACTTACTGCACCGTTGGTGCCGCCGCCTACTGCAAGGAATTTTCCTGCTTGTGCTGTACCTGCAAAATCAAATTCTACAATTGCACCTGTTGCACTATTAACTGTTATTACTGTTATTGTAATATCGTTTGCAGTTGTTGCGCCGCCTACGTTAGTACCTGCAATAGTTAGTTCGTCAAGTCTTGAATATCCTGTTCCTGCTGCATTAACAGCTAGGTAATACTTGCTTCCGTTACGTGTAACATCGAATGTGGCGCTTGTGCCGTTACCGCCTGTGTGACTAACTCCTGTATATTGTGCTGATGTTTTAATATATTTTGCGTCATACCAAGTAGTTGATACTGGCATCGAAATATTACCGCTTGTGTTTGTAGGAGCACTTACTGTAGCTCTTGGTTCAATTTGATAAGTTGATGAACTGTTAGGAGCAACAATAGTTGTTCCTGGAATTACGTGATCCCAGCCTGCAACACCGTCGCTTTCTCTTACAACAGTAACTTCTTTAGTACCTGCATTATATGTATTAATGATACCGTATTGTCCTATACCAGCAGCACCTATGATATGAATTTTCATTCCTGGGTATGCTGAACTTAATGAACCGTCTGTTGCACTTAGGAATATTCCTGTTGCACTACCACTTTGTGCAACGTTGCTTACTAGAACATATCCGCTACCACCTAGTGGTACATCTGGATCTGCGTCTTGATCAACAAGTACATAGTTAAGGGCATCGTCACGGAATTCATCTGCAACTATTACTTCATTAGTGCCTGGGCCAAATATTTGATATTCTACTTCTGTATAATTGTTACCTGCGTGTCCGTATTCTAATGTAAGCAATTCAACATTATCAATGTTTACATTACTAATAGTTGCACTATATTGTGTACGGTTATCAACAACTGCTGTTACTGGAGTTTCATCCGGATCAACACCTTCTGCTACTGAGCCAAATGTACCATACGAGTTGTTACCATTAGTAGCACGTACTCTGCCACCTGTTTCTGCAAGGTAACCAATGTGTGAGTAATATGTAAACACTGATACAAGTTCTGCTCTACCATTGTTAAGAATGTGAGCACCAATACCGTCACTAATAACTTGTGTAAAGTCGTTTGACACCATTGAATCATTACCACCATTGTGTAATGCTCCGTCGATTCTTTGTCCGGTTGCAGCAGTACCAAATGTTGTAACACCTTGTACATATGGAGAACGTGTAATAATCCAAGTTGTAAAATCTGCTGGTCCAAACCCTGGATCTAATGAAGTATATGCTCCTGCACTTACCTTACTATACCCGCTTGCGTTTTCTGGTAATAGATCACCGTTTAAGCCTTTTAATGTACAATTTCTTACACCAGTAGCGTCTCTTAAGTAGAACATATCTTCTTCTTGAGATCCTGTTACTGCATTAGCATAGTAACGTGCTACATAGCGAGAACTATAATTACCTGGATACATTAGGTCATATTTAAGAGCATCAATATAAAGTTCAACGTCTCTCATACACAATACACTATCGTATATATAATTTTCCCAAATACTGCCGACAGCCGCGCCAGCAATTTGAGCTGCTATCCAAGAACTAATTTCAGATTTAATAAATGTTCTGTTGCGTTCTAATTGTAGCATTGCATAGTATACATTTTGATCTTCAGTTTGGCATACACTGCCTTCGTTAGTTGCGCCAAATAGCACAGCGTCGATAATTCTTGCACTTGCTGTTATTCTTGTAATAGCTGTTGCATCACTTGCAACGTTTGCAATAGCGCCATTAGTTGCATCTAAGAGTGCATATTGAATTGCTTCTCTAGTTTGTTTCTTCTGACCACCTGTGTATACTTCTACAGCAGTTTTACGCAAATATGCGTGTGCTGCTTTAAGTGTTCTGTAGTTACTATTTACAGCAAAGTCAAATCCTACTGCTTCTAATATCTTGCCAACGTCTCTTTCGCACTTAGCACTGTTATAAACTAAAGTTGGGTAGTTAGTATTAATCCAACTAGTTGTGTTAGTCTTAATTCCAGCTGTAGCAGTGACTAATGCACCTTTAGCAGCAATTAATGCTGTAGTTGAGTTAACACCGTCTGCAAGTGTAGGGTTAACTAGTGTAGTTGTATCGCCCACTGCATCTGGACCATTAGTAATAATGTCAACAATATCTTCAACATTGTTAGCAATTTCAGTAA
>OBMK010001103.1_pt1 | contig 23788 bp, 19 predicted proteins | sample 1539081 | NCBI WGS metagenome assembly OBMK01 (sample SAMEA3355528, study PRJEB22509) | marine metagenome | biome: marine; feature: river plume; material: water | place: USA | collected 2010-08-07 | depth 0.5 m | reverse complement strand
GCGCACTGATCCCCGTAAAGTTGCTGATCTCCCCAGCCCTTGCTTTCGCATACAGCCCTTTTACATCGCGCTGCTCACAAACTTCTAGCGGGGTACTAATAAAGATCTCTGAGAAATCTTCTGCGGCACATGCTCTGACGAAATCGCGGTCTTTTTGGTACGGACTTACAAAAGCACTTAACACCACAATACCGGCATCTTTCATTAGTGCACTGACGTGTGCAATGCGGCGGATGTTTTCTTCCCTGGATGTAGCACTAAAGTCGAGATCACTGTTCAGTCCAGTGCGTACGTTATCCCCGTCCAGAATGTAGGTTCTAATGCCCCGCTGGTGCAATTCGCGTTCTACCGCTGAAGCAACGGTGCTCTTTCCACTACCACTCAAACCGGTGAACCACAAAACATGACCTTTATGGCCGTTTTGGCGCTCACGATCTGCGGCAGAAATCGCGTGCTGGTGTGGTATGATGTGTAGTTTTTCGCCCACGAGGTGCTGTAATCGCTTGGTTTGAAGGCGCAATTTCCAATTTCTGTAGACGAATTCCTAATCAGAGGTGAGATAACTGGATTAAAGTAAAACCCATAACGTAACCGCGCTATAGACCACCAATACAGGCAGTCCCAACTTCATGAAATCTTTGTTGGTATAATTGCCCGGACCCATGATCATAAGGTGGGTTTGGTAGCTGGAGGGCGTGAGGAAACTGCCGCTGGCGCCAAAAGCTACGGGAAGGAAGACTTCGAGGTGACTTAACTGATAATGTTGCATCATTGCTGCAGCGATCGGGAAGGCGATGGCGACGGCGGAGACGTTCGTCATGAAATTGGTCAACAGCAATGTTAGAAGGAATAATAGGACTATTCCCGCATAAGCCTCAGGGGGGAGGGCCATTTGTTCGATGAAGAACCCCGCGTGACCGCCTTCCACAACGGCGCTGCCGAAGGCGACGGACAGGATGAGCAGGGCGTAGAGTTCTAGGTTGAATTCGCGCTTGAGTTTTTCAGCGTGGGTGATGCCGCAAGCCATTCCGAGGAGGAGCATGAGACCGACGGAGAGTAGGAGTGACCATTGTAAAACGAGCGCACCCCCGACAATCATCAGTAGTCCAGGCAGGAAGTATTGTGCTCTACCTACAGCAGCTGTCGCCGTGCGTTTGTGTTGGTTGATGGCGATCAGTGGCGTTTCACGTTCGTTTCGGGCGGTGAAATTGGCACCGGCGGACAAGAGCAGGAGGTCTCCGGCCTGCAGAGCAATGCGGCCAATCTTGCCTTTAAGGGGCTGTCCTCCGCGTTGAACACCTACGATAACCGCATCGTAGCGCGCACGGAAGTTCGTTTGTTTGAGGGGTCGGCCTATGAGGTCACTGTTGTTTGGGACGATGACTTCGAGCAGATCTTGGCGCGCATCGACTTCGAACTTTTCTTCGACGGTTTTGAGCCCTTTTGGGAAGAGGTCGAGCAGTTCGTTGACCTGGTCTAGGGCACCGGTGAAAAAGAGGGTGTCATTAGCTTCTAAGGTCATCTTCGGAGTAACCGGGGAGATGAACGCACCGTTGCGGTAGATTTCAGCAAGGAAGAGGTCGTTGAGGTTTCTAAGGCCGGCAGATTTTACGGTTTTCCCGTCCATGGTTCCCCCAGGAATGACTTTAAGTTCGGTGGTGTACTGCCGCTCTTCATTTTTTGCAGCATCGGCACCTTCGGTGGTCTTTTTCAGCACCATTGGTGCAATAAGTACAGTCGTGAGCAGTACCGCACCTGTTACACAAAGTCCAGGAACTAGGAAGTCCCAAAATTTGAATCCTTCAATCCCGTTTTCAATCATCAGTCCGTTGAGGACGAGGTTGGTGGAAGTACCAATGAGTGTGATGGTGCCCCCAGCGACGGCGGCGAAGGAAAGCGGCATGAGGTAGTTCCCTATGGGCCAATTGTGCGCTTTTGCTTTTGACTTTAAAATGGGAATAAGAAGTGCCACCACCGGCGTATTGTTGATGAATCCACTTAATGCAGCAGTAACCAGTCCGGTACGGACCATAAATCCTTTGGACGATTTTCCCAACAAATCACCAATTCGATGAAACGGCAACGTCTTTTTCAATACACCCGTAAGCGCAATGAGTGCCATCACAGTGAGGATGGACGGGTTCACTGCAGTGGCGTAAATGTGTTTGATGCCCATAAATCCAGAGAGAATCAGGGCCATAACCACAGCGGCGAATACGTGCATCGCTTTGAACCGGCCCCAAAGAAGGCCCAGTACAATCAAGAAAAAAGCCACTACATAGATGTAATGGCTCAGTTCTGTGGTATGTTCAAAGAGTTGTGTCAATTTAATCGGCCACGAATTTGTTCCATACTTTTTTCACGGGGTTAAAAACCGCACGTGAGAACGAGCGCCAAAAAATACGCAATTGGGTCGAACGATGACGAACAAATAGGTGAATAAGTAAGATTCCTAGAATATTTATTAGAATTACGAGATGACTGTCCAATCTCGGGCCTAATAATTTATTGCCCAATACTAGCCCTGCCATGACCGTCATTATGAAAGTGGTGACGCCAAAATGAGTGAAGCCCTTATCTAAAAGAACGTGGTGCATGTGTCTGCGATCTGCGTTAAAGGGGCTTAGACCTAGACTAATTCTGATAGCGAAGACGCGTATGGTATCAGCAACGGGATACCCAAGAATTAAAATGGCTACTATGACGGGATTGAGATTCAAATGTACGTGGTGTGCATTTCCGCTGTGAAGGAATTCCATGGCGAAGGTAGCTATGATGAAACCTAAGCTGAGAGAACCTGCATCGCCTAAGAAAATTTTACGTTTGTTAGAATAATTGAATCCCATAAAAACGATAAGACCTAGGCCGATGAATGCGAATGTGATTAAATGTTCATCGCTCCCCATAAGTGTGCTGAACAGGTAAAGGGCTAACAAACTGATTCCCGCGGCAAGCCCATCTACACCGTCAATAAGATTCAAAGCATTGATTAGGTAGACGACTGTAATAATACTCAAACTAATTCCTAGCCAAGAAGGAAGAGCACCCACGCCAAACAATCCGTACAAGTTGTCTACATAGTTGCCGGTTGATAGAACGTAATAGGCTGCGATTGCGAATTGCACAAAGAATTTGAGGGAGGAGCTGAGGTCTAATCTGTCATCTAGTGTACCTAACGCTACGATTGCGCCTAACCCAATCCAATACCCGCTATTAAGTTGTAGGTAGTCGTAACCAGTAAGATAAAAGCTTAATCCAAGGACTAAATACGGGAGGAAAATGGCTAAACCGCCTACTCTGGGAATGATTTTAGAGTGCGAAGAACGCTCGTTTGGCTCATCGACTAACCCCAGCTTGTAGCCGAAGTCCATCAGTAACCGCGCTAGCAGAATTACCACTGCCACAAAGGGTGGAACCAGAGGGTAGAGTGCTGAGCTCATGAGTAAAAGGTTTTTGGTTGGTCTAGCAAATGTAGTTATTTCTTCGTAGATGTTGATTTCTCTATGTTTTTAACCGTTTTTAGTATCAATCGAGACACAAATTTCGTGCCGATGGTTGATGATTGAGGTTTCTGTCTATTTTTGGGCAACCAACTCCATTAAATAGCTGCATGAACATCTTTGAAACTACCCGAATCAAGCTGAGCAACCAAGGACTGCGTATAGATCGTTACGACTTGAATCGTCCGTGGGGCGGGTTTTTTGTCTTGGACGAAAACCAAGCGCAGCAGTTTGCCGATATTTATTTTGAAGGATTGGACGTAGGTCCTTTGCGCATCGCGGGAAAACTGAGCCCTAAGATACTATTGGTCAAACCTGAGGCACGTTTAAGCTGGCAATACCACCACCGTCGTGCGGAGACGTGGCGCGTCGTGGAAGGGCCTGTGGGCATCGTGCGCAGTGCCACGGACAACGAAGGAGAATTGGTTTCTTTTGGTGCTGGTGAGACCGTGGTCTTGCAGCAAGGAGAGCGTCACAGGCTGATAGGACTTGAAGATTGGGGCGTTGTTGCAGAGTTTTGGCAGCATACCGACCCGGACCATCCTTCTGATGAGGAGGACATCGTTCGTGTTCAGGACGATTATTCTAGAAAATAAGATGCGGCCGACGCAGCGCTGTCTTTTTTAAAGTCGCTTGTCTACGTTTTGGCGCGGGAGAACTCCTTTAAGGTCATAAACCACACATTGAGGTGATGTTTGAATAGTCAGCGAATGGAAAGATTCGTGGGGTACTGCAAGTAGGATGGCTTGGTAGTTTTCTAATACGACTCCCTTGATTAGGGTTATTCCGTATTCGCTCATCGCCTGCTCCGGATTGGCCAATGGATCATGAACATCCACCTCCATCCCAAAACTCTTCAATTCTTGGTATACATCCACCACTTTCGAATTCCGTACATCACCCGTATTCTCCTTGAAGGCCAGCCCTAGGATAAGGGCTTTACTCCCTTTTACCGGAAGGTCTTTTTGGTGCAACAGCTTGACGATGCTGCTGGCGACGTGGAGTCCCATACCGTCGTTGATACGACGGCCGGATAGAATGACTTGAGGGTCGTGACCTACTTCTTGGGCTTTATGGGCGAGGTAGTAGGGATCGACGCTAATGCAGTGGCCGCCTACGAGGCCTGGTTTGAAGGGCAGGAAGTTCCATTTTGTTCCGGCAGCTGCTAGAACGTCTCCGGTGTCGATATCGAGTTTTTCGAAGATAAGGGCGAGCTCATTGATGAAACTTATGTTAACGTCTCTTTGCGCATTCTCAATGGCTTTGGCCGCCTCTGCAACTTTTATGCTTGGGGCAAGGTGCGTTCCCGCGGTAATTATGGAATTATATAGTGCATCTACTTCTTTTGCTGCTTCTTTCGTAGATCCCGAAGTCACTTTGAGTATGTTGGTAACGTTGCGTTGTTTATCTCCTGGATTGATGCGCTCAGGGCTGTAGCCTACGGTGAAATCTTGGTTGTAGGTGAGGCCGCTGGTTTGTTCAAGGATGGGGACGCAAACTTCTTCGGTGCAGCCGGGGTAGGTGGTGCTTTCGTAGATCACTAGGTCGCCGGGGCGGAGGTGTTGGCCTATGGTTCGGCTCGCTTGGATGAGCGGGTCGAGGTTGGGGCTTTTGTCCGGGTTGATGTCGGTGGGGACGGTGATGATGAAGGTGTTGCAGGCGCTGAGGTCGGTGGGGTTGGACGAGATGCGAAGGCGGGTGGTGAGGGCGTGAGATAATTGGTCCCCCTCCAACTCATCCGTAGGATCAATACCACTGGTAATGCGATGGGCCTTTTCGGCATTCGTATCGAACCCGAGGACGTCATAATGCTCGGCGAACGCGACGGCGAGGGGCAGGCCTACGTAGCCTAATCCTAATAGGGCAATCTTATGTTCTTTGGGTGTGGACATTGGGTTCAAATGTACGATAACGGGAGGTTAACGCCTTTGTGGTAGGATTGATTATCTCTTGAGTATGAAAACCCATCCTTTTTCTGGCCGGTAAAAACATCAATTAAGTCTTAACTGCTACGTCAAGATAAGAAGCCTGACATTGTATGTTATTGGTTATCTGTAAAATAAGGTCAAAATGAAACACGGAATCCTTTTAAATTTTATAATTTACTTGCTCAACTAACAAAACAAAACCATGAAAAAAGTATTATTTCTGCTCTTGGCGCTACCGTTGGTAGGCTTTGGGCAAAAGAAATCTGGAGTAGTCTACTCCGAACATCCAGCCTACGATGTAGTCACTGAATCTTACCGCGTTTGGGAATCGGGCACTGAGGCAGACTTAAGAGCATTGTATGCCGAAGACGCCAAGATTTGGGGACCGGGAGACAAGGAAGCGGGAACTATGGACGACGAAGTCGGAGGAATGCTCTGGTGGCAGGAGAATTTCGAAATTTCCATCAAAAACATGGACCCAGCGAAACCGGATATCATTCAGTATAAAGGAGAAAAGGGTGCTTGGACGCTGGATTGGATGACGTTTACGGGCATCAATAAAATAAGTGGAGATACTGTTTCTGGACCATTACATACCGCCAACTATGTGAATGAAGACGGAAAGATTGAGATGACCGTAAATTATTACGATCGCGAATCAATCGGTGCGCAAATTCAAGAGTCTTTTGGCCTACATCGCAATGGCCGTGTCTATGATGAGCATCCATTAATAGATAAAGTCAATCAAATGGTAGCGCATTTTGAAGCAGGAGAGATTGAGGAGCTTACATCCTATTTTGCAGCGGATGCCAGTTTTAATCGTCTATCCACTATGGGAGAAACGTCATTAAATTTAGAGGAGCGCATTGAAACGTGGAATGCGGCTGTTGCAGCTAATAGCGTTCGCGACTTAGTTCAGGTTGGTTACCCAGATGCAGTGTATTACGAGCGCGGCGATAGCTGGACAGTATATTCTTGGTGGTGGGTGAACAATACGAACGCTGAGACGGGGGAAGTCACGAAGAAATTCCTTCACCTAGTTCATAATTTCAATAACGAAGGGAAGGTCACAAGCGAAGGCCTCTATCTACAACAATAATCTAAACCAATTAATAATGAAAAAGTATCTAATTCTAGCTGCGGCAGCCATGACCGCCGTAAGCTGCACACAAGCCTCGCTTTCAGAGGATGCGGTAAGGGAATTTGCAATCTCCCACATTGAAAATCAGGTCGGTTATGAAGCCGCCGTGGAAGGGTATTATGCGGGATTATCAGATGAATTGGTCTATTGGGCAAATCCCATTTGGAAAAATACGCCAAGGGCATTCGAAAAGGCTGCTCAAAATGACGGTAGCCTTTTTTATGAAGATTCCATAAAGGTGGAATTGCATGATGTTTACCTCATGGGAGGCCACGCCAACGTGATGGGAACGATACAGTTTTACATCGCTGGGGTCACTACGGGACATCGGAATTTCTCAGGAATTATAACGGATGAAGAGGGCCAATTAAAGTGGACACGCTTTCTAGCCGTTGACCATAGTAATATTTCAAAGGGCTTTGTATGGCCATCAACGGAGGTAGAAGGAATTGGCCCCGCGTATCGTGAGATGCGCAGATCCATGCTCAACCTTCAAAGCGAACGCGCAAAGGAATTGTCAGATTCTTTAGTTGCGCTAGACGAAAATTGGGCTTCTGCACACCTCGGGCAAATGCATTACCATTGGATGCTAAACGATCCGGAAGGATTTATAGCTGCTCGTGATGCGGCACTGTCAAAGCTTGAAGGCGCAAGTAAAGCTGAAGAACACCTCATTCGTTCCTTCACGACGGATCGTGCTGTAGCGGACGAACATTTAGAGAAGGCGCTGTTGTATGCTCCTGCAGATCCTATGCTTCGTGTGATGTATGCCTACGGACAGGAAGATTCGCAGCGTGCAATTGATTTGCTTCAGTTGGCTTGGGCGCGTCTACCAGAGAATGGGGGCATTAACAATATGCTCGGCTATAAATACATGGACATTGGCGACTTGGATAAAGCCAAGCAACACTTTGAAATTTACATGCGCGCACATTCTGATGTACCTAACGCTTACGATTCCTATGGGGACTATTATTTGGCAGCAGGCGATACGGCTATGGCCAAAGAAATGTACATGGGAGCGTATGAGCGCAATAACAATTGGACCGCTTCAAAAGAAAGAGCAGACGCGCTTTAAGAAATATTTATTCTAAGGCCGGTATTCCAGAGGGGGTATCGGCCTTTTCTAACCATCATAATAATTAATCATGAGAAAAGTAGTAGCATTAGTCGTTTTAGGCGCTGCAGTGGCAGCGTGCGATGCCCCAAAAGAAACCAGTACGGTTTCGTCCGTATTTGAAAAGAATTGCGAAACCATTCGTACGGTGGTGGACAACCTGCAAAACGATGTGGCAGATTTTCAGTATTACAGCGAGGACTTCGTTGGCGCCCAGACGCGTTTTAATTCCACAGGCGACTCGACGCGTTTGGAAGAGTTTAAAACGAACCGATTAAATTGGCTCGAAATCTTTGATGCCGAACTCACCACACCACTAAACCTGCTTCCCGGTGTCAACCCACAAACGAACGAACCCGACGGCTCTGTTCGCTACTATGGCAAATGGAACATTACGAGAACGGCTACAGATTCTACGGAAGCAAAAAGTGTTCTCATTCCACTTTATGTCTCTTTTGATTTTGACGAAGAAGGAAAAATTCTCTTTCAGCAAAATTATGGTGACCTGACTGCGGCATTTGAATCATTGAATAATTAAGATCATTTCCTCTGGTTTTATAAGCGAGATTTTACCCAGAAGGTATTGGACATGATCGAAGCGGGAGAATCAAGCGAATGATTTTAGCGCATTAAACAATAACAGTCATATAATCGCCATTTATTTCTAATTGGAATACACCTGCCTGATAATCCTAGGCGGGTGTATTTTTTTAAGACAAAATGAAACAGCAACTAGATTAGTTTTTTATAGTTTTAAAATCAAACCAATACACCTTAACTATGAAGCGTTTTCTCTTTTTTGGGATGCTGTTGACCAACGTTGCCTTTGGTCAGAAGAACTTCGAAGCCTACAATACCCTGTCTTTTTCAACCAATCCACTACGGCCTTTGATGGGTATTGTGGATTGTAATGTTCATGTGCCTACCACGAAAAATCAATCGGTCGTGGCAGGTTTTCATCACTATTCCTTCATCTATATCTACGATAGAGCGAATTCTCCTACATTTTTGAATTCCTACGGCGAAAGGGAATACAGTGAATGGGTGCGCGGGAATACGTTAGCGGCAGATTACCGTTGGTATTTGAATACGAGCGAGCGCAGAAGGAATCGGGCCACATACATCACCGTTCTCAATAGAGCGGCTTTTGTGAAGAGACGGTATACGAACGATATCATAGATAATCCGCTTTACGCAGACCAACCGGATCCCTCCGATCCTAACTATGATCCAGAGTGGAACGACGGTGTAGGAGGCGAGCCCCTTTTTCTTCCAGCGTCCTATGACAACCTGGAGTCACGCACCAGTGTTCGCTACCGTTTTGGGGCAGAGTACGGACGCAGGACGTTGAGTAGAGACGGAACAAGTTTTAAGGAGTTGGGGGTTGCTTTTATTTTTAACCTCCAAGGTGAATGGTTTTTCCTCGGTATGCCAACTTTAATATATCGCATAGGATTTTAGCGTACTTAGATTAAACCTACCCGTCTGAGAAATAGGACGGGTTTTTTATATCCATTTCGACCCAACCACTTCCCTTGAAATGTAATAAGCACATACTAGCGCTGCTATTTTTTGGTTCATGAGCTCTTTCTGCCCAGCTGAAATGGACGCTGGTCTGTCTACTAATTTACTTTTGCCAGTACTGGGTGTGACGCAGTTCAACATTAACCACAGTACCAGCATAGTAAACGGGTACTACGGTGTCAAAGTAAAGAATGCATTCCTTCTTATTCAGCAGTTGAATATCAAAAGTTTGCTCGCCGGAGAACAGCACTCTAAGAGAATCGAAAATAGGCTCCAGACCTGCCGGAAGCGGTTCGGTATCGAACGCCCAATTTATGGTTTGATCTGTTCCGCTAAATGTCATTTGAGTTTCGTTGAGTAACAGAAAGTTACTTTCGTCGATAACCACACCTGCACTGTCAATAGTTGATGTATTATTTGTGGTATCAATGGAATTCAGTAAATGCGCTGTACTGTGGGGAGTCAGTGCGCCAGGGTACGATTGAATTTTTATATAATTGGTAATCTCTTGGCCCTCCCAGGTACCGCTAAGGAAATCAATCGTGGTCCAATTCTCTGTTCGATCGCAACTCATTAAACCACCCGCGGCAATGATTAGAATAAAGAACTGTTTCATCATAAACTAAAGCGTAAGCCCAACGCCGCCATACAGACCTAGTCCGTTGGATTGGATGGAAATTATTAATTGGTCGGAATAGAAAGGTACGAAGTAATTAAAACCAAAAATCAGGTCGCCTGAATAACCCTCAATCGCATTACGTTCGTAAAGTCTGTTGTATCGTAAGAACAGAGTTGCCTTTTCATCAGCGACATCCCACAATAGGGTTGGAGAGGTTGACAGAAAGAGATCGTCAGCCGTGAAGGTGATGGTGGCGGGAAGTCTTAACGCGAGCCGGTTATTGAGCATACTGAATTTTGGTCCTGTACTGAGGTTGTATTGATTTACACCAAAGCCTTGAAAGGCTCTTTTCAAAGAACTTGCTTGTACTGAAAACGACCCATCCGTGGACCAGTCTATTTTATCGGTAAGACCGTAATTATAAACTCCTGCGACTCCATAGGATTGGACGAGCACGTTGGCGCCACCAAAGGCTCCTACACTGTAATATCGTCCTCCCTTGTCTATAGATCTTGCATGTTGCAACTCCGGATGAATCGTGAAGCAAGAGCTTAACGCAAACCCAACAAACAAAATCAGCATAGCTTTTTTACCCATACCTAAAAGTATTAATTTCGTTAAGACCAAAACCATTAGCATGAGATACCTTCTCCTAGGCATTATTCTTTCCCTTTCCCTTCAAGCACAGGATAAATCCTTTCATTGGCAAAAGCCTGACTCGTATGTTTCTTATGCCCCTTTCTCAACGCATTATTTCCGTGGAGATATTGCGCAGACGCACCTCACTTCCATTAATTACGGCTGGGCCGAATTAGGCTTTTTTATAAATTCTTATAGGGAACCCACCATCGCACTGTGTTACAAAACAGAAGTATTTGAGACGAGGCGTTGGCGCTTCCATTTAATGGCTGGAACGGCCTATGGATACAAAAAGAAACTATATAACTACCCAACCATACCGCTTTCCGGGACTATTTTATTTAAAACAGATTTTGTGCCCGTGGGTGGTGCCACAGTTGAATACTTCGTATCTCAAAAGCTAGCCATCAAAGCCACGTTTATTCCATTAGTGGGCGGGTTGGGATTACAGTATTCATTATAAGGTCTGCAATCCTTTACTCAACACCCACGCACGGTAGTCTCGATGGTTTACAGAGGCTTTCGCTGCATTTGCATCGTCGCCGTAGTTGTGTATGCTATGGACAACATAATATTTTTCATTGTAACGCGAGAGAAAAGCTTCGGGCGCCCATCCTACGATGCTTTCAAGGAAGCCTTCGGCAAGGTCACGGTCAACAAATCCTCCGACAATGAGGCTGTAACCAGAGGTGGTGCCCGGTTCTGGAGTATTATCTGTAACCCATTTCGTGCCTTTGCCGGTTGGAGCAGCTTTTTCAGATGCGTTGGCAAGGTTGAACGCTGCGATGGAATCTGCTTTTAGTGCTGCCATAGTCAGGCTGTCTTCTAGGGCTTGAGCAGCTAGTGCTGCAGTATCGACAGGTGGTGGCGGTGGTGTGCTGTAGAGGTGTAGGTTGGTCAGACTGCCCCCGCGTTTGCTCTGCGATAGGAGCGCCATGCTGTCATTCAGCAGAACTAATCCAAAATCGTCTCCTCTATTGTTGAGTGCCATCGCCACGGGTGTCGTATCTCCAGCACCGTGATGGTAAAGTTGGAGACCGTAGTTTCTGGAGGCACGAGAAAAGAAGAGGTCTAGATCCTCTGAAGTGCTTGGGAAGATTTCATTCTCTTCTGTGTTCGCAATTTCTAATGATTGAGGAGCACTCCATACGCCATCAAAGCTGAGGGTGCTTTTATAGAGGTCATATCCGCCTTTACCGCCTTCGATGTTGGAGGCGAAATAGAGGGTATAGTCCTTCGCATCGAACCAAGGATGCTGGTAGTCTGCATTTTCATCTACGAACGGCAGTGTTTTGGCTGCATCGCCATTAAAAGGGATGTAGGTGAGGGTCATGCCTATGCGTCCATCCTTGTAGGGCTTTTTACGACTGTGGCTGGCAATGAGTGCCGAGCTGTCTGGCAAGAGGGCACACTGTCCTATGTGGTAGGTCTGTTCCGCTAAAATGCCTGTAAGGGTATAAGGGAGGGTCTTAAGATCTTTTAAGCGTAAAAGGTACGGACGCGCGAAAGGCGCATTCGTTTGTGGATCTTTCGCGGTCATCATAGTGCTGTTGCGTGTAGATAAGAAAAGGAGGTGTCCTTCCCCGTACGGGTGTGCGGCATAATCTTCAGCAGCGGCTTCGCCCAACTCTTGATGGACTAACGAATCCGGCTGTGCAAGCGCGGCTATCATGGTGCTTTGCCCCTTAGCAACAGTGCTTAAGGTTAAAAAGGCACCTAATGCGAAGAGTGCGGAGGTGTTCATTACGCTTCTCATAGGAATAATCTTGGCGAGGTGAATGACTCTATTCTTGGGGTCACATTAAAGCTAATGCCTATAACATGACTGCGCTGTGTGAGATAGACCAGGTCTGTGAGTGGGAAGTTGTATTGGTAAAAAACATGCCAATCGTTGCTTGGGTTCAAGCGAAGAAGGGCACCCACTTCATCTGCCGGGCTGTAGTGCAATCCCATACCCCATTTTTGACTGTGCTCCACGAAGGCGTGGAAATTGAGATCTGCCGGTGCGTTGGTGGTCGCACTTGCTAGGAAGCTTGTACGGAGTGACCAATCGCCTTTAATTGGCATGCGGTAGCCTCCAAAGAACTGGAGCACTTGGGCAGTGTAATTATTGTCGTAGACCTCAGCACGGTTGACATTCTTGAAACTTACCCCAGCATAATAGGTAGGGGTGTTGAACGTTGTTCCGAAATCAATATTGGCCATGAACGGACCTTGCAGGTTGTAGATGTTGGGGTCTACCTGGTCGTAATAGGTTTCGTCCATTAGATCTACAGAAGTACGTCCCACCGTGAGTCGCAAACCGGTACTTAGTTTTGCTTGATCGCTAATAGGAAGGTGGTAGGCACCACTGAGGGCAGCGTGTTGTGTAATGGCTGGACCAACCTGGTCATTGATCAATGTTAGGTTGAGACCTAATCCGCGAAGATCGCGGTAATCCATACTGATCATTCCGGTGCGCGGGGCACCTTTTAGACCTACCCATTGTGCATCTACTAAACTCACGACGTGTTGGTCTTGCATTCCAGCGTGTGCGGGTGAGACGGCGACAGGGGTGAATAGGTAGTTATCAAGAGACGGGTGTTGTTGCGCTTGTGCAGTGCTAAAGCAAACAGTAAGGGCCACTGCCAGCATTGAAATGCGGCGGTTGCGTATTGCGGAGTTTTTTTCTTGCATCATATTCATGGCTTATCTGTTTATGTAGAGGTAACCATTGTATTCTCTAGTGGAGGAACCACCCATTCGGATGTAATAGAAGTATGTTCCTGTGGGCAGGATGGCTTCTGCATTGTTGAGGTAAGTAGCGACATTGGCGCGACCGTCGAAATCGTTCTCGTAGTTTTCGTTTTCGTAGACTTTCAAACCTAATCTGTTGAAGAGCACAACGTGGGAGCCCGGGAAGTTTTCGATGCCAGGAATGGTCCAGAAATCGTTATTTCCGTCGTTATCTGGGGTAAGGACAGTGGCCGCTTCAAGTGTACATTCGTCACTGTCAAGGAAATCTGGGAGGCCGTCGTTGTCACAATCGTCGAAGCCGATGCCGTCGCCGTTGGAATCAAACTCATACGCATCGCCTATGCCGTCGCCATCACTGTCGGTATCTTCCTGGTTGGGGATGCCGTCGCCGTCTTGATCGGCAAGGCCGCCACCGCCGCCCGGGGTGCCGCCTTCGTCTATATTGAGGATGCCGTCACAATCTAAATCTTCGGCAAGGACTTCAATACTGTCAGTAGCAAGAACGCCATTCGCGTCTACGGCGGTGATAAAGTACCATCCGGAGGTAAGTCCAGTTAACGTATCTGTTGTGGTGCCATTGCTCCAACTTAACGTTACAGGTGTCACGCCGCCTGAATAGGTTGCATAAACACTACCGTTGGTGTCATTTGGGCAAATATTGTTGGCGAGTGATGTTGCTGTGGCATCGAAATAATCCGGTTCCGTGAGGACTACGGTGTCGGTAATGCTACAGCCGTTGCTGTCTGTTGCGACGACGAAATAAGTGCCTTCTGCTAAACCAGCGAGATCCTCTGTGGTGGCATAGCCGTTGTTCCAATCGTAGGTCATGGGTTGAACGCCGCCAGTTACGGTAAGGTCAATGGTTCCATCTGTTGCTCCCTCTGCACTTACACCGTATCCGTTGTAATTGGAGACGGTAGTGGAGATGGTCATGGACGCGGGTTCATCAATGGTGATGCTGCCGGAGGCAACACAACCGTTAGAGTCCGACACATCATAGAAATACGTTCCTGCAAGCAAGTTGCCAATGTTCGCCGTGGTATCGAGGGTTGTCCAAGTATAGGTATAGGGACCTGATCCACCCACTGCAGTGAGGGAGGCGGTTCCGTTGGCTTCTCCAAAACATAGGGCGTCTGTTGTGGCTGTAGTAGCTTGAATAACGCCATTAGGTCCCGTGCCTACAGTTATCGTGATGGCGGTACTGTCTAGGTTGCCTAAGGTGTCGAGGCCGTAGAACCAGATGGAATTGGACCCGATGTTTTGACAGGTGAATACGTATTGACTCAACCAAAGGCTGTCTAGACCATTACAATCGTAGGAACCGGTATCTACGTCGGCGACACTGAGCGTATCAAAGCCCATCGCATCGAGCGTAAGGAATGCGTTTTGAGCCAGTAATGCTGGACCTGAGCTGTCTACTACAGTAATAGTAAAGTAGGCGCTATCAGTAAAGCCAGCTGCATCTGTCACTGCGTACGCAATAACGGTAGTCCCAAGGGCGAAATTGCCGGATGGTGTGCCGCTGTTGTAGTAGGACATGGTGTAATTAGTACTGTTTTCGTCGATGGTTGGCGCAGTCCATGCGAAAGTTGCAAAACAGCTGTCTGGATCTGCCAGTAAGGTGGTGTCGCCTTGCGCTAAGTTGATTACAGGCGCCGTGGTATCAACCACGCTTAAGAAGAAACTACAGGTATCGCCATTGCCACTGAGATCGTAGCCAAAGTAGTCGATCTTAAAGATTCCAATCTGCAGATAACTGCCGCTCGCGAGGTTGAAATAGGCACTGTCGACACCACAATTGTCGTAAATACTATCTCCTGTCCAGCTCACCTGGGTCCAGGTGCTGTCGTTGTCCGCATAAATGGTGATGGAGTCTGATGGGCAGTAGAGTTCTGGTTTAATGTTTTCTGTAACGACTAAGCGTTGTAGGATAGAATCTGTATTGCCACTCAAATCTGTAGCGTACCAGTAGATATCGTATTCACCCAATGCGTAGTAGGCGGCTGCACTATGGAACAGCGTATCAAGTCCACAAGCTTCTACGATGGTAGGAGGTGTGAGTGTAAGGCTGTCCGTGAAGATGCCACACGTATCTGCGCCGGCAAAAACAGCTAAAGTATCTAGCGTTCCGTCCCAGGTAGGTGCTATGGTGTCGCGTACGGTGACTACGAAGAAACAGGTATCTGTATTGCCGCTTGGGTCAAAGGCGTAATGGAATACGGTATCGATGCCCACTGGGAAGAAGGTTCCGGAAGTGTCGCTGTGCGTGTAAGTAACGCTGTCGCTGTTATCCGTGGCTGTTGGTGTGGTCCAATTCAGATTGGCCCCACAGTTCAAAGCATCCGCATACAGTATCGTATCGAGCGGGCAACTGCTGAACATCGGCGCTAATGTATCTAGCACTGTGATTTGAAACAGGCAACTGTCGCTATTTCCGTTCGCATCCGTGGCATACGACCACACTTCATGGGTCCCTATTTCGAACCAACTTCCGCTTGAATCTGTCGCGTAGGTTGTGTCAATTCCACACTCATCCGTAGCAGAGATTGCTGTCCAGCTGTAGGCCGTTCCGCTCGTATCTGCAGCGATATATAACGTTGTATCTCCAGCGCATATTAGCTCGGGTGCAATGGTATCAATCACCGTGACGGTGGCGTAGGCGGTATCACTTAACGCTCCGTCCGTTCCTACGAGCATTACGGTATGCGCCCCCAATCCTGAACAATCCCATGAGGTACTATCGATACTTAGGGTAAGGTTACAATTATCGCTAGAGGCACTGTCTACATCTGCTGCGGTAATAGTAGCTAAGCCCATCGAGTCGAGCTGAACGGTAATGTCTTTTGCGTACACTGTTGGTGCAACCCCGTCGCTATCGCTGACGGTAATGCTTGCCGTTCCTTGACAGCCTAAGGGGTCGAGCAAGGTTACGGTGTAGCTTCCGCTTGCTACATTAGTTAAGTCTTCCGTTGACGCGCCATTGCTCCAACTAAAAGACATGGGTGTTGCGGTGGTCACCATGGTAAGGTCTATGAGGCCGTCCTCGGTACCGGGACAACTTGCAGGTGTGCTGGTTAATGTTGCCACTGGATCTGGGTTCACCGTTACGGTGGCCATAGGTGATGTCCAACGGCATCCCGCCGCTGAGGTCACCGTTACCTGGTAGCGTGCAGTATCTGTTAATGCCGGCGTGGTGAAGGTGTTGTTCGTAGCACCAAGAATACCGTTCCATGCAGCACCGTCGAAACTGGACCATTGAACCACCGTTGTTGTTCCAGTGGCGACTATCCCTAAGGTAGCGGTTGTGTTGATACAAATGTTTTGATCGCTTGGGGCAAAAGCAATGGTAAAGTCTATGGGCTCATTGAGCGTTAGGCTATTCCCCGCGGCAGAAGTACAGCCGTTTGCGTCGGTAAGTTGCAGGTCAATGTAAGGACCTTCTGCAAGGTTTGTGAGCGTCGCCACTCCTGAGGCAACCGCAGCAGTGGTGGAACCGCCCATGTAATTCACTGTATAAGTGCCGTCAGGAACATTGGCAATACTAAAGCTGATGGTTCCGTCTTCTGTTGCACAAGCCGTAGGATCCGTTTTTGTGAAATTACTGACCGTTAGCGCCCCGCCTGTGGTGCCGCTTACAGGGATAAGTACATCCGTGGCGCCGGTTGAGCTGAGCGTTACCTGCGCTGGATTTGTACCGGGAGCCGTACCGTCCATTGCAATGAAGATGGTGGTATCTAGACTGCCCAATGAATCCGCACCCAACGTGAGGGTGCTGCTGTAGGTGCCGTTTGTGGTGTTGCTCAAAGTATAACCCGCAGGAGCGGTTACCGTGAGACTGTCGCTCAGGTGGTAGCCTTCGATAAACATGCTTTGGCCAGCACTTGCGATTCCATTACAGGTAGAATAAGGTGCGGTAGTGCCGAAAGTATATAAAGAGGGGATGGTAGTTACTGCGGCCGTAGTTGGGAACCAATTCGTTGGACCGCTCAGCGACAGCATTTGTGTCCAGCTTCCTGCACCAGAAGACCCTATACTGAAGGATATAGCACTGGCACTTGAATAACCTAAAGTTACACGACTGGTTCCGTCGTTGCCTGCAGTGTTGGCTGAAGAATTGGCATTTGAGAATCGGCCAGCGTTGGTACCTGAACTTACAAAAGTGACTACGCTAGAAGACCCAAGGGTATAACTAGTAAAACTGCTGGTCTCTAGGTATTTACCAGGAGCGCCAATGCCGTCTAAATCCCAAGCAGTCAATGAAATTCCACCGAGCGTGGCGGGAACTGGAGCGCTGGAAGTACCGTCTTCGATAAATTCTATGCTGTAAGAAATTTCACCTGCACCGGTCCACAAAACAGAGGGACTGAAATTCGCATCCGTATTGCCGTTGGTGCTGGTGGTAGCATCGAAATCTGAAATCAATCCATTCGTAATATTGTCGATGGTGATAATGGCGTCGTAAGGTGTGCCACCAATCACGACAACATCATTGTAGACACAGCTGCCGCCAATGCCTGTTGAAGGGGTGGCGGTTAAAGGATCGTCAAAGTTTAGGGATAGCCCACCCGTAGGAATGGACTGTGCTTGAGCGCCTGCATAGGGAATAAACAGAGCTGCTGCTAGCATCGAGAGGAGCCGTCTTCTCATAAGAATTTCTTGTACATCAAAGAGTTAGCGATTTGTTCGCCACATCTTTTATTTCTCTTAAAGTTAAGAACTGTAGTGTTTCTACTGAGACACATTGAGCGAACTTATTAACCGATGCGTAAGCGCATTTCGAAACTTCATTCCCCAGAAATTGAGATAAATTAGGCGTTAAGCTTGTGAGTTTTTCAGAAATCGTGACATTTGTCACGTTTTTAGACACTTCCCTCAAATGAATGATCAAGAGCGTGCTGCGCACATCAAAGCACTCAATGAAGCGTTTCGTCCGCTGCAACCGGAGCAACGCATTACAGAATTGTACAGAAATTATAGTGTGGAGCAGGTGATGTTGACCAGTTCTTTTGCTGCAACTTCAGCGTATTTACTGCATCTTTTTTCGGTCTATCAGCCGGAGCAAGAGGTGCTTTTCATTGATACGGGATACCATTTTGAAGAGACCCTGCTGTACAAGGACTACCTCACCAAGGTATACGGATTGAAAACCCGCGAGGTGCGCGCGGAAGATTGGAAACACGAATTCACCACCAGTGACGAGACTTGGTCGAAGGACCCTGATTATTGTTGCACCATTAATAAAGTGGAGCCGCTAGAGAAGTTGAAGGATGAACATGAGGTGTGGGTCAGTGGCTTAATGCACTGGCAAAGTGACCGTAGAAAAACCCTTGATATTTTTGAGGACCGGGGTGGTGTGATCAAATTTTATCCGCTTTTGGATGTCACCATTGAGCAGCGCGAGGCGTATATCAAAGACCATTTATTGCCATTCCACCCATTGCAATCGAAAGGCTATTTCAGTATTGGGTGCAAACACTGTACTCAGCCCGGAGGTGGGCGCGAAGGTCGCTGGAACAACAGTCCGAAGACGGAATGTGGTTTGCACCTGTAATGCTGTTGAGGCTTGAGGGGCGAGTGAATTGGACCGTAGAAGGAATCGTATTACAATGAAAAACCCGGCTGTATGACCGGGCTTTTCTCAACTAACACAATGTCATTACTGACAAACAATCCAACGATAATACTGCAGGGTACTATCGTTTGTTACCACTATTTCGCCCGAGTGGTCCTGGACACTCAATAGGGTCGCAAAACAAAAACTTACTACCACTCTAATATTGTTCTATATATGCTTAACGCCCTCATATCCATTTGGTTCAAAGGCAAATGGAATTTTTTACATGCGAAACGCCCGGTCTGGTCAGGACCGGGCGTTGCTCTAAAAATTTTGCTATTCCGCGTTGACTTAAATGTTGGAATAGAAGACTTTCGTGTTCTCGTCCACGGGTGCACAACCGTCGTAACGGGTAGGCACAGGATTGTAGTTGAGCACGCCGTCCGCGGCCGCCTCTTCGGAGGTGAAGTAGCCGAGCATGGTGAGCTCTTTTAGGGTGCGGAAGAAATGCGATTCGTCGGAGGCGGCCGCAGCATCGTAAACGCTTAAAACCGATTCACGTTGGGTTTGATCGGCTTCCTCAAAAGCACCGCCCAAAGCGCGTTTGCCTTCCACGGCAATTTCTTGAATACCGGCATTCAGTTTTGCCTGCATGTCCGGGTAATAGCAATCGCGAATCATCACGTCAATAAAGGCACCAATGCGCGCGTCGCGGGCACCGGCGGTGGCGGTTCTAGGGATGATGGTTTCTGCGATCGCATCTAGGATTGCAAGCCGTTCGGGGCCCGCGGTTGAGGTATCTGGGTCAAAAGAACAGCTCTCCAACAATACTGTTGGGGCTACGAGGGTACCGCCAATAGCAAGTGCCATTCGTTGTACCATTTGTCTGCGCGTCAATGTATTTTTTTCCATGCGTTCTAGGGTTTAAAGGTTGCCTTTCTTCAGTTCCTTCACGGCATGATCGGCCGCTCTTGCCGTCATCGCCATATAAGTGAGCGAAGGGTTCACACACGACGCTGAGGTCATGGCGGCACCGTCGGTAACGAAGACATTAGGCGCCTCCCAAACTTGGTTCCATTTGTTTAAAACAGAATTCTCTGGAGCGGTACCCATGCGGGCCGTGCCCATTTCGTGGATGCCCATGCCCAGGGCATAATCGGACTCCCAGCCAGAGACGTCTTTGAAGCCTGCTGACTCCAGCATTTCGACGGCATCTTGCCTCATGTCCAGACGCATTTTTTCCTCATTTTCTCTAAGCTGCGCGTCAAAAGAAAGTACAGGGAGCCCCCATTTATCCGTTTTCGTACGGTCCAATTCTATTTTATTTTCATGATAAGGCAACACCTCGCCGAAGCCCGTCATACCCATGGTCCACGGACCCGGTTTGCTGATGTTTTCTTTGAAATCGGCCCCAATTCCGAGCTCGCGCACACCGCGTCTCCAATCGCCGCGCGACGCAGAACCCTGGTAGCCAAACCCACGTAAATAGTCGCGCTTGTCGCCATCCCAATTCCGGAAACGAGGAATGTAAAATCCAGTGGGGCGCCCGCCAAAGTAGTATTTGTCCTGATCGCCTTCCCAAGTCCCGCTCGCCCCAACTCTGAAGTGGTGGTCCATTAGATTGTGGCCCAATTCTCCTGAACTGGAGCCCAAACCGCCTTCCCAAACGTCTGTCGCACTGTTCATCAAAATCCAAGTCGAATTCAATGCGGACGCGTTCAAGAATACAATAGGTGCGGTGTACTCGTAGGTCATGTTGGTCTCGGCATCGAGCACCACCACGCCTTTCGCTTTCTTACCGTCTTTATCGTAGATCAATTCCTTTACGATACTGTGCGGCCGTAAGGTCAAATTCCCCGTTGCCATGGCGGCTGGGAGGGTAGAAGCTTGTGTACTGAAGTAGCCGCCGTATGGACAGCCCAGCCAACATTTGTTGCGGTATTGGCATCCCGTGCGGCCATGATGGGGAACAGCGATGTTTGAGGTGCGGCCAATGATTAATCTGCGTTTTTCATCAAAGGCTTTGCGAATGCGATCCGCAGCCGTTTGCTCCACACAATTCAGGTCCATGGCATGTAAATACACACTGTCCGGCAGCACATCCATATCTTCATGCGAACCGCTTAAACCGGCAAATTTCTCTACATGCGTGTACCATGGCGCCATATCGTCATAGCCTATGGGCCAGGGGGTAGCAATGCCCTCCTTTTCATTGGCTAAAAAATCCTCACGGTTCCATCTGTAGCTTTGGCGTCCCCACATCAGTGAGCGCCCACCTACGTGGTAGCCGCGGTACCAATCGAACCGCTTTTTCTCTGTATAGGGACAGTCTTGATCGTCCACCCACCAATCTGGGTTCAGTTCGTTCAAGGCGTAATCTCTTTTGAGCACCGGATTGCGATCTTCTTGCGCCGTGGTCGCCCTCCCGCGGTGCGGAAATTCCCAAGGATCCTTATTGGTATTCGTGTAGTCTTTGATGTGCTCCACGTTTTTACCGCGTTCGAGCATCAAGACCTTGAGTCCTTTTTCGGTGAGCTCTTTTGCTGCCCAGCCCCCGGATATCCCGGAGCCAACAACAATCGCATCGTAATGCATCTTATCCTCTGCCATATCTTTTTCTTACGGTCTTAATTAGCGTATAAATTCAGTAAAGCTGCGCGCCATACTTTCTTTCTTGTTTGTCGTGAACAGGTATTCTAAAGCCACATAGCCTTCGAATCCTGTGCTTTCTATCGCGGCCATTACCGCCGGGTAGTTGATCTCTTGCGCTTCCCACGGTTCATTTCTTCCCGGCACGCCCGCCACGTGGTAATGCCCGTACCATTGGTGGTTCGCTTTGATGTTTGCCACCAAATTGCCCTCCATGATCTGCATGTGGTAAATGTCGTAGAGCAGTTTAAAACTAGGGCTGTTCAATGCGCGGGCCAATTCTATACCCCACCGGCTGCTGTCTGCCATATAATCGGGATGGTCCACCAAACTGTTGAACAATTCCATCTGCAACACCACGCCGTGTTCCTCTGCTAAGGCCACCATCGGCTGCAACGCTTTCACGGCCTGCTCCAAGCCCAGCGCTTCACTCAGTCCACGACGGTTTCCGCTGAAACAAATAAGGTTGCTATAGCCTGCTTTTGCGACACGCGGAATCATGGCTCGGTACCGCTCGTGCAGCACCCCTTCAAACTCCTCGTGAATAAAACCGTCTACTAAATTCAATTCTGCGCCGTTGCACATCGAGCTGTCCAGTCCGTGCTTTTTTAGATGGTGCCAATTTTCCGGCCCCACTAAATCCACAGCTTCAACACCTTCACGGGCCAACCATCCGCACAGATCTTCCCATTCAAGGTCGTCCACGGTCCAGTGACTCACGCTTCGTTTGTACCCAAAGGCCCGATTGCTCTTCTCGTCGCCCACCAAAACTTCCGTTCCCGCGGCCCACAAAGCACCAGGAGCGGCGGCTGCCGCTCCTAAGGCCATTAATTTTTTTATGTGTGCGCGTCGGTCCAATTTAGGCGTGCTTCTTTCTTATGTAGAAATGTACCCCTGCGAAAACCGCAATCAACACAATGGGGATGTACAGCGTTGTCATAATGACCTTACGACCCGCCTCAACTTGTGTGAGGTTTGACGTGAGTGCATCGTAAAACCCACCCATAAACCGCATGTAAATGCTCACCGCAAACATGCCCGCCGCACCAAGCACTGCCATGCCCACAGCGCCCGTCTTTGGCAAATAGGTTGCGACAAACCCGATCATCGTCGGCCAGAAATACGTGACGCCTATACCGAAAATCACCGCACTCACGAACAACATCGTCCCGCTTTGCGTCCCCATTAAATAGAGCCCTATGGTCGTAAAGACGGCACTAAATAAGAGCATGCCCGTTGTCGAAAATCGCTTCACCACCGGCGCCGCAATCCCTCGACCAAACGTCATCACGCCTGAGGTAATGAGCAAAATTAAAATGGCATTATCGCTCACACTTTTTAGTAAAACGTCCACATATTGATTAATGAACAGCTCAGAAATCGCTGTTCCCAGCATCGCAATGGTAATCACGATGAAAAGGGGGTTGAGGAGTTCCTTGTACATCTCAGAATCGGACACTGCGTTTTTTATGCGCTCCGTTACAGGAAATTCCATGCGCTCCATCTGAATCGCGTACCAGACCGTAGGAACCAACATCACGGCCATCATCATCTGCCAGCTCAATCCCAGTTTCCCAAAACTAAATGCGACTAAGGACCCAATGACGATTCCGCCGGGGAACCAAAGGTGGAATTGGTTGAGTTTCGTGGTCTTCTCTTCAGGGTAAATGGACGCGACTAATGGGTTACAAACCGCTTCTACCATTCCGTTTGCCAATCCTATAAATAGAGTGCTGATCCAAAGCGACCAGAATCCACCAGCGAATATGGTCAACAAAATCCCCGCGAAATGCCCTAAATAGGCCAATCGCATTAAGTTCTTCATACCCACTCTATCCACCAGTGCGCCACCAATAATCATGCTCACCGGGAATCCCCAAAACGCCGTTGCGGCAATCTGGCCCAATTGCGCGCCGCTCAATTCAAATTCCACACCCAGATCGTTCAAAATCCCTGCGCGGATGCCGAAACTCAAACTAGTGACTAGTAAACTCGCACAACTGGCGATGAAAAGTGCGCTGCGATTTGTGGCGGTTGCGCTCATATATTTTTCATTTTGTGTTCAGGAAGTGTCTAAAATACATTTTATCCTGAGATATGGAAGAAACGGAAGCTGATAATACAACGCTATTGGACGAATTCTTAGCCCCCCACCAAAGGCCAATTCGACATTTTCCACTACTTTGGGAATCAATTACAACACCGGAGCAACATGAGTCAAAAATTACGTGCAGCCATGATTGGCGGAGGACCAGGGAGTTTTATTGGTGCAGTGCACCGCATTGCTGCCCGGATGGACGGCGATTATGAATTGGTCGCAGGAGCATTTTCTTCCAAGCCAGAGAAGTGTTTGGAGACGGCGCGTGAACTGGGCATTGCAC
>OBMK010001100.1_pt1 | contig 23810 bp, 36 predicted proteins | sample 1539081 | NCBI WGS metagenome assembly OBMK01 (sample SAMEA3355528, study PRJEB22509) | marine metagenome | biome: marine; feature: river plume; material: water | place: USA | collected 2010-08-07 | depth 0.5 m | reverse complement strand
ATAAAACTGCTATTGAGGAGATCAAGAATGGCGCTAACAAATAAGTTTAGTTATGCAAATGCACTTGAATGTGCAAACCTAAGTAACCTAGCCTACCGCGAAGAAAAAGAATTCAAAACAGCCGCAAAGGCATTAGGATATAAAAATATCAAATACTTTAACATAGCTGGTGCGCAAGCATACGGTATGAGCAAAGATAACTATATCGTACTAGCGTTCAGAGGTACAGAGCCTACACAGTTTAATGATATCAAAGCGGACTTGAATGCATTGCATGTTCGTAATGAACTAGGCAAAGGTCGTGTACACAAAGGATTTAAAAATGAAGTAGACGAACTGTGGATACAAATTGAAGAATGGATCGCTAAACGTAAATTCACACAAGTATACACATGTGGACATAGTTTAGGCGGTGCTATGAGTACTATCGCTTGTAGTAGATTACCAGAGGGTAGTATTTGCTACAATTACGGATCGCCACGTGTTGGTACACACAGTTGGGTCAAAGAGTTTAACAGCAAGTTTGTAATGCACAGATTTGTAAACAATAACGATATTGTGCCACGTGTTCCACCAAGTTTTTTATTTTATAAACATGCAGGCGAACTACACTATATCAATACATATGGTAATATTCGTAATGCTACAGTGTGGCAACGACTAAAAGACAGATTCAGAGGATATCGTGCAGCATTCCGCAAGCGTGAATATTTTGATAGTATATTGGATCATGCAATGCCTAACTATATAAATCGCATCTCTGACAAGAAAGATGCGTAAGATAAATGAAGCATTAATCAAAGCAGCAACCGTGTTAGTACCAACTTACACGGTTGCTTATTTTACTGAAAAAATGATTTATGTTGTTCCAATGCTTGCGGCTAGTACATTCATTGCCGCTGCATTATTTCATACTGATATCGAAAGACGTGTAGACGAAGATTCCATTGGCAAAGATGAAGGTGACAACGACGTTGATTAGCCGCTTACAAATTTACCTTTAGGTCTGTACCATACCTTTTGATCGTGTAAGCGTCCCAACAGTTCTTGTATCTCGTGCATTTCTTTTTTGAGTGTTTCGCTTGTTTCGCCTTGTACAATAGCTAAACCTCTGCGTCCAGCTTTTGCTCTTAGTGCTGATTCGATAACTTCAATGTCTCTTACTGTTAATTCAAAGTTGTTGTTAGGTTTCATAGTTCGTCTAGCAGTGCTTTCAATTTTTTATTTGACTTGCCTTTTACTTTGGCTTTTGAGATATCATTATCTCCGTCACCTACAACTATAATGGCAATCATACCCATTGACTTGTGTGGTGAACACTGATACAAGTAAACGCCTGGTGTGTCAAATGTAATCGCAACTTCTTTGTTTAGTTTTGATTTCTTTGGTGCTTTCCAACCATCTGGTCCTGCAATGAATTCTACATTGTGACCTTTTGATGTTGGTACCCAAGTAACTGTATCGCCTACTTCAATACGTGTGATGTCTTCACTATATACCATCTTGGCACCGTCATCACGTTTGTTAAGCATTTCGACTGTAGTGTCTTCAGCAAGTGCTGGTGTCGCCATTGCTGCGAGTAGTCCTAGTGTAGTTAGTAATTTTTTCATTTTTTATCCTTAAAATTTATTCGCCTAATCCTAAGCAAGGAATTAGTATACTTTGTTTGCAGTTGTCTGGATAAGCAATCGCTGATCCGAGAATAGGCATACCAACCATTCCAATAATAATAATTAGAAAAGCCCAGCCTAATCCTTTTGTAGTGCAATAGTTAGTTTGTTCGCTCATTATTTAGTGCCTCCATATAATATATATAGCAGGCTTTGAACAAAAATCAAGCCTGCTATTGTATTTTTTAGTGCGCTAAAACGTAGCAGTCTTAGTGTGTTGGATACATGTTATGCTTGTACTCAGAAATCTTATTAGCTTCTTTAAACATACCTTTGTTGCGCAATTCACGAATTGCCATGCAGTATGAACGATATTCCATTGCTTTCAAAAATCTCTTAATCATTGTAACGACTCCTGTCCAGTAGCATCAAGTCTTTGGCCTCTTGGTAGAAACCTTGACGATGTAGTTCAGCGGCTGCTCTAGCATAGCCTACTGACTCTAAGAAGTTCCATGTGCCTCGTCCAAATGCTCTGAGCGAAGTCCATATCGCTTTACCAAAGTCAGTTGTTGCGTGTGTCATTGTTGCTACAGTCATTATACCCAACCTCTCAAATTGCGGTTTGGTTCTACTATACGTCTATCAGTATTATTGAATGTTCCGTTAGCAATTGAAGTGATATCACTGCGTCCAATGCCCAAGTCTTTTAACTCACGATCTGAAAGTTGTGACAGTTCAATTTTTGTTTTACGTACCAATGCACGTTTTTGTGATTTAATTTTCATGTCATGTATAAGGTCCATTAGTCCTTGTACTGCGTCTGTTAAGATAGTTGATGCTGTTAAAATTGCTTGTGTCATTAGTTGTGTACTCCCATTCGTGGCCCAGCGCCGTTGTGTGTCATCATGTAGTGATAGGCAAACTGCCAATCATCTTTATACTCTGTTTTTGCGTATAGTCGCATGTCATCAGAGTGCTTAGTTTTCCTCGCAAACAAGCTCGCAAGGTTATTGTATAGTATATTAACCATTTTGAATCTCCATATTCAGTTTTGTGGATGCTTGAGGAAAGCAATACCCCAGGTCTTTTCCTGGCGTCATTCGCTTGATATGGCAGTCTGCGCCTGCCCCTCATTTTTTGCAAGCTGAGGACGCTTGTTGTTGTACTTTTATTTATTTTAATATAACACTAAAAACCATGGTTTACTAGTGTTTTATGCGCAAAGCCGATATGCGTTTTGTGCAACTGTGCGTTTTAGCGCACCTATTTTAGTTTGAATCCTATACGACCTTTTTGCCCTGTGGCAAAATAAGTCTTGTTAACCAATTGACTGTCACCTGCAAACACTGCTGGAAATTTAGTAAAGTAAGATAACTTTACTGCATCATTCGTTTGTTTACCTTGTGTTACTAATTGTACATATTGGTTATTGTTTAGCGTGGCTAGCATTGCAGATTTAAATTCATCCATACTGTTTACTATGGGAACCATTTGATTAACAATCGCTGTCATAGCATGCCAAAATACTCTATAGTCCGGTCTTTGTAGTGTACCACTTTGTACGCCTTGTTCATTTGTCATACGTTGCAAACGTTCTGTACCCAAGTCTTGAATACTTTGACTGCGCTTGTCTAAATCATTGAGTGCAACAATGTCTTGCTGATTAATTAATTGTAAACTACGTGCTACTTTTAATGGACCGTTTATTGCGCTTTCTGTTGCCAGTGTCTTGATAATAAGACTACCACGTGGGTACTGCGCTTCAATCTCAGGTGTCATTTGTTTGTACACGCCGCTAAGACTACTAGCAGCTCCGCCGCTTGTACTAATCTTACTACTGATCTGTACTCGGCGTCCATCTGCTAGTTGTATATAACTGTCAATTAGTTCTTGTGATACGTGTTGTGGGAACATAATTTTTGCCCCCAGGAAGTTATTAACTTCAAATGCTGCAAATAATTTACCTGTGTCGCCTCTAACACTAGCGCCTCCTACTGTACTGGTTAATGCAATAGGTCCCAAATACTCACCTGCATATTTTTGCAGTACATTGAAGTACTTTCCTGCGCCGTCAATATCTTCTGTTCGACCTGTTTTTGCTTGCTCTACAGCAGATTTCATTACTACTGCCAGGTCTTCGTTACCTGTACCTTGTACTAATTGTTCTGTGCCTTGTACTACTGAATTAGCTAGTTCATCACGACTGCGATAGTTTTCGTCTGTGATGATATCACTTGGTTTAATTGGAAGGCTTTCTTTTTCAACGCCTGCACTAAACTTGTAACCATTTAGCGTTTTCCATGTACCGTGTACTCCAGCTGCTGGAATACTTTTCAAGTAACGTACCCAATATTGTGGAATGCCATCTTTGTCTGTTACAGTAGCAATTACAGCGGCAAGTGAGCCGCTGTTTGGATTGTTATCATTAACTTGAGCGAATTGGTCAGGAACAGCACCTTCAACTGCACTTAGCATTTCATCCTTATCTCTAAATGCATCACCTTCTTTTGGTAATACAAGTATGTCTTGTATGGTTAAAACGTCATTTTCGTCAGTATTACTGATGTAGGTTTCACCCGGCGTTCTTGCAGTAACACCGCGTGATTCTGTTATTAGTTCAAATGCTCTCATACAACTATTTATTAATTTCCAGTCGTTGTTCTTTCATAAGTTTTATTGAATTGATTGTTTACTTTAATAAACGTTGTACATTTGTTGAGTTGTTTGAGACAGTTTGCACCGACGTATGTGAGTGTACTACGTACACCTCCTAGTACATCTTGTAATGTTACTACAACTGGTCCGCGATACGGTACAAGCACTGTGCGGCCTTCGCTGCTACGATAGTCTTTGAGACCTTCGAAGTGTTTGTTGTTGGCTGTAGCACTACTCATACCGTAGAACTGTACAAACTGTTTTGTTTCTGTGACTCCAACTTCTTGTGTGTGATATTCTTTTGTAATTACTTCACCGCCGCCTTCATCGTGTCCGGCAAGCATACCACCAAGCATTACAAAGTCGGCCCCGCCCGCAAAAGCCTTAGCAACGTCCCCAGGACAGGTACAACCACCGTCAGCAATAATATGACCACCAAGGCCATGAGCGGCATCAGCGCACTCAATAACGGCACTGAGCTGTGGATATCCCACACCAGTTTGGATACGAGTAGTACAAACGCTACCAGGGCCAATTCCCACTTTAACAATATCTGCACCATTTAGTATTAACTCTTGTGTTTGGTCTGCGGTAACTACATTACCTGCAATGATTACGATAGTAGGGTACAACAGTCTAAACTCAGCAACATATTCAATGAAACGCTGACTGTATCCGTTTGCTACATCTATACATACATATTTTAGTTTATCGCCAACTTGTTTGTATACGTCACTGAATTTCTGTTGATCTGAATCTTTAATACCGATGCTCATAGCAACATGTTCTGTACGTTTGGGCACTTCTCCATTAAAGTAATCTACTAGTGCTTGTACACTGTATGTTTTAACAAGACAAGTAAACACATTAAGTTCGCTTAGTCTATCTGCCATAGCAAATGTACCAACCCCGTCCATGTTACTAGCCATAATAGGAATGCCTTCGTAATCATAATCGCCGTGTGCTGGATAACCATAAGGCAATGCACTGGAGTTATGTTTGGGATTTCTATAATTTTTAAATGCAAAACTTCGTTGCATCTCTACTTCTTTTCGTGATCCTAGTGTACTACGCTTTGGTCTAATCAAGACATCAGAGTAGTCTAATTTTGTTTCATCTTCTATTCGCATTTAAGCCTCTTCTATGTCAAAACTCAGTGGATATCCGGCTGTTCTACTGAATAGTAAACTTTCGCTTACTTTTTGTTCAGCAATTTCATAGTAGTATATACCCGCTATCCCTTTGCCTTCGTTGTGTACATGTGATGTAACGTCTTCAGCACTATTTTGATTGTGGTTATATACATTTTTAAGCAATTCGATAACAAACTCCATGGGTGTGTGGTCATCGTTGTGTAATACAACTTTATACTTATTAGGTCTAGGTGTGTTTAGCCCAATATTATCTATAGTTTGTTCTGTTGGTTGTTCCATACTAATATTTATCGTGAATTGTGGGGGATATTACTCCCCCACTTTTGGTTACTTGATTTGAATAGTGCGTGGTTTCTTCTCTTCTGGAATAATACGCTCTAGTTCGATGAATAGCATACCATTTTCCATTCTAGATCCATTTACTACAATGTCGTCGCTAAGTGTAAAGTTGCGTTTGAAATGACGCTGGCTGATGCCTTTGTGTAACCATTCCCATCCGCTAGACTCTACTTCACCTTCTGGTGTGTGTTCAACTGTAAGTACACCCTCTGCTACTGTAATATCCAAATCTTCTTTGGCAATACCAGCTAGTGCAATTTCAATTTGAAACTTCTCACCATCACGTACAATGTTGTAAGGTGGATATCCACCTGTACTATTTTGATTATGATTTACGTATTTGAACATGTCGTCAAATACTCTATCAAAGCCAACAGCATATGGAGTAAGTTTATTGATGTCTAATGTTGTTAATCTATTCATATCCATCCCCCTTACGCTTTCAATGCCGCTGTATAAGCAGTGGTCATTGATTCTGTTGCAGTTGCCCAAGATTTAGCAAACTCTGTGTTTGCGTCAGCCATTGCCCGTAGAGGCGTTGTGTACTGTTCACTTGGATCAATTGTGTTGAGGAAAGTTTTTGTTTGTGTGTGGATTTGGTCCACTAGTCCGTTAATGTAATTTGCTTGCATAGTAATCTCCTTTTAAAGCAAGATTGATAATGTAGACCCTATTGGCATCTACATGTTTATTTAGTAATTTAGGAACTGACCGTGGTCCCTAACGTGCGTATTATGGCGCAACCCCTACTACGTTGTTTTTCTTGTAGTGCCACTATAATTCTTATCTAGTGGGGTCCTTTCTTGTTACAGTTAGGAAATAAAGTAACTAAATGTTAAAGCTACTTTGAAATACACACTCACTTGTACCCTTGTGAGGCCTTGTTCCATACACTGGAAAGCAGGTGTATCTACTCCGGTGTGTATTTCAAAACACTTTATTAAAGTGATAGGGAGGATTACAGTCTACCTCCAACAACCTAGTAAGTATTTCATACCTTCAGTTGCGCCTAGTATCAAACAGTTACGTTCGAAATACGTATCTTCATGTCTCCATGCTCATACGCTGCCACTACAGCTACTAGCCAAGTTATCGTCCTTACGAAACGACATTTCCTTGCACTATCTAACCTAGACCGTCGTCTAACTTATGTGTTTAATATAGTATATGTTGACCGCAATGTCAATACCTTTTTACAAATTTTCTTTGTTTTTTTCTAATTCTTTAAGATGTCGTTTACGTGCTTGTGCTTTTTCACGTTTTTTAATTGCGCTAGGCTTTTCGTAGAATTCTTTTTTACGCATGTCTTTGACCATACCTTCTGCGTTTACTAGTTTCTTAAGTTTTCGTAATGCACGAGCTACGTCATTACCACGTACCTCTACATATAATCCACGTTTTTCGTATGACGGTTTTTTATAATCTTTATTCATTCTTTCCTCGTTAATATGCCTATTAGGCGGTTTCCGTTTAGACTGGGATTAGCGTCCCAGTGACTATTTTCAAGGCTATCTGCAATACGCTCCATAATCCCGAAGCCTTGCTGTTTATTAGCGTTTTCTCTACCTCTGTAGCGTATAACACACTTAACCTTGTTGCCTTTGTCTAAAAATTTATCTATGTTTTTTAGTTTAGTTTCAAAATCGTTGTCACCGATACCCAGTTTAAACTGCATTTCTTTAACTACAATTTGACTTTCACGTTGTCGTTTGGCTGCTTCTTTTTCTTTACGTTTTTGTTCGTAAAAGTATTTACCTGCATCTAATAGTTTAGCTATAGGAGGTTCTGCTTTTTCATTTATAACAACAAGATCTTTGCCATGATTTTCTGCGAGTTTTACTGCATCGTATCTAGACAATACCTGTTGTTGTCCATCTTCTTTTATAACTCTAAGATTGGGGTGCCTAATATCTTTATTAATTAGTTTACGAGTTTCTGCTTGTTTACGCATCGTAATCTAATCCCTCGATCACAAACTCACTATAATCATCTACACTTTCAAAAATTTGTTTACCTATACTATTCAATATTTTCACTACTCCTGACTTTTTATTTTTTTCATTTATGTATACGTTTTTAGTATCTGCAGTTAAAACTAACGCAATGCCTAATTCGTCTAGATCGTCTAAGTCTACATAAACAGTGTCACTCAGACGCATAACACTTAGCATCCATGCTAAGTTTTTATCTGTAATTTTTCCGTTTGGGTAATATAATACTACACTTACTGTGTTAAAAATATTATCATATAATGTTTCTATAGTTTGCACAAATTTAATATTTGAACTTACGATTGTTACCATCGGTCCACTTGACGGAAGCATTAGTTCCGGTGGTGTTACTGTAAAAATTGCATTTTCCCTCATTGGGTTTATGTTTAATCCTTTTTAATTTTTATACTTTTAATAGTTTTTCCTGAACTAGCAAGTCTTCCATCAGGACTATATAATTTCATATTATGTCTCTGACTTAATTGCTGTGCATTAAGTTCACTGTCTTCTCTACTATCAGTATATGGGTCATATGGTGTTTTGTCAACTTCTTTTTCAAGTTCATCAGCAACCTCTTGTAAAACTTCGGGGTCTGCTTTTTCTAATAACTCTTCGATATCACTATCTTTAAACTCGTCGTCTATAAGTTGTTGATCGACATCTTCGTATACTGGTTCTTCTTGCACTGGCTCTGACTTTTTTACTTTTGGTTTTCTATTCCATTCGAACGTATACTGTGCTGCAATCAATAACATAACTGCCAGTGGATCGAATACAAATATAATTGTAAGTATAACCCAACGTACTGCTTCTTCTAGTATATCTCTATCTGCTTCTCCGCCATATACAAATTCAGCAATGTATTTTACTGGACCAACTTCTGCTTCTAGTTTACGTGCTTCTGCTTGTAGTGCAAACTTTGTTTCAATTATACTATCAATTTCATTGTTTGCAAGTCTGACACGTTCATTCTGTTCATCAATGAGTGTATCTAAATCAACATTATCGCCAACTTGTATTTGATCTCTTAGTCGTTGTATAACTGTTTGGCTATTTGCAATCTCGTCTTCTGCAACTGCACGTATTCTAGCTATTTCTATTCTAGCACTTTCGATTCTAGGATCTTCTTTGTTACGCAATTCTGTAATTGTGCTTTGTGCAGTTTTACGTGCTTCTCTATTAGCGGGAATATCTGTAGTTAGTACACTGTCTATCTTCGCTTGTATGTTTGCTTTTGTTGTGTCTAATCCACTAACCGCATCGTTTCGTATAGTGTCGATAGTATCCAACAACGATTGCTTACGCTCGTCGATACGTGTTGTTTGTGTGCCACGTAGGTCTTTTACAAGATCAGTGAGTCTGGTACGTTCAGCATCCACTGTGTTTTGTGCTTGTGTTCTTAGTTGTGTTTCCTGTGATTGTATCTGAACAATACGAGCTTGCTGTGCTGTAACCCAAGTCTCAAGTGCTCTGCGTGTATTACCGCCGAATAATCCGTCACTGGTAACACCAATAATCGCTTGACCTTCTTGTATCTTAGCACGTTCAGTACTTTGTAGTTTATTTGTAGTAACAACAATAGATTCTTCAACTGAGGCAATTTGTGCTTTCAAACTATCAACTGCACTTGTGTCTATATCAATATTACTGATACGTGCTTCGTATTCATTTGCTTGTGTATTGATACGTTCTAAATCTATATCCAACTGTGCAATTTGATCTCTGTAAGGCTGTACCTGTTCCTCAACACTAGCAACACTAGTGCCTTGTAGTTCATCTCTGTAGCTGTCAACTACACCATTTAATCTTGTTAATTCGGTATCCAAACTGGCAATTTCATCTTCGTATACTGCTACACGATTTGCTAGTGCGTTTTCTTGTGCTGTGATAATAGCTTGTTGTTCGTTAATACTAGGCTGACGTCTAGTATACGCATTGTCGATTCGAGCTTGTTCAGCATCAATCTTATCTTGAATGCCTACGTCCTGGTTATCAGCATCAGCTTCGCCTTTGACAATACGTGCTTCTGCTCTAGCAATAATGTCTTGTTGACGAACTATTTCGTCTTCCATTCTTTCCAGTTGTGCTACTTGTTCATTTGCAGCACTAGTTTGTTCGATGTGTGCTTTGGATAAGAATCCAAAAATACCCATGCTTGTAATAAACATGAGTACAACAACTGATATACTTAGATAAGTTTTGAGCCACCACGCCGATTTCTGCCAATATCGGTGTAGCCATACGGCAGTTACAAGTTTACCAACTTCTAATACACCTCCCATAATTATAATCGGTAATGCGGCTGCGGCAAAAATTGCGACCAGTCCTGCTACACTATAATATATTGCTACGGCACTGATACACAGTGCAATAAACATTACTAATATTCCAAAAATCATTTTAGTCCCCGAATCTCTCAGCGAAGCCTTCGACTATCATCTTCTCGCCCACATCAGATTTTGTGCCTGCGCTGTCGATGGTATAAAGTTTTCCCATTGTACGTCCTGCTTTACCTCTTTTATTTAAAATGGTTTCGCATATAAATTCATTACCTAATAGCTCTGTTAGTCGATTTTTACTTGCTAGGGCCTTGCTTCTGTCTTGCTCGTTATTGCTACGAACATCTAATACATTAGCGCCATATAATTTAATCCGTTGTCTTATAGTAACGTTGAATCCAAGATCAATAATTGCATCAATGGTATTCCCGTCTATTACTCGTATTATGCTGCATTGATATGTATACATTTATTGCAAAATCCTTTATTACTTTATACTATTTATCGGATTTTGCTTGAACTGCCAGCCAAGCGTTTGCTTGTCTATTGCGTACAGGGGTGTTTACCCAGGTTCTAACATTTTTATAAATCTGTTCAAAGTTTTGTTTACGCTCTGGATCTTCTTGTCCGCCGCTGTTATCAACTACAAAGAAATTACTTGCACCAAATACTTGTTGGAAGCCCATGATATTATCTTGTACTTGATTCCACATTTGGTTAACAACTTTAGTAGGTAATCGACGAGCTCGTTGCGTATTACGTGCTTGCGCTACATCTTCGCTAGTGTTTACAAACAACATCATTGTTTCATACCCTAGCAATTTAAGAGACTCACTTTGTTTTTTTACTTTATCAACGTTCTTACCGGTACCGTCAATAATTAAACCAAGTCTGCCATGAAGATAACCGGCTTGCTGTGACATAGTAAGTTCTTTTGCACGATTACGTATTTCCTGTCCTTTGTCACTGTAAACTTGATCTGGATCACTTAAATCCAAGTCTTGTTTTTTAGCCAAATATTCGTAAATATCATCACTGTTTACAGTTTTTAAACCAAACCCACTCAAAAGTTTACCGGCAACGTAGCTTTTGCCACTGCCGGGTCCTCCTGCTAGGAATACTGCTTTAAAAATATGAGGGTCATTTGGACCCTCATTAAGTTCGTGTGATATGATTTCGTTTATTAGCATGCATATATTTATGCTAGGAGTATTACTCCCAACGATAAAAAATGTGTGCGCCTATTCGTCCAACTAGTTGTAGCGTTGATGCCCAGCGTGGTTCTACATAGTCTGCATGATAATGTGTAGCACCTTCTGTAATACCGCGATATTTGTTTTCTTCAACCATATTCCAAGCAATACTTTGTGCTTCTACCCAACGATCTTCGTCTTGTGGCCTGTCATGTTTTCCGTCACAGTACCAACTGAATTGACACTTGTTACGGCGCATATTGCCGTTAGAATCTTTAAGACCTTGCTTGACTACACTGCAGACTGTATCTGGATAACGTGAGTCATTTACACGATTCATCACTACATCTGCTACTGCGGCTTGGTCTGCTAGATTGCTTCCTCTTGCTTCATAGTATATGTTCAGTGCCATGCACTGCACCTGTGGGAATAGTTTTTCCAGTTCAAAGTTCTGAGCTGATGCCGGTACTGGAGCGGCTGATAACAACAACACTGCTGCTGCAATAAAATGTTTCATAGTTCTGCCTCTTGATTATTATATTTACAGTTCGCCAAGACTTAACTGTTCTCTGACTTTTCCATGTTCGTCGACCAGTTGTACAGTCCCGTCTTTAATTTTACCACGTTGCACTAGATAGTTTTTTTGTTTGATCTGTCCGTTCATATGACTTACAGCCTGTTTTTTATCACTAAACAAATCATAGTTTTTTGTCTTAACGCCGCCGTGGGTATTGTAAAATACAGTTTCAACTTCGTAGGTAGTCTTATTCATTATCATATACGCTCCTAATTACACATAATATAATATATAAATTGTTAAATGTCAAGTTGAAATTGATAGTCCGGAGCTTGCTTTTCAAACTCTTCAACAATTGCTTTCTTTGTTGCAATCATATTTTCTAGCGAATATAATGCCATTCGCTTTTCATCACTTGCACCTTCTTGAAATGCAATGATTGCATTTTCAAGTGTTTGGATATCTTGAAGTTCTTGTACCATATTTGGTCTCCTAGTCTAAATCACACTGCCAATAAGAACCATCATACTCAGCACGTAATGCACCAAGTGGATAATCCTTATGCTCAAACAGTATATAAGGTTTTGCATTATAGTCAATCTTTTGTGTCACAACATTAACTTCGCTAAAGTCTATAATACGCTCGCCGGGTACAGCTGAATTAAAAATACGTATCAAACCATTGCTCCTTCAATTTCATCTGCAGCATGTTCAAACCAGCTGGTGTAATGATCACCGTCTAACAACACACTCCACTTAGCAAACATATCACTATCAATGAAGTTCCAATTGATGCTGCCATCTTTTTCTTTATTTTCATCTAGTGCAATAAAGGATTTCATATCCGCTTTAAATTGGTTATGCATCTTTTCTTCTGCTGTAAGAGCATCAAACAAACGTTCTGGAATAACTTGCAGTCCTTGTTGTGCTCTAGCAGTGGTGTATGCAGTGTAGCTGGAATAATGAATCGCTTGCATTGTTAGTACCTCGTTTTGTTTAACTTATACATACAGTTTAGCACCAAGATGTCTTGTTGTCAACCTTTTTATACAGGACTATATACAGCCCTATCTACAAATGTATGTGTGTGCATTGGATTGTAATAAGGCATTTCTTCTTCGAACATTTCAATGCTTTTTGTAAGTACATCTGCCTTAACCATTTTTTCCAAATGATACCTAGCAGTAGGATTTTTAATACCATTCTTTTTAGCATATTCATTAATAGTAACACTAATAGTTGGAACTGCAAATTTAAACATCTATTAACTCCTTATTTCTAACTTTATACATACAGTTTAGCACCAAGATGTCTTGTTGTCAACAAAAAAGTGCAAGAAAGAATCCTTGCACTTCAATGACTTGTAATTTTTTTACAGTTCTAAGTCTGGATATTTCTCCTTCATCTTAGCTGTGTGCTTTGCTGAATCAAACATGCACCATACTGCACCCATGACCAAGTATGCTAACATGCCGCCAAACAAGGCAGTGTCGCCTCGCCAGCCAATTAGATACATCAATCCAATGCAGGATATTAGTGCTGTCATTGATACTGCAATGATTTTTGTAGCGTTGTATGCAATCTTTACAAATTCGATTGCGGTTTGTTTACGAATGTTACTCATGAGGTTTCCTTTCAGTTGAGTAGTGGGTGGGCTCGTGCCCGTTGCTTGTATCCTCCCAAATACTGCTCCTGTATTATACTGCCTCAAAGCCGCACATTGCGACTTTATATTTCTTATTGCCAATCAACATCTGGTCTCCCATTGAAGTTGACCGTAGTCCCATGCCACCTTTGTTCAATGGTGCCATAACAGTTACGTTAGGGTTATGGTCGCCGTTATCTTCGATATCGGTACGGCTCCAACTACCCATAATATTATTTGTCCAACGATATGCATATTCTAAACATTGATCTGTAGTACCAAACGCTGAGATTTCTTCTGGTACATCAACAAATGCTACTGTACGTGGTGTATCTTCGAACGCTGTGTGGATTACTGCTACTTGCATATTTCTTCTCCGTTGTATCTAACTTATACATACATATTAGCATCAAGACGTCTTAGTGTCAACCTTTTTCATCGTCTAAATTGAAATTAAATTCATATGTATCATCAAAGTTCGCATCAATGGTTACAGTATACGGATACGATTGATCCGGATCTACTGCTTTGATGTCTGCTAGTAAACGCTGAATAGCTTCATCTGTCCATGCATCATCTGTATACAGTGTTTCGTTGATTTGGCCTTCGAAGTTCTTCCAACTGTAATAGTTGTCCAAATCAACTGGGTCACTTGGATCAAATCCAGTGTCAATGATATCTTCTAGTAGCCTTGGATCATGTATTCCGCTTTTACGTTTTGCACGTTCTTTTACAAAGTCAATAATATTGCTCATCAATCGCACTCTGGAAATTTAAATTTTACCACTTGATGAATTGGTTGAAAATTACCGTTCATATGTTCTGCAACATATACTTTAGGTTCTTCGGTGCCCCAACGGAATATAGCGTTCTTTGCCATATTAAATATTTCTCTTTTGTTGCTGTTAGCAATTGTATCCTTAGGATCATCGTCGCCAACTTCTACTAGATATCGCAATGCATATGTTGTAATATCTTCTACGCTTAATGGGACCTCTACTTTTGCCAGTATACGCCTTCCGTTGCCAGTGTCTTTCGACCTCATTGTTTTATGCCTTTCATCTTGCCTATTCTTTAGTTCAATAATTGTGCCATGACGTCTATCCATAGCTTCTTGTATAGTAAGAGTTTATGGCAAGACGACTCGAATGTCAAGCGAAAAAGACAAAAAAGATTGATTTTCTGCTTGACACAGTATTTATACTTCTAGGAATGTAAATCTAACGTCCCAATCAACGCTAGCGGCAGTGGCATCGCCTTTTACTTTAACACGGAAATTATTGTTGACTATCTGTGCAGTAAAGTTCCAGCCTGTGTAGGTCACAGTCCAGTTGCTGTTTTGATCAGGACTTAGTTCGTTACCAGCAACAGCGGTATTAGCTTCGTATATGTTGCCGTCATATTCAACAGCTTCTCCTGTTGTGTATGCGACCATTGGATCCCATATTGCTGTTATTGCATCGCTTGTACTGCGTTGGTAATCTGTTTTCATAATACTATTACCAACAATAGTAGGAGTACCTGTTTGATTATCAACTGTGCCTTCAATTTTAAAACTCTGCACTTGTCCTGTATTAGCACGACCTATTGCAAATGCTGTGAAGAACCAAGTTTTTCCGCTAGCAGGCTGCGTATATCCATTGTTGAACTGTACATCTGTTGCGCTGGCGTCAGTGGTTGTTATTGAAGATTTCTTCACATTTGGGTCGCCACTAATATCGACAGTGTCTGTATTTTGTGTGATTGTTACACTACTGTCTACACTTGTGATTGTTTTAAACTGAAAATTATCAGTATTCCTGGTTTTAAATAAATTTGCGCCACTTCCAACATTACTTGCTGTAAGATTATCGCTAATAAAAATATCATCGTTGTTTTGTGTTAACTGAATACTGCTACTGCTAGTTAAGGAACGTAACTCACTGTTGTTGTTTAAAGTTTGTTTGAATATTTCTTTGCCACTGCCGATATTACTTATAAAACTACTACTAGATAATATGTCTGGTAATATAGCTAAACTCTGCCAAGTAGTGCTTGGGCCAAAATATGCTTCTATTCTATCGCTGTCTGTATTGTAACGTATTTCGCCTACTTCTGTATTCGGTCGCTGTGCAGTTGATCCGCTTGGTATTTTAATAGCGGCAGTTCCTGGTATTCTTGTATTTTCTTCTAATTCAACTTTGATATTGCCGCCCAAGCCGTCTCCGTTAATAACTCGAGTTTGGCCGCTAGTGCCTTCAACACTTCTAGCTTTACTTGTGCCACTGTCTTTAACAACTATTCCACTTTGAGTTTCGGTATTCAAATTTGATAAGAAATCAAATAATGTAGAGGTTGCTTGTTGATAATCAGAAAGTGTTCCGCTATTATTGAGCCCACTGTCTTTTCTAGTAAAAATAGTTAAAATGTCTGTTCTTACAACAATATCATCTGTGTTGGTTTGTAAGGCTAACATACCTTCCTCACTACTAACAAGATATAAATTACTTCCACTATTATTAAAATTATTAATTACAGTAGTGCCACTAACAGCGTTACTACTACCTGCAGTAGTTGTGCCATCTGTAATAAATCCTCCTGCTCTAAATCCAGGACTATTAGGAACTGTAGGCGTATTTCCAGCACTAGTTTCTATTTCTTGTTGAGTGTATTCAGCTGTATAACCAATGATGTTTCCGCAATAGTCATACACGGGTGTCTGTGTGTCTATGTTTGGTTGTGGGTCATCTGCTGCTTTTAATAGTGCTAACATTTCATCGTCTAATAATAAATGAAAAATATTAGGATATTCAATAATATCACTACCAAAGACTCTGTCGCCGTTTTGATCGTATTGGTGTCCAGAACCTGTCGCTTCGCCTAAGCTGTACTGCACCGGATAAGCAGCTAGTCTATCATATAAACTTTTTAACTGGCTAGTAAGTCTACTATTTCCACTTATCGGTCCGCTACCCGGATTGTGCAACATTCCAATTTCACTATTGCAATTGCTATCTGGTGTAGCAAATTGGCTCCCGCCTGGTGCATACGATCCGGATATGCTGTTTTCAAAGTTAATCATATTGGACATTCTATCTCCAATACCACTAACTTGTGATACAATATTATCTATTTCACTTTGAATTAAACTACCGTTTGTAATTGCATCAATTTGATTTGCTATATTTCCTAGCACTCCGCCATTAAATACACTAGCATTAAAGCCGCCACTTGTACTAATACATGCACACATGTTGCCCGGGTCTATACTTCCGATATCATTTGCAAGTTGTTTACCTGCGCCTAAGAAGCTGCCCATGGCACGTTCTAACATATTCGGAATAGCAATAGGATTAACCGGAGCACTACAGAAATTAATTAAGTTTGCAACATTTTGTGCTTCTGCTAGCACTAGGTTTAGTCTGCCTAGCACACTGTCTATCTTAGTATGATCCATAAAACTTTCTACACTGTCTAATAGATTGTTTAATGCATCAGCTATTTCGCTTTGAATGTTAGGAAGTTTTAGTAGTTCTTGGATATTAGCATGTAAACATAATTGCACATTTGGTAGTTTTATACCATTTCCGCTAAGTGCTTGACATAACAGTTCTCTGAGTGTGAAACTATACTGTGCCTGTGTTACTATCCTAGCCGCATCTTCGCCGGCAGCAAGTGTTCCGCTAATATGATGTCGTGCATCTAAATAGTCGTTTGCATTTTGCAAACCTGACGCAAAATCTTTGAAACTCATTAACCGCCCCCTGCTCGTACATTAGGACTAGCGGTGGTTGCTTTAGGATTACAATGAGAACCTCCGGGACAAAGATTATCTGCGTTTGCGTTATTATTTAAAACAATAACAGGTATATTCATTGCTCTAACTTTGCCAACAGTTTCGCTTGCTATCAATCCACCCGATCCGTGATTGTTAACATCGCCATCTATACTAATAAATCTTCCGTTAACTCTAACATTAGGAACACGAGTTATAGTCGTTGCTCCACATGCTCTCGAATCAAATTGTCTGTGTACGTAATTCATACTACTATTTATTAGAGTTTTAAACTCTCGGTTAACCCGCCTAATGAACTTGCAGGTGCAATTCCGCTAGTGCTTTGCATGTAACTGTCTGCAAGAGATTTAATCGTTCTTGCTGTTGCTACAATTTGACTGCCTTTGACACTAACCGGTTCACTGTTGTGTGCATCAATACTCATCAGCCATGCAATAAGCATTGCTTGTCCATTCTGAGGATTAAGTGTAAGCACAGTGGGTTTTACTAGTTTAAGTTCGTCTGAGTTAGAACTTTCGAATCGTGACACTAGTTCTTCCCCTGTGCTTAGTTTTACGGTGATCACATCACCTTTTTTAAAGTTTGAAATCACCAACATCTACAACTTCTCCTATGAGTTTTTTTACTTGGTTTGGGTCCATACGTACAAGCGCCATACCTCCACCTGCTACTAAGAGTTTACCATCATGATAAATTTGAGGCATAGTTCTATGCCCTTCATTTATGAGAAACTCTCGAGCTTCTGGATTGGTATCCACTCGTATTTCTTCGTATTGGATATTGTTTTTCTTTAAGTAGTCTTTGGCCATGTCACAGTATCCGCACAGTGGTTTACTGTATACTGTGATCATAGCTTCATACCTGAGAATGTATTACCATTAACATCTTGCTTAGTGCCGCCAATAACATAACTACTAATTTCTGTTTCTTGCGGTGCCACTTGTACTTCTGCACCCGCAATCCATTTAGCAGTCCACGGTAAAGGATTACTTCCGCCTTTGTATGGGCTAGATAGTCCTACAGCGGTCATACGCTTGTTGGCAGTCCATTCAACATATTCGTGCAACAGTTGTGCATTAAGGCCAATCATCGATCCGTCTTTAAACAAATAGTCTGCCCATGCTTTTTCTTGGTCTACTGCATCTACAAATAGTTGTACCATTTCGTCCTGAGTTTCTTGTTGGATACGAGCAAAGTCAGGATCATCTTTGGGCATCAGTTTAAGTAACGTTTGGGTACTACCCAAGTGTACATTCTCATCTCTACAAATAAGTTTAATAATCTTAGCATTGCCTTCCATCTTTTTAAGTTCAGCAAATGCCCAGCTACATGCAAACGACACATAAAAGCGAACGCCTTCAAGGATGTTTACACTCATCATAGCTTTCCAGATTAGTTTTTTAAGTTCATATTTGTCCACTGTAATTTTCTTACCGTTGACTGTGTGTGTTCCTTCACCTAGTAGGTTATACCACATACCCATTTCAATAAGATCATCGTAGTGCTTACTAATATCGCCTGCACAATCCATAATTTCACTAATATCCATCATCTCGTCGAATACGATACTTGGATTACTGTATACATTACGAATAATATGTGTGTAACTGCGACTGTGGATCGTTTCATTGAACGTCCATGTTGTTACCCAGTTTTCTAATTCAGGCAAACTAACTAGTGGATTGAAACTGTCAGCTGGTGCACGACCTTGTACACTATCCAACAAGATTTGTCTTTTAAGATTACTTGTAAAGATATGCTTTTCATGGTCTGTTAGCTGTTTAAAGTCTGCACTGTCTTTGAGTACGTCTACTTCTTCTGGACGCCAAAAGAATCCTAGTTGTTTGTCTGTTAGTTTATCAAACTGTTTATATTTCAATGTGTCATAACGTTGGATATCTACACCGCCGTTTGGATCTAAAAACATTAAACTGTCGAGGTGCTTGTTCCGTTGGTTTTGATTTAATACGCTCATGTTATTTCCTTAAATTGTGCAGCTATCGCAGGCTTCTTCTTCTAATAGATATTCGTCTGTGACTTCTATATTAGCAGATTCATTGAGTTTGTCAATATCTATTTCACCCTGTCCGTCAAACGTATTAAAATAGTACAATTGCTTTCCGCCATATTTGTAAAAGATCATCAAGTGTCTTAGCATTTCGCTCATGTTGATCTTTTCATCTTCATAAAACACCGGGTTATAGCTGGTGTTTACACTGATACCTTGGTCAATATATTTTTGCAATACTGCCATGATACTCATATAACCCTCTGGGCTTCGTTGATCCCACAGCAATTCGTATTTGTTTTTAAGGTGATGGATACCAGGCACAACTTGCTTGAGTACGCCATGTTTACTTTGCTTAACACTTACCAGGCTACGTGGCGGCTCAATGCCGTTTGTAGCATTACTAATCTGTGCCGATGTTTCAGCAGGCATAAGTGCCATTAGTGTACTGTTACGAATACCAGTTTCACGTAGTTGTGTGCGTAGTTCTGCCCAAGGCATATGCTCTACTGGTGCTACTAACTCGTCAACATCACGCTTGTATGTGTCAATGGGTAAGATGCCATCACTGTATTTTGTTTCTTCGTTCCACAAACATGCACCTTGCTCCACTGCTAGGTCTGCGCTTGCTTTGATTAGATAGTAACTCCATGCTTCTGCAAATGTATCAATCATTTCCAAGTTTGGATTGCTGTATGTCATGCCATTCTTTGCCATCCAATACGCAAGATTAATAATACCTACGCCTAACGGACGTCTACCTGCTGTAGCACGTTCTGCTGCTTTAACTGGATAATTCTGATAGCTGAGTAGTGCATCAAGACCACGTACTGCTAGTTCGCATGGCTTTGCAAAGTCTTCTGGCTTTTTAATATTGCCCCAATTGATTGCACTTAGTGTACACAATGCAATCTCACCCTCTTCGTCATTAAAGTCGTTAAGAGGTTTGGTTGGTAAGTCAATTTCTGCACACAAGTTACTTTGTCTGATTGGTGCTACATCTTGTTTAAACGAACTGTGTGTGTTTGCATTGTCTACATTCTGCAAGTAAATGCGTCCTGTGTTCTTACGCTCTTCCATAAACATACTGAATAGCTCAGTTGCACCAATAGTTTTCTTGCGTAGTTTTGTATTACGTTCTGCACGTTCATACAATTCTTTAAACTTGTCTTGGTCTGCAAAAAATGCTTCATATAGTCCAGGAACATCACTTGGACTAAACAATGTAATTTGTCCGTTATTGATTAGTCTTTCATAAAACAACTTACTAAATTGGACACCGTAGTCCATTTGACGCACACGATTTTCTTCTGTGCCTTTGTTGTTCTTTAGCACAAGTAGGTCTTCTACTTCATAGTGCCATATGGGGTAATATAAGGTTGCGGCGCCGTTTCGCACACCACCCTGGCTACAACTCCTTGTAGCACTTTGGAACATTTTAAAAAATGGGATGACTCCGGTATGATAGGCGTCACCTCGACGTATGGGGGATCCGAGAGCCCGTATACTTCCGGCTCCGATACCAATTCCTGCTTTTTGTGATACGTATTTGACAACGGCACTAGTAGTAGCATTAATACTATCAAGGCTGTCATCAGATTCGATAAGAACGCAACTACTAAATTGGCGTTGCGGAGTGCGTACACCTGCCATAACAGGAGTAGGCAAACTAATAGAAAAATTGCTAACTGCATCGTAATAATCCTTTACCCAACGTAAACGATTAGACTTATCGTAGTTTGCAAACAGTGTAGCCGCAATCAACATGTATGCCACTTGTGGCGTTTCTTTGATTTCATTTGTTACACGATTTTGTACTAGGTACTTGCCGCGGAATTGTTCCATCGCAGCATAGGTAAAGTTTTCGTCTCTGTCATGTTTGACGTAATCGTTTAGGTCGTTCCATTCTTCTTCTGTATAATCTTCCAACAGTGCAGGATCATACCATCCTTCTGCAACATTGTCTTTGACTACAGTTAATAGGTGATGAGGTTCGTAACTGCCATATACCATTTTGCGTAGATGATACACAATCAGTCGTCCAGCTACCCATTGATAGTTTGGTGTGTCTTCACTGATTAAATCAGCTGCACTTTTAATAAGCGTTTCTTGAATCTCACTACTGGTGATACCGTTATAAAACTGTAAACTACTTTTAATTTCTACTTCACTTGGGCTTACGCCATTAATATCTCTGCATGCATGAAATACTACTTTGTGTAACTTTTCTAAGTCTAATGTATCTTTACCACCATTTCGTTTGATTACTTGAATTTCGCTCATTATTGTTTACCTCTCCATCATTCTTATATTAATAACTGCTTTTCACCACATTGTCAATGTCTATCTTGTAGACAATTGTATCTGTGGTTGGTCTATTACTTATGACACCATGTGTATAATTAAGCAGGTGTTTTTCTGCTACAATAGCACACAGGCGTTGTATACTGTCGTTTTTGTTTTGTACAAATACCAACTCAATTGGTATCTTATTATTAGCATAGTATATAGTGTACGCCATTCCTAGTGCAAGACTGTTCTCACAAAAATCTCCTTTGTGCAACATCTCCCAAGGCGTAGGCCAACTTTTGTGGTCAACTGGGTCTATTGTCATGCTACTTAAAGGCGCACTTTTCCACCAATCCATTACAGTTTGGCAGACTTCTAGTGTATTATCGATGTCTAGGCTTCGTCTGAATTCTCGCCACATCGATAATCGATTTTTGGGAGATTCAAACCAAGCTCTATGGTTTAATTGCTGTTCCAAAGTTTATATGTATATTTAAATTTGCTGATTAAGTTGTCAAAATCTGAGTATTGTAATTTCATCGTCGAACCCACAGATATATCTGTGTTAAACTGTACATTAACTGTAGCAGTTTCTGTATAACTATCGTCGATTGTACTGGTGGCTGCACTAACGTCTGTGGCCATACGAATCTGTCCAACTCTTACACCGTTTGTGCTTTCTAATGTATAATCGATAATAGCAATATTATGTCCTGTGGTGTCGACACTAAATCCAGTATCACTGTTACTAGCATTAGCAGCCAATTGCACTTGATCAATTTGTGTTACATCACTATCAATCTCAATTTCACTATTGAATCCAACTGTCACTTCACCGCTTACTGGAGCACTTGGAAAAGTTAGTGTAGTACCTGTAATACTGTAAATGCTAGGATCTTGTACGAAGCCGTTCACAAACACTGTTACAATATTTGGTTGACTAAGAGCAATTGGTACTACAAACTGTGTAAGTACACCATTGGCAGTTCCTACGTTTACTGTATCGTTGCCGATGAATAAACGCCTAACATCTTTCGCATATCCAATTTCACCTGGATCTAATACTGGCAAGTCTGAGAAATCACCTTGCCTAACTTTAATTTTACTGATTCGTGTGTCTGCCATCGCTTGCTCCTGATACAGTATTTATGACAAGTTGTAGAACTCTGCTACTCTATTTGCCCATTTTTCTTCCCAAACTTTAAACTCTTCTGGTCCTGCTTCCCACAGTTGCCATTCACAATCTCGACTACACATAAAGATAGCAGTGTGTTCGATCTTTGTACCAAACACTTCGTTGTGTGCCATTCCATAAGCGGCGGCTTGCATAAAGTAGTCGTCAATCCATTCACGCTTTTTGGGACGATTTGTTTGTTTAAAGTCCATAATAGTCGGACGTCCTTTGTATATGCCCACTAAGTCAGTGGTTCCAGCATATAGACCTGGGTAACACAAGTTTACTTCACTACCCCAAACTTCGTCAATGTCAGCTTCTACGTTTTTAATAACGGTCTCTGCCATCATCTTAGCTTGTAGCATGTTCTTGCCTGTATACTCTTGATTGAGGCTCCATGCTTCCAACATTTCATGCATTATTGAACCTACACCTGCGGCTTCAGTTACAATCTCCTGTGCTTTCTTTTCACCTACTCGCTTTTTCCAAGCATTGAGGTGTGTCATATCCTTTGTTTTACTGAGGATAGTAGTAACACTAGGCACAGGATCGCCATAAGGGTTTTCGTATAGACGTTTGCCTCCTACACTTTTGCGTTTAAATTCTTTATACGGGTATGGTGTGGTAATTTTTAACATGTTGCTAGTATAACACTAACAGTATGTGATGTCAATAACTAATTACCCATTTGAAAGTTTTGTTTGTAGCAGTGTTTGTTAATCTGCTAATGGTGTAGCCTAAGTTTTCAAAATAACTAATAACTTGATTCATTTGATCAGTTTTAGCTCTGTCGTTGGTCACGCCTTGCCACACACTAAAGTAATCAACACTACTTGGATTTGTAGCTGATGTTGTTCCTGCTGTTAATCCCAAGTCTGTGTTAGCAGTGCCTGCACCGATTGTAACTTGCCATGCAGTTGATGCAGGTGCAGTATAAAATACTCTGAAATTTACATTGTCTTTTCCAGCTACTAGTCCAGGAATAATTGCATCATTAACATCAGCTGTAATTGAATTTAAGTTTGTACCACTAGTACCAAGTGTAATTGTCGATCCAGCAATTATCAGTGTTGGTGTACCAGTAATAGTTGGATTTGAAACACTGCCTGTAATTGTAATCTGTGGAGTACTCTCTGTCATTGTAGTGCCATCACTGACAGTAGTTTCGTACAGACCATTTC
>OBMK010001097.1_pt1 | contig 23851 bp, 29 predicted proteins | sample 1539081 | NCBI WGS metagenome assembly OBMK01 (sample SAMEA3355528, study PRJEB22509) | marine metagenome | biome: marine; feature: river plume; material: water | place: USA | collected 2010-08-07 | depth 0.5 m | reverse complement strand
GGAGACAAGCGCATGACTAAATGGAAACCCGCACTGACCCCAGCGCAGGCAAAAGCAGAAACATTCAGCGCAGACAAAAGCTGCTATGTACAGATTGGTGGCTACACGGTCTATATTGAAGTCAGTAAGGCCACTAATAACGCACCGCTGGTGAATTATTGGACCGAGGATTATCCGCAAGATACTGTAACGCATATGATAGTGGAGCAAGCCAAAATGTATTGGGTTGAACTCGGTCAAACTGACAGCATCATGATGCCATTCCCAAGTGAAGAGGCTTTTGACCTTGCTTGCGAATGGTACAACGCAGACGCAAACACCAAGCGTCAGATGATCACGTATTGCCAACACAGAAACGTATCACTTGATGATCCGACAGACACCAACGCACTACTGAGTTGCTGGGGAGAGATCGCGATGGCGACCTATGCTTGGCAACAGGCGGACCCTAAGATGATTTCAGTGGTGGGACTGATAGCGCGAGAGGTGGCAGACCAATGACTGACCTAAAAGGCAACCTACTGGTTCAGACGTTTCAAGCGGCTGGCTGGGTGTATCCAAAGGACCACGCACACACACACAAAGCCAGCGTTTATCGCGCTTATGAGGCTTTGCTAGATGACGGCTTAGTGGAGAAAGATTGGGACAGTTCGATCATTCGATATCGGACAACTGAGAAAGCCAAACGTCAACTTTTGAGAGGACTGAACGTATGACTAAAATTACCAAAGCCACTAAGCGTCATTTTTACGCAATAGACTACGCCGCTGATGCTGAAACCCAATTCCATGACGGCTTTTCGAGTGTAGTGACACAGAGCCATGAAGGACGGATAAGTTCGTTTATTGCTAAATCTGCGCGGGATACGTTTGTTGCAAATGGTAATCGGCGTTTTGCGAAAACGGCGCGAGAAGCCACAACACTTTGCAAAAAAGTATTTAATTGTACTGCACAAGAGGCCGTTACTCGCGGCGTCATTTGAGAGGACTGAACGTATGACTGAACTTACCAAAGGCAACACGGAGTCGTGGTTCGAGACGATCTGGGACGCACTGCACGGCTACCGTGAGGACTGTATACCGGAAGACCACGAAGTTTACGACGAACAGTGGAGCGACATATGCACAGCGATGGCGTGGCTCCGCGAGGAACTCCACAACTGTCCGTCGTGTGGTCTCCCTCACAGTGACGATGTGTCAGCACAACAGGCAGACCGGACACTGCACTACACGGATGACGTGCTGGCGGACCTTGTGCACCATTCGATCAAGCACCACCAGCGACAATTGAACTTCATTAAGTGGCACCACGAACTCGAAGAGAAAAAAGAGCGGGAACGCATTGACTCACTTCAGAAGTTGCAGAAGTCGCTCGACCTCTAAGGTCCAGCAAATCGATATCTACTAGTTAAAGGCTCGGCATCACGTCGGGCCTTTGGTGTTTTCTAGAGGCTCCTACTGCCAATCGCAGGGGAACCCGAAATGAAACTAAACGAACCGTCTGTCAGTCACTCGAAGTCTAACGAACCGTCTGTCGTTCTGTCATTGTACGACTACACCGGCACTGCACTCAGGCCTTGGGCCGTCATGGGATACGAGTGTCACGCATACGACATTCAGCACCCAAAAGAACCACATACAGAACACCCAGGGAAATCTGATAGTGGCTCCATCACGTACCACCACGCAGACCTACACAACATCAGGATGATCCACGATCTGTATGTTCGCTTTAAGAACCGACACGTCGCTATGGCGTCGGCCTTTCCCGTCTGTACAGACCTGTCGGTCGCGGGGGCCAGACACTTCGAGGCTAAACGTCTCAAAGACCCCCAGTTCCAGACACGCGCAGCCGCCCACTGTCGATCAGCGGCCTTGATGTTCGATATGCTGGGCTGTCCGTGGTACGTGGAGAACCCGCGCAGTGTGCTAGCGTCACTGTGGAGACCACCGGACTATCGATACCATCCGTGGCAATACGGTGGGTACATACCTACCGATCAAGCAGAACACCCACGGTGGCCTCAGTACGTGGAGCCACGGGACGCATACAAGAAGCTGACCTGTTTGTGGACCGGCGGGGGCTTTGTGATGCCACCGCATAGTCCAGTGCCACGCATGGCAACACACGGGGATGGCTATGCGACTGCTATGATGAAGCTTGGCGGGTCCAGTGTGCGGACCAAGAACATACGATCAGCCAGCCCCCGTGGTTTCTCCAAGGCTGTCGCTGTGTCAAATCATGACGTCCAGCAAACTGAGCATATCTATCAGCTTTCTCTTGATTTAGCGTGACAAGCTGCTATATGTACCAACATTCGACCAGATGACACGCAGTTAGCGTCGTCAGGACCGATAGGAAGCAACAGGGAGACATCATGAACCCAAAGACAAACCTTAAGATCAAACACAGCGAAGGAACCGAGGTCTATCCCTTTGCGTTTATCGCTGTGTTTACCGTACTTTCGCTACTCTACTCGCTCTTTAGTTGAGTACATGTGCACCTAGCCCTTGCTTTTGCCAAGGACCACTTAAAGTCCACTAAAAGATCGCTAAAAGAAACTCGAAAGAAAGAAGGGATGGAGACATCCCACCCTAAGACAAACTTAAAGACTCTATAGAGTCGTATAGTACACTTTATGTACCTTTAGGTTTGTCTATTTTTTTTGTCTTACCGGCGACAACCTTTAAGCGAACGTAACGTACAGTAAGGAACAATCGGTTATTATCAGTTAGTATCGGTTAGTAATCAGTCAGTAACAGTTAGGAAACGTAATGAATCAAACGAACACACCTTCAGTTGCCGCGTGTGGCTCAACAACAGTCTGGGCGAACGGACCAATCGCTCCACCACGTCAAGACGCACCTCTTTCGTTAAACATACACATAGAACCAACTACTCGACGCAGACAAACAGGAAACCAAACGTATGGCACATCAAAGTTACTCTCGGAACACCAAGGACGCACGGATTTTACGTGCGAAAGCTGGGGATTACGTCAAGAAAGTTCGTATCGAACAAGAGATGACGCAGCGGGACTTAGCGGAAGCACTTAATCTGAAGTACTACACTTTCATTTCTCAGTTAGAGAACGGTCAGGGACGTCTGCCACCAAACCTCACGGTCCGTATGGCAATCGCTCTGAACCAAGACCCCAAAGAGTTCGCGTTGAAGATGCTGTCGTACTACGATCCGCATACACACATCGCAATCACGGCGGGGGAGACGCTACCGGAAGACGAAACGGAACCAGAATGAACATAATTCAATTCCCTAGACCTACGGGTATCACACAAAGTGCAATCAATTTGCTACATGAAGTTGCTGCAAGTTGGTCCAAGAGTGAACCCGCGCCACTTACGGTCGCGTTTGGCCTCACTGACGAACAAGAGGCGTGGTGTGTCTTCAGCGACGGGCTGACTGACGAATCGCGCTACACGTTTTATGAGCAAGACGGGTGGACATACTTTATGGATCATCGGCTTGTTACTAAAACTATTTATAGTGAATCCAAAAACGACCCCACAATAAGCGCAAGGACACTAAAGGAACTGATCACAAAGATCACTCACGGAACAAAAGGAAAGGCAAACGCATGAACTATTCGCTATTCCAGCGACCACGTAGCAGCTACTGGTGGGCTAAGTTCCCGTCAGTAGACCGCGAAGGGAAGGTCGTAAAGTACCACCGCAAATCTACCAAGCGTACCGCAAAGAGTGAAGCCCACAGGGTGGCTCAAGCACTCGTTAAGCATGAAGCAGACTATGGTCAGCTTGGTGTCCGCAAACAGATGACCATTGGTGAAGCCGCACAGCGTTACATCGATCAACTGGATGATCCCCAGGGATACTGTTCGCTATTTGCTTCACGCATACAATCCAGCAACTCGCGAGTAACCAAAGACAGTTCTATTGATCAACTGGATCGCGAACTGCTTAACGATTTGAAAGCACAGCGGTTGGCTCAAGGTCTCTCCAATAGTTATATCAACATGGAACTGTCGTTTTGGATCACGGTCTACAAACGTGCACAAAAAGACTTTGGCGCGGCGGTCAACACTACGACAGACCTCAAAGAACTGTCGCTAAAGGTCACGCAGAAAACACGTTACCTGATGGACGGCGAAGAGCAGCGTCTGTTGGTCGAACTGGACCCACAACGTGATGTCTACAATCGTCCTTACGCCCAGCGCATAGGTACGGCACGTCAAGAGATGTTGCAGAACCAATACGACCTTGTGATCTTTCTGTTGGACACCGGTGCGCGGTACATGGAAGTCGCACAAGTCCCGTGGTCCGCTATCGATTACGCTAATTGGCAGACGGTTAACCTCTACCGCACCAAGGTTGGCAAAGAGGGTAACCTAAAGATGACAACACGTCTGCGTGAAATCTTACAGCGACGTCACGCACAGTACGGCAACCACCCGTATGTCTTCCCGTCTTGGAAGCACGATAAGGAACCAATGGCTGGTGACCGTAAGTCCATTCGTGACGCCATCACCCGCGCTGGTCTCAACACACCGTCGATGATCAAGCGGTACGGTAGGTTCACCCCGCACTCGCTACGTCACACCTTTGCGTCACGCCTAGTACAAGGCGGGATGTCACTCTACGGTGTCAGCAAATTGCTTGGACACTCGAACACCTCAATGACAGAACGGTACGCCCACCTGTCACCATCAGCACTGGCAGATCAAGCCGTAGACATATTGGAGCAATCGCATGGCTGAATACAAACACGCATACGACAAGATGATCAGTACGGTAACTGAACGTCTGGACTATTCGGAATTCATTTCGTCTGTCTTTTATCATTGCGACGAAATCTTGCTGGATGGCGCAAAGTATCTCGGTGTGACCTACAAAGAACTAAACGTGTGGGTCTTTGTCGTGCTGCACCCGCTGCTAACGATCAGTCTTTTGTTAATCGTTCTGATCCAACAGCGGGTCCACTATCGGACCCTACGACGTGTTCTTTTAAAGAACGCTTGATTACTGTTTTTTTTTGGCGCACTGTCGGACACACTTCAAATTTACTGTACCCGACATGACGTCAGAAGGAGCGTAAAAAGACAACGACTTCAAGGGACTACTGAAGATCATCACTGTGTACACGCACAGTTCGCCATAAATAAGCCATACCGGTTGATGATCTAAAGTCCCTTGAAACCCTAAGAAAAATCGATACCGATCAACAGGCTACAGTAAGCTTCGATTAATAACTTACTGAATTCAAGGACTTAACGAATGACAAAAAATGACACACTTTTGGACACACCAGAAGACAGAGCAGTAGCTTACGACAACGCATCAAGCCTCGAAGAAATACAGATTATCCACGAAATGGCTGGCATCGATGAGGGCATAAAGAAGTATCGCGATTCGCTTCTGGACCCCAAACTGAAGCTGGCAGAGACTGCCGCCGGTCGGAAGATTTTTGCCGACATGATGCGAACCTTAGTCCCTGCAATCGAAGACGCGCAAGACGCAGCAATCGAAGGGATCGTCAACAGCGGCAAGGGCAGTCGCGCAGTCTGGTGGTGGCACATCTCGTTCATCAGTGCCGAGAAGCTGGCGATGATGACCGTCAAGACGATCTTGGGGATACGCACTGGCGACTTTTGCCACGGTCGGTCAGCCACGTCGATCACCTTGGAAATCGGTGTAGCAGTGCGCCAACAGATTGAGTTCCAGCGGTGGCAAGCGACCAGCAAAAAGACGTCGCAAGAGACCGGCGGTCCTGACCTTGCAGCCAAGCTGATCAGTCGCGCAAAGAATTTCAATCAGCGACAGTGGGGCAACTGGACCCGCAAGATCGATGAGATCGAAACGCTTGATTGGTCTCGCGATCAGAGAGGACACATTGGGGCCAAACTGTTGCAGCTTGCGGTCACGAATACTGATGGTTTCTTTATTCTGAAATACGTGCAGATGCGGAACAAGACACAACGACAAGTCTTTTTGTCAGACGAGTGTCAAGCGATGATCGAAGACATCCACAGCCGTGTCGAGGTGGTCACCCCCGCGATCAAACCAATGCTGATAGCGTCCAAACCGTGGAAGTGGTGTGAGCGTCTCGGTCGCTACAAGGGCGGCTACTGTATGGTCAAACTGGACTTCATACGTGGTGGTCTACACAAGCACACAGCTAGCCTCACTGATCCTGTCAGCCAGACCACGCTCGACGCCGCCAATAGTCTCGGTGCTGTGCCGTATTGTGTTGACGAGCCGATCTTGGATGTGGCGATGGAGATATACAATCAGGGTCTAGAGATCATTGAGTATCTTCCAAAGCCAGACCCTGTCGAACTGCCCGACCGTCTTGAAGACGATAAGTGGGACCGCATGTCCAAAAAGGAACGGGCGCAGTGGAAATACAATCTGACCAAGCTGCACGAAAAGAACGCCAGTGACGTCAGCAAACGTGAGAGTGCGATCCGCAAGTTCCATCTGTCCAACGACCACCGTGGTCTCGAACTGTTCCACCCGATCAAGATGGATACACGGGGCCGATTCTACTACACAACCCCAGATTGGAACCCTCAAGGTGACGGGCTGGCGCGTGGGACCATGCGGTTTGCCAATGGTGTCGCGCTGGGTCCGCGTGGTTTGTACTGGTTGGCTGTCCGACTGTGTAACACCTACGGAAACGACAAGGTGACCTTTGACGAAATGCAAGTCTGGGCGGCTGAACATCACGATCTCATTGAGGACAGCGCGGCACAACCCTTCGACGGCTTTCAGTTCTGGGCAAGTGCAGACAGTCCACTTGAGTTTTTACAGACGTGCATGGAGTGGACCGCTGCCACCGGCTGTGACAATCCTGAGAACTTCCTGTCTACCCTGCCGGTCCACCAAGACGGGTCGAACAATGGTCTGCAATTGATGTCACTGCTTGGGCGCGATCCGGTTGGCGCAAAGCTGACTAATTGTTCGTCGGAAGATGCACGGTTCGATATCTATTCGGAGACCGCCGACGTAGTGAACGGCTTGATCGCTGAAGACATCCGCATGGGCAAGCGCACAGAAGAGGCACACCGCTGGGTCGGCAACGTGGGTCGTGCTGAATGCAAACGAGCATGTATGACCACGTCGTATGGTGTCACTCCAAGAGGGATACAAGACCAGTTGATCTCGGACGGGTTCGTAGACAAGCTGGACGGTGACCTGTTGAAGAACGCTGGGTACTTGCGGGACAAACTGGTGATCGCTTTGGAGCAAACCGTGGTGGCGTCACGTCCGATCATGGATTACTTCCAGCAAGTCGCGACGGCACTAGCAGAAAAAGGTGTGGCGATGCAGTGGCGCACACCGGCGGGTACAACGATCCAGCAATCGTACTGGAACGTCAGCAAGACGGACATCAAGACCGTGATGGGGTCATACTTTTTGTGGGACGAGAACCCGCTCGGTGGTCTCAACAGTCGCAAGCAAGCACTCGGAGCATCGCCCAACGTGATCCACTCGCTCGACGCCGCTTTGATGCACCGGATGATTGTCGATCTCAAAGTGCAGGGCGTAACGGACGTGTGTGCGATACATGATTCATTCGCAGTCCATCCGTCCAACGTGGACATGATGAGAAACAGCATCCGGTCCACCGCTGCCGACATCTTTAAGGGCGATTGGATAGCTGATGAGTTCCACCCTTATGTCAGACGTACCGCCCAAGGTGCAGACCTACCGGAGCCACCAGCGCAGGGAACTTTCGACCCCAAAGAGGTGCTAGAAGCCCCGTATTTCTTCGCGTAATCGGCGGGTCAACTTTAAAGTGTGTCCGCTGTACCAAGCGGCGGCTTTTGCCAACTGTGCACCCATCCGGTTGGCTTTCTCCCCAACTTCCCCCGCTGCACTAAGACGCAGTGGGGGCTTTTTGTTTCTAAAGGATCAAAAGAATGGCTAAACGCCCCACGAAAATCGTAGTATCTCCCCCCGCCACCGCTGCTTACGCATGGCTGAACACACCTGACGAGGGTCAGCAATATTCTGACGGTAAATACAAGGTTACCTTGTGCCTCAAAAAAGGTGACCCAACGGTCGAAACTTTCATCGCTCAAATGGCAGAGTTCTCCAACGACCTCGCTGAGAAAGAATTCGGCAGCGTACCTAAAGTTCTACGGATGCCTCACAAAGACGGCGATGAGAACAAGAAGGAAGAATTTCATGGTCACTGGACGATCACATGTAAGTCCAAGTACCAGCCAGGATTTATTGATGACACCAAGAAGCCGCTGCCAGACGGTATGGTCCCAATGTCAGGCGATCTGGTTCGAGCGTCATTCGCATTGAACCCTTACGAAACTGGTGGCAACAAAGGTGTGTCAGGCCAGCTTCGAAATGTGATGCTTTGCGACAAACGTAACGCTGGCAATGATGACTTTGCGGACATCGCTGCAAGCGAACAGTCCTCGGACGATGACGATGACGAGTTCGACATCTAGCGCAGTGCGTCACCTCGGAGCGGCTGCGTTGACAATCCATCTCGCAGTCACTCCGGTCCCAGCGTCACGGCCTCGCGTCTCTCGTTGGGGAACTTACTACGGCAAGACCTACCAAGCTTTTCGTTTAGAAATGCAAAAGGCTCTAGAGAATCACGTCGCAGAACCAATGCGCGGACCCATAGACGTGGTGGTCGAAGCCGTGGTGCCAAAGCCACGCACCGGCAAACGTGCGTATCCACGAGGCGACGTCGATAACTACGCCAAAGGTATACTCGACAGCCTCACTACACATTCTGGAATCTGGTGGGATGACGATCAGGTGAACTGTCTGACAATCAGCAAACGATACGCTGAACCAGATGAGGCACCAGCAATCGTAATCCACTACGCAAACTCAAAGGGATAAACATGTCGCAAATCGACACATTAAAACGTCACTTTCGGATCACTTATCGGATTAACGACATGGAAGCGCGGAGCATGTACCGCATCCGTGCGTTGCCTCGAAGGATCAAAGACCTCGAAGTCATTGGGTACTCTTTCATTAGACAACGGAAGATCGATCCGACCGGTCAGCGGTTCGTTGAGTACGTGCTGAACCGCTCGGCTTCCGTGTACGAGGCGCAGCAACGTGGCCTTGGTTGAGACCCACCAGCCGTGCAGTGCGTGTGGTTCGTCGGACGCTCTAAGTGTCTACACGGACCACACTTTTTGTTTCTCCTGTTCGAAATACAGTTCGCTCGGAGAGACCATACGACCAACAAGGAAACAGCCAGTGAGCAACCTGATTACCAGTGGTTATTACAGCGCACTAAAGAACCGCAAGATACGTGAAGAGACTTGCAAAAAATTCAGCTACCAAATCGCAGAACAGAACGGCAAGCCGGTACATGTCGCACCTTATCGCGATCAATCCGGTCAGCTTGTAGGCCAGAAGATCAGAGCGGCTGGCAAGCAGTTCTACACGACCGGCGACATGACTGAGGTGCAGCTATTCGGTCAGCATCTGTGGACCAACAAAGGTGGCAAGCGTATCGTCGTGACCGAGGGCGAAATCGACTGCCTTGCGTACCACCAAGTGAACCCGACATGGCCTGTCGTGTCGATCCCAAGTGGTGCACAAAGCAGTCCCAAAGCGATCACTCGTAACATTGAGTTCCTCGAAGGTTACCAAGAGGTGGTCTTCATGTTCGACAACGACCAAGCGGGTGCGGAAGCAGCACAAAAGTGTGCCGATCTGATAACCCCAGGGAAAGCTAAGATCGCCACCACGCCTCTTAAAGATGCCGGTGAGATGCTGATCGCTGGTCGCGTGAAGGAACTAATTTCGTGTGTCTACGAAGCGAAAACCCAACGACCTGATGGTGTCGTTAACGCAAAGGAACTTTGGGATGACATTAACAAAGACATTGACATGGGTGCGCCGTATCCGTTTCCAGCTTGGAATAAAGTTCTTTACGGTTTGCGTGACCGTGAACTTTTGGTTCTCACGGCGGGTAGCGGCGTTGGCAAAAGTACTATCTCGGCTCAGTTGGCTTACGATCTGGCGGTAAACCAACAGCAACCCGTCGCATACATTGCGCTCGAAGAGAGCGTCAGTCGCACAGCACTACGGTTCATGTCGCTTGCTGCAAAGAAACCACTGCACCTACCCAACGATCTGACTGAAGCCCAGCGCAAAGACGCATTTGACTCTTCGCTTGGACACGGATTGGTGACGCTGTTCGATCACTTTGGCTCGGCAGACAGTGACCACCTGTTAGCGAAAATGCGGTACATGGTGGTCGCGTTGGGCGCAAAGTTCGTGGTGCTAGATCACCTGTCGATCTTGCTCAGTGGGGCAGACTTTATGGTCAGCAACACGGGGTCCGAGAGACAACAGATCGACTACACTATGTCGAAGTTGCGCCAGTTTTCCGAACAGTACGGCTGTTCGATCATACTCATTAGTCACCTACGCAGATCAGGTGGTGACAAGGGGTTCGAAGACGGAGCCGAACCAACACTATCGTCCCTGCGTGGATCACAATCGGTGGCCCAACTTGCAGACACCGTGGTCGCGGTAAGTCGTGACGCTTCCGGTGGTGAAGACATACTGAAGGTCGCGTGTCTAAAGAACCGATACGTGGGCATCACGGGTCCAATGGGCCACCTTGTGTACGACCACGATACAGCAACTCTGTATGAAGCAAATCCAGACAACTTTGATGACATTGAGGATATGTAAACAAAATGAATCTACCGGATATACTAATAGCCGACATTGAAACTGATGGTCTACTCCATCAGATGACCAAAGTGCACTGCATTTCGATTGGCACACTTGATGGCACGGTGACGTGCTACGCCGATCACCCTGACTACCCACCGATCTCGCACGGCCTCGCCCGACTACGCACCGCCGACCGTGTCGTATTCCACAACGGCGTTGGGTTCGATTACCCAGCCCTCGCGATGATCTACGGTGATGACGTGATGGATCGCAACTTGATCTGGGACAGTCTTATTGTCTCACGCCTCGTCCAGCCCACTGGCAGACGTCACGGCCTTGCGGCATGGGGTGAACAGTTGGGATTCGAAAAGGGAGACCACGAAGATTGGTCACAGTTCTCACACCTGATGGCAGTCTATTGTGATCAAGACGTCGCCGTAACGACCAAGGTCTATCAGCACCTTCAGACGCTAATTGATTACACGCTGGGTGCTGCGATTCAATTGGAGCATGACTTCGCGTGGGTCATTCACCTGCAAGAACAGCACGGGTTTCGCCTCGACGTCGAAGCGGCACAAGCGTTGGCGGTGGAGATGCGTGGCGAGATGGTGGAGATCGAAGCGGAACTGCAAGAAATCTTCCCGCCCATCACGCACGAAAGGTGGAGCGAGAAGACCGGCAAGCGTCTCAAGGATCGTATAGAAATCTTTAATCCTGGAAGCCGTAAGCAGATCGCTGAACGCCTAATCGCTAAGTACAATTGGAAACCCAAAGTCTTCACCCCCGCCGGTAGTCCACAGATCGATGAAGGCGTGTTGTCGATCCTCAAGTACCCAGAAGCAAAAGCACTAAGCAGATACTTCCGGTGCCAGAAGCAACTCTCTCAGATCAGTGAGGGTGACAGCGGGTGGCTCAAGTGTGTCAGCCGTCGGGGTTATGTGCACGGCAAGGTCAATACTATTGGGACAACAACGAATCGCTGCTCACATTTCGGCCCGAACATGGGGCAAATCGATAAGAAAGATCCGAGGATGCGTGAGGTCTGGAAGCCAGACGTTGGTCACCTACTCGTAGGGATCGACGCAGACGCGCTCGAACTGAGAATGCTTGCGTCATACTTGGGCCTGTTCGATGACGGTCGGTATCGCGATCAGCTATTACTGGGCGACAAAGACAAAGGCACTGACGTCCATTCGATGACCGGCAAGCTGGTACAAATCGAAAGTCGTAATGACGTAAAACGTCTTACTTATGCATATCTCTACGGTGCGTCCGATCGCAAACTTTCTGAAATCTTAAAGGACGCTGGCAGTCCGCTAAAAGGTAAGGAAGCACGTAAGCGTATCGGTGAGGGTGTCGTGGGTCTCGGTAAACTTTCAGACATCGTCGTTAAGAAATCCCAGAAGGGCTACATCTTGGGTGTCGATAAGCGTCGTATACCAACCAAGAGTGAACACTCGGCGTTAAACTTTTTGCTCCAATCGTGCGGGGCGATACTTATGAAGAAAGCCGTACAAGTTTTTCATTACGACCTCTGCGTCAGCGAAGGTCTTGTGGTGAACGACCGGCCTGTTGGGTGGCACTACTGCGCCAACGTGCACGATGAAGTCCAACTGTCGTGCGAACCACAACTCGCAGAGACGTTGGGCAAACTCTTCGCCAAAGCAATCACCCTTGCAGGGGAACGATTAGGTCTCCGTTGTCCGACCAGTGGGTCATACGACATCGGCAAATCATGGCTCGAAACACACTAAGGAAATCATATGACTGTTGCGTTAATTGACGCCGATATCATTGCGTATCGGGCGGCTGCAAAAACTATGGACCGCTTCGATGACGTCTTAATCGGAGACCCAAAGACCGCGATCCGTGAGGCTGACTTGTTGGTCGAACACTGGACACGGGTAGTTAAACCAAACAAAATTATCATGTGCTGGTCGTGTCCATCACGGGTGTACTTTCGTCACGACATCTACCCCGAATACAAAGGGAACCGTAAAGGTTCTGAAAGTCCACCGGCACTCAGTGCGGTCATTGAGTACCTAAAAGACAAACATCAGTCGGTTCACTTCGCCGGTCTTGAAGCCGACGATGTGTTGGGAATTCTCAGTGGTCATCCCGACCTTACGAACCCTGTCGTGATCTCAATCGACAAGGACATGCACACGCTGCCCACCAAGTTCTACAACCCCGACCGCATGACCAGACCACTTAGGACAAATCGTGGGATGGCTGACCGGTTGATCTACAAGCAAGCGTTAACTGGTGACAGTGTGGACAACTACCGAGGCATTCCAGGGATTGGCCCAGCGAAGGCCGAGAAGATACTCGACAGCGGCAGTCAACAAAACCTTTGGCAGTCCACCGTCGCAGCGTTTGTCGATAACCGACTGACCACAAAATACGCAATCACCATGATGCAACTCGCAAGGATATTGCGGTTCGAAGATTACAATTACACTACGGGAGAAGTTAAACTATGGCATCCGACAGAAACGATCTGGCACAAACCATCAGCCCTGCCCACTACAAGTTCAGAAACGGCATCGAAACCATCGATTACTCTCTTGCAGTCTGCGAGAAACTCAAAGGCAACGAAGCGGTCTGCGTCAGCAACGTCATCAAATACGTCAGCCGATACGCCACCAAAGGCAGACCGGAAGCGGACCTCCAAAAAGCGCAGTGGTATCTCCAGAGGCTCATCGTCGAGTTCAACAAAGGGCGTGAGCAATGACTAAGATCGCACTGGATAAACTATTGAACCGCGAAGAAACCTATAAGGAATTCGCAGAAGCTGCACGGCACCCGTTGAACGTCGAGTTCACCAAAGCTGAATGCTACAAGCGTTTCAAGTTTTTGGCTGAAGAAGTCGATGAGGTTCTCGACGCAATCGACTGCATGGACGATATTGATTTTGAACCGACCACTGTCGAGCAAGCCATCGAACTGAAGGCTCACCTACTGAAAGAACTTGCTGACGTTCAGTACACCTTGTCGGGTTTTGCGGCCACGTTTGGTCTCAATCTTTCGAAGGCATTTGAGCGTGTGCATGAGTCAAACATGACGAAGTTCAGCGACGATGGTGCTGTCTATAGTTCCAACGGCAAAGTCTTGAAGCCAACCACATATCGCCCACCATATTTAGAGGACATCCTATGAGATCACCATCGACACGCGCACAGATTATCACGCGCAGAACATACAACCGTCCACTAAACGATGAAGGCACGAAGTTCGAAAGCTGGGAACAAACAGTTGATCGTGTGATCGACCATCAGGGCTGGCTCTGGTGTCGTGCGGCTGGGACTAAAGAAGTCACGAATGTGATGCACAACGAACTTGCCGTTCTCAAAAGTCTAATGATGGACCGCAAGGTGTCAATGAGTGGACGGACGCTTTGGCTCGGTGGGACAGAGATCAGTAAGCGTCGTGAAGCGTCTATGTTTAACTGTTCGTTCACACACGCCAAGACTGTCAGTGACCTTGTCGATATCTTGTGGCTGTTACTGCAAGGTGCTGGCGTCGGGTTCGTACCACGGGCTGGCACATTGAATGGCTTTACGAAACCAATGGTCGTGGAGGTCAAACGGTCCAAGCGTAAAGCTAAAGGCGGCTGTGACCACAACGTCGAGCGGTGGGATGAAGACAAAAAGGTCTGGTCGATTGCTGTTGGTGACTCGGCAGAGGCATGGGCTAAAGCTGTTGGCAAGCTGATGGCCGGTAAGTATCCAGCGGACACTCTTGTTCTCGACTTTAGTCAAATACGCCCAGCCGGTGATCGCTTGGCGGGGTACGGTTGGATATCATCGGGTGACGCTGCGATTGCCAAAGCGTTCACAGCTATCGCGACGATCATGTCTAAACGTGCCGGTCAGTTGCTCAAGAAGATGGACATTCTGGATATCGTCAACTGGTTAGGCACAGTTTTGTCGAGCCGTCGCAGCGCAGAGATCGCGTTGGTCGAGTACGGATCAGCCGAGTGGGAAGAGTTCGCCACGGCAAAGAACGAATACTGGGTGGACAATCCACAACGAGCGCAGTCGAACAACTCGCTGATCTTTAATCAGAAGCCAAGCCGCAAAGAACTCTCATCGATCTTTCAGTTGATGATCGACAGCGGCGGGTCGGAGCCAGGATTTATCAACGGTGAAGCAGCAAGAGCGAGGGCACCTTGGTTCGACGGATGCAACCCGTGCGCGGAGATTTTACTTTCTGACAAAAGCGTATGCAATCTATGCGAGATCGACGTTAGTAAATTCGTAGGTGATACCAATGGTTTACACCACGCTGCAAAGATCGTCGCCCGTGCTAACTATCGGCAAACGTGTGTGAACTTTAACGACGGCATCTTGCAGGAAGCGTGGCAACAGAACAATGACTTCTTGCGGTTGTGCGGTGTGGGACTAACAGGCATCGTCAGTGGTCATCTGTCGGCTTACGATCTGAAGTCACTTAGAAACATCGTGGTCCAAGCTGCTTACAGTATGTCAGACGAACTGGGTACACCACGTCCCAAGAATGTCACGACGGTCAAACCAAGTGGAACTCTCAGCAAAATCATGGATTGTCCAGAAGGTGTACACAAACCGCTCGGTCGTTACATCTTTAACAACGTCAACTTTTCGAAACACGATCCGATCTTGGGGATGCTTGAAGCTGCAAACTACAAGGTCATCCCGAACCCGCTGGACCCTGACGCTGTGCTTGTGACCTTTCCGGTCGAGTGGAAAGACCTCAAGTTCGACAGCGTCGATGGCAAACAGGTCAATCTCGAAAGTGCTATCGACCAGCTACGACGCTACAAGATGCTAATGGAACATTACGTCGAGCAGAACTGTTCCGTCACGATATCTTATGACCCAACCGAAGCTGATGGTATTGTCGATTGGTTACTTGCGAACTGGGACTCATACGTTGGGGTATCGTTTATCTACCGGACCGATCCGTCGAAGACGGCAGAGGACTTGGGATACAAGTACCTACCACAAGAGGTCGTAAGTGCTGAGACGTTCTATGAGTACAACGACAAGCTACTGCCGGTAGACATCGAACTGTACAACACGCTCGAAGAACTAATGGACGATGAATGTGCCACTGGCGCATGTCCAATACGGTGAACGACATGATTGATCGTGACATCCATGCGACGCTGCAAGAACTTTATGAAATCACAAAGAAAAATGCAGAGCGTCTCGAACAGGAATCGAAAGACCTAGACGAGAAACTGAAGCGGACTGAAGCGCAACTCAAGCTGTGGAAAGGAACCGGCCCATGATGAATCTTGTGGGCTGTAATGTGTGTGGCAATCACGCGACTAAAGTAGTCTTCACGTCGCAAGTAATCCGTAACGACGTTTATTACACCCGCCGCAAACGACAGTGTCCGATCTGTAAGGCCAGCTATCGGACACAAGAGGTTCTCGAAGAGAATTTCGAGCGGTGGAACCAAAAGGAGACTTCTGCCAATGGATGACTTACCGCTAGAAACACTCAAGTTTATCGAAGCGTTGGACAAACATCATCCCCGTCGATGCATACAGTTCGATGAGGATGTCATCTTGGCGCATCGTTACGCAGCCGTCCGTGAATTCATCGACGGGCTTGTTCTGATTAAAGAAGACTATGAGGCCGGTGAATGATCAGACCCATGACACATAACGATCTGCCGGTCGTGATGGCTCTTGCTGCTTTGATGCACTTTGAGTCACCACGCTTCAGTCAGTACTATTTCGACCACGACAAGGTCAAACAACTATTACGCACCGCCATAGATAATCAACAAGATTACTGTGCGTTGGTCTGTACGACTAACGACGTTGTGGTCGGTGGTTTCCTTGGCACCGCGTACTCCCAGTGGTTCTCCAAGGATCGTGTCGCGGCTGATCTCGCTTTGTTTGTCCAACAAGACAAGCGCGGCGGGATCGCTGCGATGCGTTTAATCAAGGCATACGAGGCGTGGGCTAGAGACATTGGTGTCCTGACGATCAGTCTCGGCGTTTCCACCGGTGTCCACCACGACCGCACCCTCGCTCTTTACGAAACTCTGGGCTTCGAAGAACCGTCCGTCGCTCTACAAAAAAGGCTTACATAATGTGCTTCCCTAAAAGTCCACCCCCGCCAGCACCCGCTCCTCCGCCTCCTGCGCCGCCACCGGAACTAAAAGCCCCGACCGCACCTACGCCCAGCGCGGCAATTCTGCCTGATTCACAGGCGTATACGACGGCGAAGTCCAACAAAAAAAAGGGCAAGTCCATTCGCAGCAATCTCAGAATTGAACTGGGCAGCGGTAGTGCCGCACGGTCAGTTGGCACTGGGATCAACACGAACCAATAAAGGGTAATACAATGGCAGAAACTGCAAAGGCCCGTTACGCCAAGATGAAGGCGAAGCGCGACCCGTATCTCCGACGCGCTAGGGATTGTGCTGAACTGACCATCCCTTACTTGATGCCACCAGAGGGACACAACGAACACAGCACGATGCCCGAACCGTACCAAGGTCTCGGCGCAAGAGCCGTTGTGTCTCTCTCGGCTCGGCTAATGGTTGCGATGTATCCCCCAGGGAAACCATCGTTCAAGCTGGATATTCCACCAGAGCAACGTATCGCCCAAGGTGAAATGGCTATTGGAACTGACATCGTGCAGGGACTAGTGCTGTCCGAACAGTTGATCCAAGCGGAGATCGAAAGAAAGCAATGGAGACGTGCGACTAACCTTGCGCTCCAGTATCTTTTGGTTACCGGCAATGCCCTCGAAATGATGCAGCCCGACAACTCTATTCGTGTCTTTCGACTAGACCAATATTGTGTGTCGCGTGATATCACCGGCGCAGTCAAAGAGATCATAACAGAAGAGTACCTCAGTCCAGAAGCACTGCCAGAATCCGCACGGAAACTGGTCGCGGCTGATGATTTCTCACAGAACTCTGTGCCGCTTTACACGCACTGCAAGATGGACAAGACGGGCATTTTCGTTTGTTACCAAGAGATCAACGGCAAGAAAGTCGCTGGGTCTGAGGGAAAATACGAAACCCTTCCGTACAATGCATTGCGCTACACCAGTGTCATTGGCGAGGATTACGGGCGCGGCAAAGTCGATGAGCATTTGCCAGATTTACGCACATGTGACGCCTTGTCCAAATCGATGCTCGACGGGGCCGCAATGGCTAGTCGTAACGTCACCATGATCCGTCCGAATGCTGCCGGTGGTCTTAACTTGCGCCGTAGGTTCGCGAAGGCTGACAACGGTGACATCATCGTAGGCAACCCAGAAGACGTCGTGATGTTGCAATTCTCGAACAACAGCGGAATGCAACTGTGTGCCAACGAACTTGAAAGACAGACCCGTGAACTGTCGGCGGCGTTCCTCATGGGCGCGGAGACCGTAAGGGACTCGGAACGGACCACAGCGTTTGAAGTCCGCAAGATGACCGAACAACTCGAAGGAACTTTGGGTGGTGTCTACAGCCAGCTAAACAGTGATATGCAGCAAGCCCGTATGTCACGTCTAGTTCTCCAAATGAAACGCAGCGGACAGTTACCGCCGTGGCCTGACGGAATGGTCGAGCCGGTAATCCTGACGGGTCTCGAAGCACTCGGTCGTGAGCAAGACATCTCGCGTGTCCAGACCGCATTGCAGTTTATCCAAGGGATGCCACCTGAGACGTTGGCTTACGTTAAGTTCAGCGAACTGTTGGGCAAAGCGTTCCACGGTCTGAACCTTCCCGACGCTGTTCGATCTGAAGAAGAAGTCCAGCAAATCCAACAGCAACAACAACAGCAAGCCGCAATGCAGCAAGGTGCACAAGCGATGGCGGGTGCGGCTGGTCAAGCGGTCGGCGGTATGGCTGGCGAACAAGCGATGATGCAACAGTAGAGGTGACGCATGACAGAACAAGCAACGATCACAGAAGGCAGTCCAGAATACAACGAAGCGATGGCGACAAAGTTCCAAAATCGTGAAGTGGTAGAAGTCGATCCGGTTGAGAAACTACCAGTGGAGCCAAAACCAGACAATGGACATGACAAGTTTTACAACGCTGAAACAGGCCAATACGATTGGCAATCTCACGCAAAAGAACTTGATTATCGTCTCAATGGTAAACCGGCAGAACCAGCGAAAGCTGAAGCGACGGAAGACGCTACGCCTACTAACGAAACTGAAAGCAACGACGAGGCTGTGGCTGACATCGTTACTACCGCCGGTCTGGACCCGTCAGAACTACAGACACAAATACAGACCAATGGTGATCTGTCAGATGAGGCATACGCCGCATTGGCTAAAGTGGGTCTGCAACGTGAACTTGTTAAGACGTATGTCGATAACATGGTGTACCGGCAAGAGGCCAGCACCAAGGAAGCAATTGAGTATGCTGGCGGTGAATCGGAATGGAATGCGCTGTCGAACTGGGCGAAGGACAACGTCCCAGAAACAGAACTAAATCGCTATAACGAAATGCTCGGATCGTCTGATTGGACGGTCGCAATCGACGCTCTTCGAACCCGACAACAGCAATCGACAGGTGAACCCTCGCTGTTAAACGGAACGGGCATCACCACGTCCACATCGTCTGGCTATCGATCCAAAGCCGAAATGAAAGCGGACATGTCGAACCCCGCTTACCAAAGTGACCCAGCGTTTAGACAACAGGTCGCTATGAAAATGCAACGTGCACAATGGGATTTAGAATGATGCCAAAGAAAAAAGGTCTCTATGCCAACATGAATGCTCGAAAGAAGGCTGGAAGTTCTCGGCCCAAGTCAAAATCGACAGTAACTCCTAAAGCATATGCGAATATGAAAAAAGGATTTCCCAAAAAATAAACGTAGGGGGCTTAACGCCCTCTATTTTTTTGCTTTGCGGTCGTGCTTCTGCCGAATGCACTTGCCCCGCTGACGGCAACCGAGGTTACTGACTGAGACCGGCAAGTCTCCAAGTGACCTAGCCCTACACTGATTACAATTTGACCCGACACGTCGGACAATCTTCTTGGAAAAGACGAAGGCGAAAAAAAACCTTTAAATCTTAACCAAATGGAGACTGAAATGGCCTTTGGCGATAACAGTAGTCCAGTACGCTTTGGTAAAGGCGCGACGTCTGGTGGATCACTAGACACCCGTAGCCTATATCTTGATATCTTTGGTGGTGAAGTTCTCACCGCTTTCGATAACGCGACTGTGACCCTCGACAAGCACACCGTCAAATCACTTAATGGTGGCGCAAAGTCGTACCGCTTTCCGAAAACTTGGAAAGCAACCAGTGAATACCATACTCCTGGGCAGGAAATGCTCGGCAATGATTTCACAACAAGCGAACTGACAATCAACGTAGATGACATTCTTGTGTCTCACTATGCGATTGCAGACCTCGACCGTATTCTGTCGCACTTCGACATGCGTTCTATCATCTCAGCCGAGATGGGCCGTGCGCTGGCGAAAGTGTTTGACCAGAACGTGTTCCGTCAATTGATTCTCGCCGCCCGTCAAGCGGCTGCGTCACCATTTCCTGGTGGTGAGTCAATTACTGACACTGGTCTCGCACCAAACGGCAGCGGCGTGTACAACGGTAAGGAGTGGATCGAAGCGATCCGCGACGCAAACATCCGCTTGTTTAACAAGGACGTTCCAGAGGACATGCCGCGATATCTCGCTGTGACCACTGAAGTCTTTGACGCGATCAAGTACGCCCAAGATGCTAGCAATCAGTATCTCGTTCTGAACCGCGACTTTGCGGGTCAACCGGCTACCGGTGGCGTTGCTGGACGTGCTGACACTATGTTGATCGATGGTGTGACAATCTGCAAATCGCGGAACATGCCAACTACCAACGAGACGTCAACAGCTACCGTCTACAGCAAGTATCGGGCGAACTACACAAACACCGTTGGTGTCATGTGGTGTCCACAAGCTGTGGCGACCGTCAAGTTGCTTGACATCAGCATGGAAACTGAGCGCGACGTTAGACGTCTTGAAGATTTTGTCGTAAGCAAAATGTTCGTCGGTCACGGTACTATGCGTCCAGAAATGGCGATTGAGTTCAAGAAAGCTTAATCGTGCGCGGCAAATGAGCCGCCGATCTAAGGGGCATCCACGGGTAATTCTGTGGGTGTCCCTTTTTTTTTGAATTTGGAGAAACGTCATGCTGACCAAGATTGAAGCAGTCAACATCATTCTGAATGTCATTGGTGAAACACCAGTGTCCAGCTTGGCTAGTGGTCTGCCCGACGCTGAAGCCGCCGAACTCAAACTGGACCAGACGGTCAAAGAGGTTCTGGCTAAAGGCTGGCAGCAAAACTCAGAACTAGGCATCACGCTTAGTCGAAACAGTGACAACGAAATCATGGTCCCTGACCAGTACCTACGTGTGGACACCGTGGGCGACGATAAGGACGTCAACGTGACGGTACGCAAACAGGACGGTAAACGTAAGCTGTTTGATATCGGCAAGTACGTCTACACCTTCGACCGTGACCTCAAAGTAGACGTATTGATCTCGCTAGATTTTGATGCGCTAAACTTTGAGCTTCAGAACTATATCGCATTTCGTGCCGCCCGTAAGTTCCAAGAGAGCGCAATGGGCAGCACGTTGCTCGACAGTTTTGCGGCTCGACAAGAGCAAGAAGGCTATGCGGCTCTGATGGACATGGAAGCCGAAAATGAAGACAACAACATTCTGACTAGCAGTGCGTACATGTCCTACGCGACCTACCGCAACTCACCGATATCGGGGAGATAACAATGGGTAAACTAGTCCAACAAGCGATCAAAACGCTGTACCAAGGTGTCAGCCGACAACCCGATCCCGTCAGGCTCCCAGGACAAGTACAAGAAGCAGAAAACGTATTGGTCTCAGTGGTAAACGGTGGTGTCGAAAGCCGTCCGTCGAGCCGACACATTTCGAACATGTCGAGTATCTCAGCTAGTCACAAACCGGCGATCTATGCATACGCGCGGGACACCGCCGAACAGTATATGATTGTCGTAAATAACAATACGATCAAAGTGTTTGATCTTGATGGTGTCGAAAAGACCGTCACCACGCCAAACGGGGTGGGCTACATCACGGGTGCGGAACGAGACGATGTGTCTTTCGTGACACTTGCAGATTACACCGTCATTGCCAACGCGCAGAAAACAGTGGCGATGACTGCCAGTACCTACACCGACCCTTACAAAGCGTTGATCAACTGTCGGACCACGAACAATGCGACTAGTTATTCAATCAGCATAACGACGGGTGGATCGACCAGCACGATTTGGTCTTACTCTGGGAACTCTATTAGTGGCACTGAGGTCCAATCGAATATCAATTCGAACATCTCGTTGCCCTCTGGTTTTACTCACACGGTTCTCGACCAGACCATTGTAATCCAAGGGAACGCCGCGTTTACCATCGCACACGCTGGCTCGGACCCGACATACGGACCGTGGAGCATGACAGAGGTCGTGTCTAAACGGGAATACTTACCGCTGACCGCCCCCACGGGATACAACATTCGCGTCGGTGCAAACGTGGACGGCGAACAGTTTGGCTACTGGGCCAAGTTTGATCCCGACGAAGGCGGTTGGGTCGAAAGTGCCGATCCTTATGCTGACAATGCGTTTGACGCCACGACCATGCCGCACTTTCTCATTCGAAACGCTAATGGAACCTTTACGTTCAAACAGGGAACCTACGCTAGCAGGATCGCAGGGGATATCGAAACGGTTCCTGATCCAGACTTTGTGGGATCGAAGGTTACCGCATTGTTTTACCACCGCAACCGACTAGGCTTTGTGTCTGGCGAGACGGTGTTCTTCTCACAAAGCGGTAAGTACTTTACTTTTTGGCCTGACTTTTCGACACAATCGCTAGACTCTGACGGGTTTGGACTAACGGTTTCATCAGACACGGTGAACAATTTGGTCCACGCTACAGCGTTCCGAAAGTCACTCTTTCTGACCAGCGATAAGGCACAGTTCGAAGTCAGCGGGTCCGAGAAGCTGGCCCCATCGACTGCCAGTGTGGATCGCGCAACGACCTATCTGACAGAACCAAAGTGCCGCCCGATTACTCTTGGTAACACTCTGTATTTTGCGGCTCAGTCGGGCAGAGACGCAGTGGTCTTTGAGTATCAATACGATGACACGTCGGTGTCAAACGTCGCGCAAGACATTACGCTTCACGCCCTTTCGTATGTCCCTGCGCCCATCGTAAGAATGACAGGCGATCCGACTAATGATCTCATTTTAGTTCTCAGCGAGTCAGAACCAAACGCACTTTATTGTTACAAGATGTACTACGACAATGACACCAAGGCCCAATCAGCTTGGACCAAATGGACCTTTGGAACCGGCTCGGTCATTAAGTTCATGCAGATCATCAACGGTGAACTGTTCATGGTCCTCACCAGAAACGGTGCGACTGTGTTTGAGAAAATCTTTCTGCGCTACGAGTTGTCAAACGAAAAGCATCCATATCAGATCAGCATGGATCGTCAGGTATCACTGACGGGAACCTATGTCGCCGGTACGGGCCTGACTACTTGGACCACACCGTATCCACACCAATCAGCCGCGACCGTCGTGTTGTCTACCGATTTTACAACCGGCCTCGTCGGTGAAGTTCTAAATGTCTCGCACCCGACTAGCACAACGATCACAGCGGTTGGAGACTTTAGCGGCGGTGCAGCTATCGTTGGGACCACGTTCACCTCTCGCGTGATCCTCTCGAAGCTGTACCCGCGTGATCCATCAAGTCAGCAAACGACCATCACGACCGGACGGTTCCAGTTGAAAAACATGAAGTTCAACTTCAAGGACACTGGACACTTTAAGGTGCAAGTCACCGCTGACTTTCGAGACGCTAAGACCTTTCAGTTCACGGGACGGGTCATCGGGTCTGGAGCCAACCTAATTGGTGTCCCTGCGATTGCCCCCTTGGGGTCATTTAGGTGTCCAGTGATGTCACGATCCGACACCGTCGAAATACAAATACTGAATGACACAGAGAAGCCAATGAACATCACGTCGATAGATTACACTGGGTTGTTCAACGAAATAACGAGAGCGGGGTAGACGCCATGTGTAATCCGATGGACGTCCTAAGTATTGGCTTGGCGAGTCAACAAAAGAGGATCGCAAAGCAACAAGCAGATCAAGCCGCCGCCAGAGCGCAAGTGCAGTTGCAGCAAGAATACGCAGCGGCCCAAGCGCAAACC
>OBMK010001095.1_pt1 | contig 23887 bp, 22 predicted proteins | sample 1539081 | NCBI WGS metagenome assembly OBMK01 (sample SAMEA3355528, study PRJEB22509) | marine metagenome | biome: marine; feature: river plume; material: water | place: USA | collected 2010-08-07 | depth 0.5 m | reverse complement strand
TTGAACCAAGAAATGACGCCCCACGCGACCAGCAAAGTGACGATAAGTTTTACCAGCCCAAGAAAAATCGCAGGCAACGGCACGCTCATCAAACCGAGACCAAAATTGAAAATCTGGGCCGCCAAAAGACCAAGCAGCAGCGCGAGCATTGCTTGCAAGAGCAACGCACAAACCGGGTAAAGTGCCGCAATAATTGGACCTTTTCGCAAGAGCATCAAGCGTGCAAGCGCACCGGTGCTGATATAGGTCCAAGCCGTTTGCACCAATTGGGAATAGGTTGCGAAGATCGAATTCGACATGGAGTCGCGCACGATATCGGACCAGACCAGAACTTCAAAATCCGTTGAAACGGCCTCTCCAGCAATCTCGGCATCGACAGTCCAGCCATAGCTGCCTTTTTCCATCTGCCTTGGTGAAAGCTTCAAATCATATCCTGAAACGGACGCTTGTTCCGCGCCCTCCTTGCGGTAGAGCTCGCGATAGCGCCGGGGATGAATCGGGTCATAACCCGGGATATAGAACACCTTGCGAAGGCGCACAGGATTGGGGTGGGAACGGATCATCACTCGCCTCATTGACGAGAGCACGATAGCCAAGAAATACGGCGTGCGTAAGGCCAGAGCGCGGCGTCAAATCACCCAATTGCGGCAAGGCCGGGGAAGGTCTCCAAGAGCCAGTAAGAGAAGGCCGAGAACCCACCCGTGAGCATGAGAAGCCCCACAGTCCAGAGCAACAACCCCATGACGCGCTCGATGATGTCCATTCGCTGTTTCATCCACCGCAATGGCCCGCTGAGCCTTGGCAAGTAGGCTGCCACCAGAACAAATGGCAAGCCAAGACCCAGAGCGTAGATCGCCAACAACAAGGTCCCCTTCAGCAGGGATGCTTCGGAGGCGGCAAGGGACAAAATCGCGCCCAATTGTGGGCCGATGCATGGTGTCCAGCCAAAGGCAAAAGCAAGACCGAGCACATAAGCGCCGAAGGCCGTGCCGCCTTTGTCGCCCGCGTCAATACGCGCTTCTTGCTGCAAAATGGAAAGGCGCAAAATACCTAAGAAGTGCAGACCAAAGAGCATCACCAAAAGGCCGGCAATCGTGTTGAACCAGCCTTGATATTGCAAAAAGAGGCCACCGATTGCAGATGCGGTAAAGCCTAAAAACAGAAATACCGTGGAAAGCCCGAGAACAAAAAATATAGCGGGAAGCAGTGCTCGATTTCGAGGTGCCGTGCCAGACGAAAGATCGGCAAGCGAGACACCTGACATATAGGCCAAGTATGGCGGCACGATCGGGAGCACACAGGGAGACAAAAAGGAAATCAGCCCGGCGAAAAGGGCGACAACCATTGCAGGGATCAGGCCCGCATCGATGATCTCGATTCCAAACATCTCATACCCCTAGCCTAAGAAAAACGCCCCGTCACGAGGACGGGGCGTCACATTTGCATGACTGCTCCTTAGCGACCGAGGTTCCACCAGCCTTTTTTCTTCGGCTTATTATCATCCTCAACGGTCTCAGAAGGCGCCGCTACGACAGCCGCCACCGGAACACTTACTTTTGCTGGCGTCGGCACCGGAGTAGGTTCAGCGATCACCTCAATCACCGGAGCAGATGCTTCAGCCGGAGCGCTCAATACTTCCGCTTTCGGAGCGGCTTGCTCTTTTGCAGATCCCTTGCCGGCATCCTGGGTCTTGGCTGCCTTCGGTGCTCTTGGTGTTTTAGGCGCAGGCTTTTCTGAACTTGTCTCGTCAGACTTGCTCTTCGTGCTCCGCGAACTGGAGCTGCGTGTCTTCGTGGCCGTCGTGCTTTTGGCACGGCTGCTGGCCTTCTTCGGTGCACCCTCCTCCGTCGCAACGTCGACGGCAACAACTTCAGCCGCAGCTTCCACAGCAACCTCTGTCGCTTCCGCCTCGACGGGCTCGACAGGTGCTTTTGACTTTGCGCGTGATGACGTTGTCTTTGACGATGTTGCTTTCGTTGACGTGGCGCTACCGGACGTCGAACGCGAACTTGAGGAACGGCTTACCGTCTTCTTGGGCGCAGCGGCATCTTCGGTGGGTTCGGCCGCAGCCTCAGAAGCAACAGAAGGCGCATCAACGATCGCAGCAACGGCCTCGGTGGCGGTTCCCGGTGTTTCGTCGTCATCACCCTCATCCCCCTCGTCACCATCCGACGCCTCATCGGTAGCGCTTTCAGAGCCATCTGCATTGCGCGAGGAGGACGACCGACGACGCCGACGACGGCGCTTTTTCTTGGGCTTCGTATCGCCCTCGGCTTCTGGAGTGGCCTCTTCGGCGATCACTTCGACATCGACGTCTTCGACAACCTCTGCCGCAACAGCTTCATCCACCTCATCCATGATCGCCGCATCGCCCGTGATCACCGGGGCTTCTGGCACCACGCGTGTCGCGGTCTTGAATTTCTCGATAGAGTAATCCGGCGTAATCAAAGACGGCTCGCCTTCAATCCGCACTGCCATTCCATAGCGCGCCTCGATCATTGCGACGTGTTCACGCTTTTGGTTCATCAAGTAATTGGCAATGGAGACCGGGCATTTCACGAGAACCTCGCGAGAACGACGGCGGGTGCCTTCTTCTTCGACGGCACGCAAAATCGAAAGTGCGAGGTTATCATCGGAGCGCACAAGCCCGGTGCCATGGCAATGAGCGCAGGGCTGTGTCGTCGCTTCGATCATTCCCGGACGAAGGCGTTGGCGTGACATTTCCAACAAACCAAAGCCAGAAATGCGGCCTACTTGAATGCGCGCACGATCCGTCTTGAGTTTGTCTTTCAGCTTCTTTTCAACGGCAGCGTTATTCTTGCGCTCATCCATATCGATGAAGTCGATGACGATAAGCCCTGCGAGGTCGCGCAGACGCAATTGGCGCGCAATTTCTTCCGCGGCTTCAACGTTGGTTTTAACTGCGGTTTCTTCGATCGAGCCTTCTTTGGTCGCGCGACCCGAGTTCACGTCAATCGCCACCAGTGCTTCGGTGACGCCAATCACAATATAGCCGCCAGATTTCAACTGAACGACGGGGTTGAACATACCGGAAAGATAGCTCTCAACCTGAAAACGCGCAAAAAGCGGCATCTGCTCGCGGTATTGTTTCACCTTCGCCGCATGGGACGGCATGATCATTTTCATGAAGTCTTTTGCGTTGCGGTAGCCGCGCTCGCCTTCCACCAAGACTTCGTCGATTTCCGCGGAGTAGAGGTCGCGGATCGATCGCTTGATAAGATCGCCTTCTTCATAAATCTTGGCAGGAGCGATTGATTTCAGCGTGAATTCGCGAATTTGCTCCCAAAGGCGCAACAGATATTCGTAGTCGCGTTTGATCTCTGTCTTGGTGCGCTGCGCGCCCGCTGTGCGGACGATGAGGCCAGCGCCGCGCGGCAGCTCCATTTCTTCGGCGATTTCTTTGAGCTTTTTGCGATCGGCAGCATTGGTGATCTTGCGCGAAATTCCACCACCGCGCTCGGTGTTTGGCATCAAGACGCAGTAACGGCCTGCGAGGCTTAGGTAAGTCGTAAGGGCTGCGCCCTTGTTTCCGCGTTCTTCCTTTACAACTTGCACCAGCATGATCTGGCGCACTTTGATCACTTCTTGGATCTTGTATTTGCGCGGACGTGGTTTGCGCGGCAGGCGGATATCATCCACATCGTCATCCCCAACGGATTCGATGCCCTCGTCTTGAAACTGAGCGTCCCGCGCTGCGCGGCGGTTCTCGCGAACTGTTTCCGTGACGCCATCATCTTGGCCGTCCTCGGACGTGTCTTCGTCGTCATCAGAGCTTTCTGCGACGGTGATCTCCTCTTCCGGCTCTTCAACCGGCGTGTCAGAGACCGTATCCATTGGCGAGAGGCCCTCTGTCTCGGGAAGAGCGGCTTCCGCACTTTCGAGATCAATGGTCTCCATGCCTGCAACATCGCTTTGCAACACTGGATCCGCAGCAATCCGTTCGGCCTTGGACGATCCGCGCGACGAGCGCCGCGAGACATCTGCCTCGTCACGGGCGCGCTGTGCTTCGGCATAAGCGCGCTCTTCTTCGATCAAAGCAATCCGGTCCGCGACCGGGATCTGATAGTAATCAGGGTGAATTTCGGCAAAAGCCAAAAACCCATGGCGGTTTCCACCATAGTCCACAAAAGCCGCTTGCAGCGACGGCTCAACGCGCGTCACTTTTGCGAGATAGATATTCCCCGCGAGTTGGCGTTTGTTCTCAGATTCAAAATCGAACTCCTCGACCTTGTTTCCGTCCACGACCACGACCCGAGTTTCCTCCGGGTGCGTGGCATCGATAAGCATTTTCTGTGCCATTGTATCCATATGCATCGCGACAAAGCCCCCTGCCCTGGTGGGCGGGAGCCATGCGGCGGATGTCTGTCAGGGGCGACAAAAGACGCGTGAAGACCTCGACCCAATTGGATCGCGGCAATACCGATGGTCTGTCCTACGCGCCTCATTCGCGGTTCTTCTCCGACGCCTTCCCTTGTGGGGGCGCCAATTCTTGCCCTCCGTAACCTTTCGGGCGGGGGCGTTCCTGCGACCCCTCACGGAGCCCAATCGGTCTGTCCGACGATCACGGTGCAAAAGCCGGAGGATGCGACGGTCAGCGAAACTCTCGGGTCAAGGCGATTGCCGCCCGTCCCTCCGCTCACCATAGGGGAGGAAGGCCAAGAGGCACAATGGGAAAAATCGCGTCGAGGCCTTTGAGGATCGGCCGCCACGCGTTTCGGCACTACCGCCGGCTCACGAACAGGCCTGTAAAGCTACAGATAATCCGAGCGCTGTAAGGCGTATTTGGCCATTTTCTCATTCAAGGTGCGGCGCGGCAAACAAAGCTCGTCCATTACGGCCTGAATAGAGCCTTTATGGCGCCGCATCGTATTATCGATAAGCATTTTCTCGAAGCTTTCGACATATTCCTTAAGCGGTTTGCCCTCGGTCGTCATGACAGGCTGCATGTTATCGCTGTCTGACATCAAAAGCGAGGTAATGGTCCCCTGCCCGCGCCGTGCTTGCAAGACGGCCCGCTCTGCTAGATTGATCAGTTGGCGCACATTGCCGGGCCATGGGGCTTGCAGGATTTGAGCAGCCTCTTGCGCTGAAATTTGTGGCGCGTCGCAACCGTATTCTTCGGCGAACTGCTCAGAGAGCCGAGTGAAGAGCGTAAGAATATCCTCTCCACGTTGACGCAAAGGCGGACAAGTGATCCGCAAGGCCGCCAAGCGGTAAAACAAGTCTGACCGCATGGCAGCTTCGATGGTGCTGTCTTGCTGCTGCAGGTTTGAAATTGCGATGATCCGGGTCTCGCCCGGGGTGCCTTGCTCATTGATAAAGCCAAGAAGCCTGCCTTGAAGTGCATCAGAGAGGTCTTCGATATCTTCCAAGACCAATGTTCCTCCACGCGCCTCTTCTACTGCCGGGAGCTGGCTGTCTTCAGGCAGCATCGGGCCAAAGAGGCGCTTGCTCAGCTGCTCTTCTTCCAATGCGGCACAAGAAACGAGCACGAATTTTTTGCCAGCCCGGGCACCCACGGCATGCAATGCGTGAGCGACGAGGGTTTTACCTGTGCCGGTTTCCCCATCGATCAAGACATGGCCATCGGCTTGGCCGAGATCCAGAATGTCTTCCCGAACCCGCTCCATTGCCGGAGAGGAACCAATAAGCTTTTTCATAAGTTGGCCGCCATCGGACAGCTCTCGCCGAAGCGCCCGATTGTCCAACGTCAAACGCCGCGCAATGGTAGCCTTCTTGGCCAGATCGGACATGCGTTCCGGGTTGAACGGCTTTTCCAGAAAATCAAAAGCTCCGACGCGCATCGCTTCGACAGCCATAGGCACATCTCCATGCCCGGTAATCATGATCACTGGCAGCGCAGAATCCGCGCCCATAAGTTTCTTGAGAAACTGCATGCCATCCATGCCGGGCATCTTGATGTCAGAAATGACGATCCCCGGATAATCTGCTCCAATCCCTTTCAGCGCATCTTCAGCTGAAGCAAAGGTCTCGGTGTCATAGCCCGACAGCGCCAGCCATTGGCTGATAGATTGGCGCATGTCCTGTTCATCATCGACAATTGCGATTTTCATCATCTTTGACATCAACTTCGCCCTTATTCCGCAGCCTGCGTATTGGTTTCATCGCCCAAGATAGGAAGCTGCATCTCAAATACAGCCCCTCCCCCTTCGGCATTGCGTGCCGTCAATCTCCCCCCTAGCTCCGCCACAATTCCCGATGAAATCGCCAAGCCAAGGCCGACACCTTCGCCCGGTTTTTTGGTGGTGTAGAAAGGTTCAAAAAGACTTTCGAGATTTTCGATCCCATGCCCATTGTCTCGCACGGTCAAAGTCGCGGTCTCGCCCGCGGCCAAGATAATTTCAATTTCGGGATCCCGCACTGCCTGTGTGGCATCAAGAGCGTTTCTTAAAAGGTTAACGATAACTTGCTCGACGCGCACCCGATCCCCCAAAACGCGCACACGGTCTGGCGGTAGGTGACGTGTGATCCGCACCTTCCGCGCCTTGAGCTGAGGCTCCATCATCGCCAAGGAAGAGGCCAAGGACTCTCCCATCTCAATTGGTGCAAGCGCGTCGCCACCTTTACGGGCATAGCTTTTGAGTTGGCGGGTAATTGCTCCCATGCGCTCAATGAGATCGTCAATCCGTTGGAAAGCTGTAACCGCCTCATCTGGACGATTGCGCTTGAGCAAAAGGCGCGCGCCGGCCAAGTAGGTTTTCATCGCCGCAAGTGGTTGGTTCAACTCATGGCTTACCGCAGCTGACATTTCTCCCAAAGCCGCAAGCTTGGAAGATTGTGCAAGGGTCTGCTCGGCAACCGCGAGCGTCTTTTGAACACGCTCACGTTCGGCGATTTCTCGCTGCAACCTTGCGTTCAAGGCCCGCAACTCGACTGACTCTCTTTGAAAAAGCGCGGCGCGAACGGCGGTTTTTCGGCTCAAGGCGTAGAAGGCCAACGCAAAGAGAATAGCGAAGCCCATGATCTCCAGCGCGAGAACACCATTCACCCGCTCACGAACAGAGTCGTAAGTGGTGAAAGACACGATTTTCCAGCCTCGAAACGGAATGCGGCTGTCCATCCGCATCACTGCCTCGCCTTGCACATAGGCATCCGCTGGAAGCGCCGTCCAATCCGCCGTCGCCTGAATGGCACGTTGGATCGCACTGTTTGGCGGCTCAACATTGAGCGCTTCCGCTTCGGTTTGTCCACGCCAACGCGGCTCTGTGGCCAGAATGATCACGCCTTCGGAATTCGTGACCAAAACCGCGTCTGAAATTCCTGCCCACGCCCGCTCAAACTTGGCCAAGTCCACTTCGACTACGATGACGCCCAAGACGGTCGATTGGCTTTCAACGCGACGAGAATAGGTAAAGGTATAGCCCCCCGCCTCGCGCCGAAGCACGGTGAACACAGTTTCATTCGAGCGCAAAGCGTTGACAAAGAACGGCTCTGGTCGATGCGCCGACCCCAGTTTATTGCGATCGGTCGCCGCGACAGCACGCCCATCACGATCGAGCAACATCAAGGAGGCCGCACCGATCTCATCAACAAAAGAAATCAACCGCTGCGTCGAGGTCGAAAAATCTGAGGAATTCAACGCGCCAATCAAGGCCGGGTCGCGCGACAAGAGCTGCGGAACAATTGCGTTCCGGCGCAACTCGGACAAAAGATTGCCGGAATAGAGCGCAAGCCGAACCTCTACACGCTGGCGTGTGTTGGTGGTAAAGCGGTCAGTCAGCAATGTGTTTGTTACGATCAGCGTGGCCACAGCCGCAAGCAACAACAGGACGAGCGCCATCCGCACGCGCCAACTCACCGTGCGAGATGCCCTAGAACTGGGCGCGAGAGAGTTTCGCTGCGTCATGCGCGGAGTTTACTCTGCGCCCAGCCAAGAGGGAAGTCAGGCTGAAACGAGCCCTGCCGCCAAACCGGCGAACATTTGCCGACCGTCAATGGAGCCATGCACTGAATCAAACGCACGTTCAGGGTGTGGCATTAGACCAAGCACGCGACGATTTTCCGAAAGAACCCCTGCAATCCGCCGCGCTGCGCCATTGATATCGGTCGCATAGCGAAACGCGACGCGGTCGTCGCCTTCAAGGCGGTCCAGAGTGTCCGCATCGGCGGTGAAATTGCCGTCGTGATGCGCGACAGGCACGCGCAAAATTTGGCCCCGACCATAGCCGGAAGTGAACGCAGAATCCGGAGTTTCAACAGTTAATTCAACTGGTTTGCAGATGAACTTAAGGTTGGCATTCCGCATCAAGGCTCCGGGCAATAGACGGGTTTCCGTCAACACCTGAAATCCGTTGCAAATGCCCAAAACATATCCACCGCGATTGCCATGCTCGACAACGGCCCGGCAGATTGGCGCATTCGCTGCAATTGCACCGCAACGAAGATAATCTCCAAAGGAGAACCCGCCGGGAATACCAACCACATCGACACCTTTAGGAAGGGCGGTATCCTTGTGCCAAACCATCGAAACTTTGAAGCCGGCCTGCTCGAATGCAACTTTCAAGTCACGGTCGCAATTGGAACCCGGAAAAACGGTGACAGCCGCGTGCATCAATGAAGCTCCACCGTATACCGCTCGATCACCGTATTGGCCAAGAGCTTGTCACACATCTGGCGCACATCCGCTTCGCTTGTTCCATCTGCCAGATCCAGCTCGATCACCTTGCCTTGACGAACCCCCTCAACGCCCGAAAATCCAAGCGCGGCCAAAGCGTGCCGCACAGCCTCGCCCTGAGGATCAAGGACGCCAGTTTTCAGCATGACGTGAACAGTAGCTTTCATCGCGGTCTCCATAGTCCGGGGCGCGAGCCCCCGTGTCTTTTTTATCAGTTGATGAGTGTAGGCTTGCTTGAGACCACCGACGCCTTGGGCATGACGCCCAAACGACGCGCAACTTCGGAATATGCGTCGGTCAAGCTGCCAAGATCACGGCGAAACACATCCTTATCCAGTTTGCGGTTTGTTTCCACATCCCAAAGGCGCATCGAGTCCGGACTAATTTCGTCGGCCACGATCAACCGCGCAAAGTCTCCGTCCCAAACCCGACCAATTTCAATCTTGAAATCGATCAAACGAATCCCCACCCCGAACATGACCCCTGACAGAAAATCGTTCACACGCAGCGCTAGGCTTACGATATCGTCCATATCCTGCTGACCCGCCCAACCAAACGCCGCGATATGCTCTTCGCTGACAATAGGATCGCCGAGTTTGTCGTCTTTGTAGTAATATTCGATGATTGGGCGCGGCAACTGCGTGCCCTCTTCAATCCCGAGGCGCTTGGAAATCGATCCCGCCGCGTAGTTCCGAACGACGACTTCCAAGGGAATGATCTCGCAGGCACGCACCAGTTGCTCACGCATATTCAGGCGCCGCATGAAATGCGTAGGCACACCCATGTTATTGAGACCAGTAAAGAAATACTCTGAAAGCAGGTTGTTCAAGACACCCTTGCCTTCAATCGTGGCTTTCTTTTCCGCATTAAAGGCCGTGGCATCGTCCTTGAAGTATTGCACGATCGTTCCGGGCTCAGGCCCTTCGTAGAGCGTCTTCGCCTTGCCTTCGTAAATCTTCTTGCGCCGTGCCATGGCCACTCCGTCGCTTGCGCGGTGGAGGTGAGTCCCCATCGGCGCTTCTGGCGTCGTATTAGTGCAAGGGCGCCATTGTCGCAAGGGCGGGTGCCACTCTTGAACTGCGGCGTTACGACATGCATATGAGGGTGAACGTCATCTGATCAAGGACTGCAGCCATGACCACCTTCGACGACCGCGAAAATGCCTTTGAAGCTAAGTACGCCCATGACGAAGAAATGAACTTTCGCGCCACAGCGCGCGCGAACAAATTGCTGGGCCTGTGGGCCGCAGAACTGCTCGGGAAGTCCGGTGAAGCAGCCTCTGCCTATGCCATGGAAGTGGTAAAAGCTGACTTTGAAGAAGCTGGGCATGAAGATGTGGTTCGCAAAGTTGTTGCAGACCTCGCAGGCAAGGCAACCGCTGAGGATGTGCGCGCTAAAATGGCAGAGCTATTGCCCGTGGCAAAACAACAGTTGATGAAAGAAGTTTAAAACACTTCATCGTCTAAATTCCCAAGGGCGCGCTTATTTTTTGGCGCGCCTTTTTTCTATCGCCCATTTATGGGTTTGTAAGAATCTTGCACTAGACCCCTTCAAACAGAGGGAGGCCTGAATGTCTGAGAAGTCGGCCCGTCACTTGATGCTGCGCCAAATGTTGCGCCAGATCCCAGCCCTGCTTCTGGGAGGTCTTTGCCTTTGGCTTTTGACTTTGCGCGCGGAGCAAATGGATTTGCGCGCTGCGGCCGCCGCCATTCGAAATCTTGAGTTAATCGATTGGTTTTGGGCAGGGCTTGCCACTTTGGTCAGTTTTTGGGCAATTGGGCGATATGACGCGATTTTGCATCGCCATCTCCGGACAGGCATCTCAGATCGGGCGGCTCGGTTTTCAGGCGCGGCAGCCATCGCCTTGTCACAATCCTTGGGATTTGGAATTTTCACCGGCGCATTGGCCCGTTGGCGGATGCTTTCAAGCCTATCGCTCGGCACAGCATTACGTCTGACCATTACAGTCGCTGCAGCATTTTTGTTATGCTGGGTCACTGTTGTAAGCCTCTCAGGGCTGATCTTGCGCCCAGACTTAGGGGTAAGCGTCCATTGGCTGTGGCTTGGGCTCAGCGTTCCCCTTTTGGCTTTGTGGCTGTCGATACGCCAACCACGAGTAAAAGGTCTGGCTGTCGGTTATTTCCCGCCTGTAACCGCCTTGTTGCCGCTACTCTTTTGGACTTTTGTCGACACTTTCGCAGCCGGGATCGCATTTGCAATTTTGCTCTCCACTTTCATCGAAATTCAGTTATTTCAGATACTTCCAGTCTTCATTATCGCATTTGGGGTCGGCTTATTCTCTGGCATGCCCGGCGGGATCGGAGCTTTTGAAATCACGCTTTTTGCGCTTTTGCCGGATGTTGATCCCTACGCATTAACATCCGCGATTCTGGCATTTCGCTTGATCTATTTCGCTGTGCCTGCATCGATCGCATTACTCGCCTTGATCAAACCATGGAAAAGTCAGCCAAACCCGATTGAGCCTGCGTGGTCCTCCCATTCTCTGAAGCGCTCCATAGAGGAAGCCCCGCGCGCTGAAAGTCGCCTTCTTGTCCAAAACGGTGGATTCGCGCTTATTTCAAAGCGGACGATTATTGGCTGCGTGCAAACCAATCAGTGCCTCGTGGGGCTGTTTGATCCGTTGTCTGGCAGCTTTCATGCGGCAGCGCAGAACTTTCAAACCGAGGCAAAGCGGCGCAATCGCATTGCCTGTCTTTACCGCGTCTCCGCTCGCGTTGCGGTGGCTGCCCGGCGCGCAAACCTCAAGGTTCTTTTAGTTGCGAATGAAGCCCTGATCACCTCAAGCCAGTTCAACATTGATGGGCCAGAGCACCGAACACTGCGGCGAAAACTACGCCATGCCGCAAAGGCCGGAATAATCGTGACTTGCCCTGCTCAGCTTCCCTTTGAAGAATTAGCCGAAGTTGACCGTCTTTGGCAGAAAACCCATGGCCGCCCGAGAGGGTTTTCAATGGGGATTTATTCAGATGAAACTGTTTCAAATCAAAAGGTCTTAACCGCGTATCACAAAGGAAAGTTGGTCGCATTTGTGACGTTCCACCAAGGGATAAGCGAACTCACACTCGACCTTATGCGCCACGTAGAAGACGTTCCCGATGGCACGATGCATAGGCTTCTCGTCGCCGCCATTTCGGACGCAAAGGAATTGGGCATTCCAAGAGTATCGCTTGCTTGCGTTCCAGCAACAGAGCAAGTTTATTCTTCAAAAGCAGCGTCTTGGATTGCAAAGTATACATCAAGACGCGTTGGTGCCGATGGGCTGATCCAGTTCAAACGCGGGTTCGCCCCCACTTGGGAGCCTCGTTACATGGCAGCGCCAACCTGGTTTGGGATGGCCATCGCCTTGATTGACATTGGCCTGGCAGTATTTTCTTCGACTGCAAAAATGCCGAGCCACACCATACAGGGGAAAGCACTCTCCGATGCCGATGATGTGTTCCGTGCACAATCTCAGGATCATCTTGAAGAATTTAACATTGCGGCAAGGCAGTTGAAATGACAGGGAGTTCCAAAGTCAATCGGAGCCAACAATGACCAACGCCCTATCTAAAATGCTCGCCACCCGCGACTGGGTTCTTTTGGATGGGGCCACGGGAACCAATCTTTTCAACATGGGCTTAACGTCTGGTGATGCTCCCGAAATGTGGAACGTTGAGCATCCCGATCGCATTCGCGCGCTTTATCTTGGGGCGGTTGAGGCGGGGAGCGATTTGTTCCTTACCAATTCGTTTGGAGGAAATGCGTCGCGGCTCAAGCTGCATAGTGCTGAAGGACGGGTGCGTGAGTTGAACCGTGTGGCTGCGTCTCTTGGTCGAGATGTTGCCGATGCGGCGGGTCGACCTGTAATTGTCGCGGGCTCAGTTGGACCTACGGGCGATATTTTCGAGCCGATGGGAACAATGACCCACGCACTCGCCGTCGAGATTTTTCATGAACAAGCAGAAGGACTTAAGGAGGGTGGCGCCGACGTTCTTTGGCTGGAAACGATCAGTGCGCCTGAAGAATATCGGGCGGCGGCGGAGGCTTTTGCGCTGGCTGGGATGGACTGGTGCGGGACGATGAGTTTTGACACAGCGGGGCGGACGATGATGGGGGTGACGTCGGCGCAGATGGCTTTGATGGTTGAGCAATTGCCAAATCCACCGATGGCATTTGGGGCCAATTGCGGCACAGGCGCCTCGGATTTGCTGCGGACGGTCTTGGGTTTTGCCGCTCAGAGATCTGATAGGCCATTGATTGCAAAGGGAAATGCGGGAATTCCAAAGTATCATGATGGCCACATTCACTATGATGGCACCCCCGATTTGATGGCGGACTACGCGGTTTTGGCGCGTGATTGCGGCGCAAAACTGATTGGGGGATGCTGCGGGACGATGCCGGAGCACCTGCAAAAAATGCGGCAAGCCCTTGAAAACAGACCAAAATCTAACCGACCGACGCTGGAGGAAATCACTGCTGCTTTGGGGCCGTTCTCGTCGGCCTCGGATGGAACCGGCGATGACGCACCGCCAAAGCGGGAGCGGCGGGGACGACGCGGGTAAAGGATGCGCGCGGCGCCTCCAGCCTTTTTCCACAAAACACAAATCGCGGAATTTCTGACAGTTGTCGGTAGAGCCGTCGCCCATGTCGCATTCATGACAGTGCGAAACGGGGCGATGATCGAAATGGATCACAGAGAACACCGGGCCAACACACGGCTCAGAGCGAAGGAACTACGGCCATGTCCGACGATGCAGACATCATCCTCTCCGAACTCGACGACGACGAGCTTGTCCAACAAATGTTCGATGACCTTTATGATGGTCTGAGAGAAGAGATTGAAGAGTCGGTCAATATTTTGATCGAGCGCGGCTGGGCCCCCTATCGCGTTCTGACCGAAGCGCTCGTTGGTGGCATGACCATCGTTGGCAAAGACTTCCGCGACGGCATCTTGTTTGTGCCGGAAGTTCTGTTGGCAGCCAATGCGATGAAGGGCGGCATGGCCATCCTCAAGCCGCTGCTGGCGGAAACAGGCGCGCCACGTGTGGGCAAAATGGTGATCGGCACCGTCAAGGGCGACATCCATGACATCGGCAAGAACCTTGTCGGCATGATGATGGAAGGCGCGGGCTTTGAAGTGGTAGATCTGGGCATCAACAACTCGGTGGAAAAATACCTCGACGCGTTGGAGACCGAAGGGCCAGATATCCTTGGGATGTCTGCGCTGCTGACCACGACCATGCCGTATATGAAGGTTGTGATCGACACGCTGATCGAAAAAGGCATGCGCGAAAACTACATCGTTTTGGTGGGCGGCGCGCCGTTGAATGAAGAGTTTGGCAAAGCAATCGGCGCGGATGCCTATTGCCGTGACGCTGCTGTGGCAGTGGAAACCGCCAAGACCTTCGTCGGCCGCAAGCATAATCAAGGCGCACGCGCTTAACCATTTGACCCCTGCCCCACGGGCCAAATCGAATCGTCTGGTTCGTGTATGGTTCGTGTCTGGCCAGCGTCATGACGTAAAAGTTAATTTGGCCTTAATGCGCGCAATGCCATTAAGGCCAAATTTTTTCAGACAAATTGCAAAAAATCCGGGTTCGGCCGATTGGGCCGAAAGGGGCGCGCCAAATCGAGCGGCCCACTTCTTACCCGACGAGACCGCGCCCTTTGACGGCCATCAATGTGCAGGTCATTGTGGCGATGAGCCGTTCGTTGCCCGCCACATCCAGCGCATAGGCGCGCCCTTCGGCGGGAACGATCGTGCGCCCCGGTTTGACGACTGTGCCCTCGAAGCGAAAGCGGTGCCCTTCGGCAGGGGCGAGAAAATTTATCTTGAACTCGACGGTAAGAACGGCGCTGTCTTGGTCCATCACCGAAAGCCCGGCGTAGCCGCACGCGCTGTCAAGAACCGCAGCAATCGCACCACCGTGTAAAAAGCCATGCTGCTGCGTGGCATTGGGGGCGAAGGGCATTTCGAGAACAACACGGCCGCAAAGGACCTCGGCAACCTGAGCGCCAAAGGTGGACATCAGGGATTGCCGCGCAAAGCTGTCGCGGATACGCGGCGCAAAGCCGGAAAAGCGCGGTTCAAAGAGGCGTTCAACCATGAGACTTTCCTTGAGAAGGGTGAGGAATAGCCTAGCCTATCTACACCGGATTGAAGCCATGACGTCACGTCGGGAGAAATTGATGCCAGCACAAGACCGCGCGACACTGCACGCAGAGGGTTTGCGAAAAGACGAGGTGACAGAAGAGGTGTTGACGCAGGCGGGACTAGCGCCTGCGGGGACGGGACGGGTGTTGTTGATTGCTTGCGGCGCCTTGGCGCGCGAGATCTTGGACTTGAAGGCGGCGCAGGGCTGGAGCCATCTGGACCTCGCCTGTTTGCCAGCAATTTTGCACAACACCCCTGAAAAGATCACCGGAGCCGTAGAGGCCGCCGTGGCAAAGCATCGGGCCAATTATGAGCGGGTATTTGTGGTGTATGCCGATTGCGGCACGGGGGGATTGTTGCAGGCCGCCTGCGCGCGCATGGGGGTTGAGATGGTAGAAGGGCCGCATTGCTATAGTTTTTTCGAGGGCAACGCGGCGTTTGCGGCGCGCGAAGAGATGACGGCGTTTTACCTGACGGATTTTCTGGTGCGCCAGTTTGAGGCTTTTGTCTGGAAGCCGCTAGGGTTGGACCGCCACCCGAGCCTGCGCGACATGTATTTCGGCCATTATGAGACGTTGGTGTATCAAGCACAGACCGATGACCCGGACCTGACCGCCAAGGCGGAGGCCTATGCGGGGCAACTGGGCCTGCGATTTGAGCGGCGTTTTACCGGATATGGAGATTTGACGGCTGCACTTTCGCGCGCGTGATCCTGCGCGAGGCCTAAGCCGATGCTGTCAGGCGGATCCGCTCGATCATAGCACGCACGCCGTTGGAGCGTTGGGCCGAGAGGTGATCATGCAGCCCAAGGCGGGCCAATTCGCCATGGGCATCCACCGCCGCCACTGCGGCACAGGGCAGGTCATTATAGAGGGCGCGCAGAACCGCGATGAGGCCGCGCACGATCATGGCATCGCTGTCGCCATCGAAATGGAACTGGCCGTCGGTGATTTTCGGCTGAAGCCAGACCTGAGAGGCGCAGCCATCTACTTTGGTGGCAGGCACTTTCAGCGCATCGGGAAAGGCGGGGAGCGCTTTGCCAAGGTCGATGACATGGCGATAGCGATCTTCCCAATCCTCCATGAAGGCGAAGTCTTCGGCGATCTCTTCAAAGGCAGGTTGAGCCATGGCGGGTTCCTCTGTTTCCCGTGAGGTAGGACGATGCGCGCAAAAGGTCCAGCCCTGCCCCCGGTGTTGACGCTTTTCATCGTGGTCGGGATGCGGTAACTCGGGAGGACAAATCGGATGAGGCAATGTGATGCGGCGAGTGTTCCCGGCCCTCTTGGTGGCCACGATGACCCTGACGGGATGTGGCGCAGTGCGCGATAGTTGGGTGAACCCGATGAACTGGTTTGGTCGCTCGCAAGCGGAAGCGGTGCCCGAAGGGGTGAACCCGCTAATTCCGCAGGAGAGCCGGGTCAAACGGCGGGCCTTGCCCTATGCGGGCGTTCCGGTGGAATCGATCGCTGAGGTGACTGTCGAGAAGATCAGGTCAGGCGCTTTGGTGCGCGCCACAGGGATTGCGGCACGCGAAGGCGCGTTTGAGGTGCGATTGGTGCCTGTTGGTGCGCCGGAAAAAGGTGTGCTGAGTTATCGTTTGGAAGCGCTTTACCCCGGCAATAAAACGGTTCGCGGCGCAGAGCAGGCTCGCACAGTGACAGCGGCGCTTGCCTTGACCGAGCAGCAGATGGAGGGTGTGAAGACCATCCGTGTGATCGGTGAGACCAACGCGCGGTCGAGTTCGCGGCGTTAAAGCTCGATAATTCGAATGGTGCCGCCTTTGGCCGCGAGACCGACACGGCCATCGCACAGGCGCAGCGCGTCATCGCCAAAGACCTCGCGGCGCCATCCTTGAAGTGCGGGGATGTCGCGCTGACCTGAGGCGAGGGCGTCAAGGTCAGAGGCGGAGGCGATGAGGCGGGCGGCGACGCCGGAGGTCTCGGTTTTGGCTTTCAAGAGCACACGGAGCAGATCGGCCAATGCGGGGTTGACGTTGGGGCGGTCCTCGGACTCGACGCTGGGCAGCTTGTCGGCGGGGCAGTCGAGGCCTGCTTTGACGGCGGCGAGCACTCCATCTGCGATCTCGCCCTTGCGCGCTTCACGCAGCAGCAGGCGGGAGCGGCCCAGATCGTCAATGGTCAGCGGCTTGGTGGAGGCCAGTTCGATCAGCGCATCATCCTTGTAGACGCGCGAGCGCGGCACATTGCGTTTTTGCGCGTAATCTTCGCGGAACCGGGCCAGCTCACGCACGATTGCGAGGAACTTTGGCGTGTTGGTGCGCGTTTTTACTTTGACCCAGGCTTCTTCGGGGCGGGTGATATAGGTCTCGGGATCGGACAAGATGGCCAATTCTTCGGCCACCCATTTCGCGCGACCGTCTTTGGCCAGCTCGGCGGAGAGGTATTCGTAGATGCGACGCAGATGGGTGACATCCGCCAGAGCGTAGGTCTTTTGAGCATCGGTCAGCGGCCGGCGCGACCAGTCGGTGAAGCGCGATGTCTTGTCGAGCGGCGCACGGGCGATTTTCTTGACCAGCGTTTCATAGCCCACTTGTTCGCCGAAGCCACACACCATGGCGGCAACCTGCGTATCAAAGAGCGGTGCAGGGATCACACCTGCATCAACGTAAAATATCTCGAGATCTTGCCGGGCGGCGTGAAAAACCTTGACCACATTGGGGTCGCGGAACAGCTCATAGAGCGGCTCAAGCGACAGCCCATCGGCCAGCGGATCGACCAGAACGCCCGTGTCGTCGGTCTTGCCCGGCATGGCCAATTGCACGAGGCAGAGCTTGGAATAGTATGTGCGTTCGCGGAGAAATTCGGTGTCGACCGTGACATAGGGATGTTTCCGGGCCTCCGCACAGAATTTGGCGAGGTCTTCGGTGGTTGTGACGGTCTTCATTCTGGCTGTCCCTTCTCGGGCGGGGCGCGTCCGGCGCCGATACGCAATTTCGCCCGATTACGACAAACCGCAGCGGAAGGAAAGGGGGGCAGGTTTGCCACGTGCCGCGCCGCAAATCGACGCTTGCAACCGATACGAGACCGCAGCGACAGCTTAGAGAAAGAGCGGCTCGGTTTGCCCGGAAACGAAGCGCCGCAACACCGCCGGATAAAGCTGATGTTCGCGCGCCAGAACGCGAGCCGCAAGTGTTGCCTCGGTATCATCGGGCAGCACAGGCACGCGCGCTTGACCCAAGATCGGCCCATCGTCCAATTCAGGTGTGACGAGGTGGACCGTGCAGCCCGCTTCGTGATCCCCGGCCTCAAGGGCGCGCTGATGCGTATGCAGGCCCTTATATTTTGGCAAAAGCGACGGATGAATATTGAGCATACGCCCGGCAAAGGGGCGAACAAAATCAGCCGTAAGCACACGCATGAACCCGGCGAGGCAAATCACATCTGGGCGAAAGCGTTTGAGTTCGGCCATCAAAGCCGCTTCAAACGCGGCACGATCCTTGCCAAAGGGGCGATGATCGACTGTCACTGTGGGCACGCCCATGCGCGCGGCCGCCGGGATGCCGCCCGCATCGGGTACATTCGACAGCACGACAACCGGACGTGCAGGATGGTCGCCCTTCATGTCTTCGACCAGTCGGATCATGTTTGACCCACCGCCGGAGATGAACAGGGCGACGCGTTGTGTCACGAAAGCACACCTGTGTAGTGGACACCCTGCCCTTTTGTCACCGTGCCCAAACGGGCAACGGTTTCGCCTTCTGCGGTCAAAAGCGCGGTCAGCGCATCGGCGCGCTCGGCGGCGACGACGCAGATCATACCGATACCGCAATTGAAGGTTTTGAGCATTTCTGCTTCGGACATGCCGCCCGTGGCGCGAAGCCATTGAAACACGCCGGGCAATTGCCAAGCATCAAGCGCAATCGTCGCGCCCAAGCCGTCGGGCAATACGCGCGGCAGATTCTCGGTCAGGCCACCGCCTGTGATATGGGCAAGGCCATGGACCCCGCCCGCCCGGATCGCGGCGAGTGTTTGTTTCACATAAAGGCGGGTAGGCGCGAGCAGCGCTTCGCCCAAAGTGCCCGCAGAGAAAGGTGAGGGAGCGTCCCAGCCAAGGCCCGAGACCTCGACAAGGCGGCGCACAAGCGAATAACCATTGGAATGCACACCTGACGAGGCGAGACCCAAAAGCACGTCACCCTCGCGCACATCCGCAGGCAAGACTGCACCGCGCTCCATGGCCCCGACGGCAAAGCCTGCGAGGTCAAAATCGCCCTTGTGATACATGCCGGGCATTTCCGCAGTCTCGCCACCAATCAAAGCGCAGCCGGAGCGTGCACAGCCTTCGGCGATACCGTTGATAATGCGAGTCGCATCTTCGACGACAAGTTTTCCCGTCGCGAAATAATCGAGAAAGAACAAAGGCTCGGCGCCTTGGCACACCAGATCGTTAACGCACATGGCCACGAGGTCGATGCCGATCGTGTCGACATTGCCGGTATCAATGGCGATGCGAAGCTTGGTGCCGACACCGTCGGTGGCGGCGACGAGCACAGGATCGGTGAAACCTGCGGCTTTGAGGTCGAACAGCGCGCCAAAGCCGCCCAATCCGCCCATCACGCCGCTGCGCGTGGTCGCTTTTGCCGCGGGTTTGATCCGCTCGACGAGGGTATTTCCGGCGTCGATATCCACGCCTGCGTCGGCATAGGTGATCCCGGTCTTCGGCTCGGTCATGGTCTGGTCCCCGGCTGGAATGATCTCAGGCGCGGGGTAACCTATGAGGCAAGGTTTGGCAATTGGGCAGCATGGGTTTGACAAAGCCTTGACGGGCGCGCGGCTCTCTGGCACCCCACGGTTAGGTCGGGCCTGTAGCTCAATGGTTAGAGCAGGGCGCTCATAACGCCTTGGTTGGGGGTTCGAGTCCCTCCGGGCCTACCACATACCTGGCCTTCGTGGCGGTGACGCGAAAGACGTAAACGCGAGAGACAATGTCCGATATTTTTACCCGCGCAAAACGCGCTTTTGACGCGATATTTGCCGATCTGCCGGATACGGCGCGGGGGCGGTGGCTGAACTGGGTCTATATGGCGTGGTTCGATCACGCGGTGCTGCGTGGGCCATGGACCAACCGCATGGAGATTGCGCCCGGTGTTTGGCGCGGCAACCACCCAACGCCGCGGGGGTGGCGATGGCTGAAAGCGCAGGGAATCAAGACAGTGCTGAACCTGCGCGCGGTCAGCCGAAAACCGTTTTACCAAGAAGAAGAGCGTATTTGCGCGGAATTGGGGTTTAGGCTGATTTCGGTTGCCATGTCGGCGCGGGCTGCTCCGCATAGGGAGTCGTTGCTGGAGGTGATGGCGGCCTTTCGCAGCGCGGAGAAACCGATTTTCTTTCATTGCAAGTCTGGGGCGGATCGCTCGGGATTGGCGGCGGCGCTGTATCTTTTAGAGATCGAAAAGCGGTCGGCGGCTGAAGCACGCGCGATGTTGTCGCGGCGGTTCGTGCATTTGCGCCATAGCAAGGCGGGCATTCTGGACGCGTTTTTGGATGCGTTTCTTGCGTCGGGGCAAGATTTGGAAACCTGGCTTGAGAGCGGGTATGATCGGGTGCAGTTGCAGGCGGATTTTGATGCCGCGCGGCAGAAAAGACGTTTTGCCGAGACGCTGGGGATAATTTGGCGCGGATAATCGCAGGCCGGGGCCAACAGATCTGCAAAGAGTTGCGAGGCTGCGCGGTTCGTGGTTAATCCCCCTCATCAAGACTGGAACCTGGCCCCTTTGCTATGAAACAGACGGTGAAATCAGCAACTCAAGAGTTTGGAACGCGGGTGGGAAGCGCCTTGTTTCATGCTGTGCTGCGATTGCCCTATGAGATGCGCGTGCGGGGAATGGGATGGTTGATGGCGCGGGTGATCGCGCCTTTGGCCGGGTATCGTCGGCGGGTGCGGCAGAATTTGCGGCTGATTTGGCCCGATATGTCGGAGCGCGACCTGCGCGCGCTCTGCCTTGGGGTGCCAGACAATTTTGGGCGCACTTTGGCGGAGATTTTTTCCGGGTCTCAGTTCAAGGCGCGGTTGAAGGACTGCCGCTTGGAAGGGGACGGGGTGGAGGCGTTGCGCCAAGCCCATGCCGCGGGACGACCGATCATTCTGGTGTCAGGACATTTTGGCAATCATGACGCCGTGCGGGCTTGTGTTTCAGAGCAGTTCAGCCCGGTGGGGGCGCTGTATCGGCCGCTAAGGAGCCAAGCGTTCAATGGCGCATGGGAAGCCGCGATTTCCGGCATCGCAGCGCCGATTTTCCCCCTTGGGCGGCGCGGACTGGCGGAAATGGTGCGCTACCTCAAGAGCGGCAATATCGTGGCCTTGCTGATTGATCAGCATCAAGGCTCGGGCGCGCCGCTGGATTTTATGGGAAGGCCTGCCATGACAGCCTTGTCGGCGGCGGAGATGGCGCTCAAATATGATGCGCTATTGCTTCCGGTATTCGGACTGCGAAACCCGGATGGGCTAAGCTTTCGGGCATTGATTGAAGCCCCGATTGCGCCGAGCGATGCACAGACCATGACAGCAGAGTTCAACGCGCGGATGGGGGCGATGGTGACAGCCTATCCCGCACAGTGGTTTTGGGTACATCGGCGCTGGAAATATGCCGAACCTCTGGCCGACCAATCCGCCTCACCGGGCGATGACGATATCGGCGCGTAGGCCGCTCAAGCGCTCGCTGTCACTCAAGCGCAGAATACCGCCGTGCAGACGCGCAATATCCGCCGCGATTGCCAGCCCCAGCCCCACCCCTGTGCCCTTGTTTTGGTTGCGTGCGGCATCGAGGCGCGTGAAGGGGCGCATGGCCTCTTCGCGATCAGATGCCGGGATGCCCGGACCATCATCTTCGACCCGGATCCGCAGCGCACGTTCGGTCAGCGCAAGCGACACCTCGGCGCGCTCACCGTAGCGCACAGCATTGCCAATAAGATTGTCGATAGCCCGGCGAATAGCCAGCGGACGAAGCGCGACAGTGCCCGCGCCTTCGACGGAAACCAGCGTCACGGGCTTCCCCGCACGACGACAATCCTCGATGATGTCGTGGATCAGCGCCACCGGATCGACCACTTCTGGCTCGCCCTCAGACGCACCCCGGGCAAAAGACAGAAATTCGTCAATCATCCGCTGCATCTCATCGACATCGCGCATCATCGCCTGCCGCTCGGCATCGTCTTCCATCAAGGAGAGGCTAAGTTTGAGCCGGGTCAGCGGCGTTCGCAGGTCGTGACTAACCCCGGACAACAAGAGCGTGCGCTGTTCGATCTGGCGTTCGATGCGCGCGCGCATGTCCAAGAACGCAGCGCCGGCAATTCGCACCTCTGACGCGCCTGTGGGGCGATACGAGATCACCCTGCCCCGCCCAAAGGCTTCGGCGGCCGCAGCAAGGCGCGCGATAGGGCGCAATTGATTGCGAAGGTAGATAAAGGCGATCAGCGTCATCAGCCCCCCAAAAAACACCATATTCACAAAGAGTTGGTGGGAGTTGGTGGCTGAAACACGCCGGCGATCAAGGGTTATGGCAACCGGGCCATTGGGCGAGGCAAGGTAAAGAGTAAGCGAGCGATCATTGGGCAGCTCTACAGCGATGAGATCCGGCAAAGCTGCGCGAAAAGTACGAAGCACAATCACGCCCGTGAGATCATACCAACGACGCTGATCAGCGTCAGGCACCGCCTCGGGGGCGGGATGCACCTTGAGGGTCAGGCTTTGCTCGATTTGAGCTATCTCGCCCCCCTGCCCTTTTGCAACGAAGGCCATTACCAGCGCCGCTTCCCGCGCGACGACTTGGGTCATTTGCTGGGTCACCCCTTCGAAATGGCGCTGGATGAACACCACCGAGACCACCAGTTGCAATGTCACGACAGGCAACACAAGGATGAGCGCCGCCCTTCCGTAAAGGCCGCGGGGCAGATAGCGTTTGAGCCAGACAAAGATCATATGGTGAAGACGCCTGCAAAAATCCTGCTCCGAGACTATCGGCGCTGCAAGAAAGAAGGAAGAGTGCCATGCAAGACCCCGATCCCGGATTTTCGCCCCTGCCCGGCGTTGCGGAAACCTTGCGGCCCGGACTGCGGCGGATCTTGGCCCCCAATGCGTCGCCGATGACATATCGCGGCACCAACACTTATTTGTTGGGCACCCGAAATTTGGCTGTGATTGACCCCGGGCCACAAGATGAGAGGCATCTGGCCGCGATTCTGGCCGCCCTGACCCCCGCGCAGCAGATCAGCCATATCTTGGTGACCCATGCACATATCGACCATTCGCCACTGGCGCGGGATCTGTCGGCGGCCACCGGGGCCGCTGTGCTGGCTTATGGCGATGCACAGGCCGGGCGCAGCGCCGTGATGGAACGTCTGTCTCGTGATGGGCTGGCCGGCGGTGGCGAGGGCGTGGATGCGGCTTTTGCACCCGATCAATGCTTGCGCGATGGCGCGCGGGTGATTGGTGACGAATGGGAGGTGATCGCGCATCACACGCCGGGGCATTTCGGCAATCATTTATGTTTTGAATGGGAGGATGCGCTGTTTTCCGGTGATCTGGTGATGGGGTGGGCCACCTCGCTGGTCTCGCCACCCGATGGTGACCTGACAGATTTCATGGCCTCCTGTGCCGCGATGCATGCGCGTGCGCCTGCGGTGTTATACCCCGGCCATGGGCGCGAAGTCACAGAGGCTATGACGCGGATTTCTGCGCTGATTGCCCACCGAAACGGGCGCGAAGCCGAGATCTTGGCCGCATTGAGCGACGGCGCGGCCACCGCTGACGCCCTTGCGCGGCGCATCTACCGCGAAACCCCTGCCGCGCTCATGGGGGCCGCCACGCGCAACGTGTTTGCTCATCTTGTTGATCTATATGGGAAAAACCGCGTGACTGCTGAGCCAGAGCTGAGCAGCAGCGCAATATTTTCGCGCGTTTGAAAGAAGATGCGTTTTTCGCAAGAAATGCAGCCGAACCCTCTGGACGCCCGGAAAACCAGTTGCTATACGCGCCCTCGTGTTCCGGCGTAGCTCAGCGGTAGAGCAGTTGACTGTTAATCAATTGGTCGTAGGTTCGATCCCTACCGCCGGAGCCAA